>Ga0315287_10004732_pt1 | contig 13314 bp, 10 predicted proteins | sample YL17G11_0_MG_FD_205037 | JGI IMG/M metagenome (GOLD analysis project Ga0315287, IMG submission 205037) | Sediment microbial communities from Yellowstone Lake, YNP, Wyoming, USA - YL17G11_0 | ecosystem: Environmental > Aquatic > Freshwater > Lake > Sediment | place: USA: Wyoming | collected... | reverse complement strand
GGGCTGGCCACGATTGTTTTTGCCGGGCCCTTGCGGCCCCCCGGGTCCGCCCATGCATTCATTCACCACCACCGGGTGGAACGTCACTGCCATAGTGCGCCTGTGGGACGGGTGGCCCCGCCATGCCCCCGGGGCCGGGCGGGCTGCCTGTGGGCCGACGCGAGAGGAAGCCGGGCCCGCGCGGGCGCGCCCCTGCTAGCCGCCAGCAAGTGTTTTGCAATGCGGGGGGCGTTCATGGGGAGGAGGGGAGGTAACCGCGGTTCTATCCCTCCACAAAGGCATCTGGCTTTGCCTAAATGCCATCGCACGGGCGCCGGCGGCGGGCGGAGGCCGGGAAGGCGCCCCAGAAAGAAGGGCCTCTCTCTATCTCCCTCGTCCGCGGGTCGTGCGCCGATGCGAGAGCGAGAGAACAATATGCACTATCCTTCCGGTCGCCGTCTTCACCCATTGCCTCGGCCTCTCCCTAGAAGGAGAAACAGAATAGCTTGTGTCCATGCTGGGTGGCGGCGAGCGGCGATCGCGGGGCCCGGCCCCGCACACGCGCGCCGGCGAGGGACGCTCAGTGTCACACGTTTTCTCGCCCCTATTTTTTCTCTCTCCCCCTTTCTCCTCACCTGCAGCTTGTTGGCCAAGTCCAGGCAGGTCTCCTCCGCGGCGACGGCGCCGAAGGCCAGGGCCAGCAGGGCAAAGACAAAGACGGCGCGCATGGTGGTGGTGAAAGAGCGGGAGGGAGGAAGAGGGAGGGGGGCGATTTGTCAGGGGGGATGATGGTGTGGTTAGTGAGTGGAGCAGCCCCTCCCTCTCGCTCTTGTTTCAGTTGCCCAATTGTGCGCGTCCTCTCCTGCTCACCATGACCCCCTCCACCTCGGCCTACGCCCGCCTGGCCACCTCCCTCAAGCGGGCGCTCGGCCCCGCCGGCGCGGACGGCCGCCTGGCCACCGACGCGGCGGCCGCGGCGAGGCGGCTGGCGGGCGTGGGTGCCGTCCGCGACCCACCTGCGGGCGGCGGCGGCGGCGGGGAGGGCGCGGCCTCCACTTCCACCACCACCCCTGCCGGCCCGCCCCTGTCCCCTGCCGCCGCTGCCGCCCTGGCCCGGGACTGGTCCCGGCTGGTGGACGCGGTGCGGGTGCACCAGGTGCGTGCGTGCGGTGAAGAATGTGGAGAGGTGAGAGGTGGGGAGGGCGTGCAGGTGGGTCCGCCTCTCTCACGCGCACACGCTGTCTCCTCTTTCCTCTTCTGTCACAGGACCTCCTCACCTCGTACAACATCGGTGTAGACCGAGATTCTAGGTGCGCATGGGGCTGGGGGAGGGGGGGAGGGCAGGAGGCAAGAGAGTGCGTGTGTGTGTGCCCACCCTTTTTTCTCTCTTCCTTCTTGTCTCCCAGGCGCGGGCAACTCCCTCTCTCTCGAAAACACTCTCACCCTCTCCCTCTTTTTTGCATATCTTCTCCTCTCATCAGGCAGCTCGAGGACGTCCGCAAGTCCGCCGCCCGGGTGGGCCTGCGCCTGCCGCCGGCGGAGGAGGAATGAGAGAGGCGGTGGAGAGGCTGGGGCACCAAAAAAAAAAAAACGAACAACAACTTTGCAAAACAATTTTTCTTTTCTCTCTCGGACCTTCTCTCCTTCTCATCTCAATGAAACACGCGCAGCCGCCCCTCCTTGGTCCCGTACGCCAACCCCCCTCCCGGCACAGGGCAGAAAACGGCGGCATTCACCTCGTCCCGGTCGGAGGCCAGCGAGGAGACACGGGCCAGGGAGGGAGCGGAAAAGACATCCAGGACTGTGTGGCGGGGCGGCGGGAGGGCGGTGGAAGGCAACGCGCCGCCGCCACTGCGGCCGCCGTCCGCCGCCACCAGCAGTGCCGGGTGCCGCCGGCCGTAGGCGACCAGCACGTGCTCCCCCGTGGGAGAGAATTGGATGGAGGTGAGGCACTGCGGGGCGGCCAGCGGGCGGGCCGCCAGGACAGCGCCCCAGGCGCGCCCGGGGGCGGTGCAAAACAGGCGCAGCTCATGGCGGTGCTGCTGCCCCCCGCCGCCCCCGCCGCCGCCCTCCACCGCCACGCAGGCGGCCAGGGTGTGGCCGTCGGGCGAGAAGTGGGCGCCCATTTCTGAGCAGAGGACGGCGTACGGGATGGTGAGCAGGGGGGCGGCGGACGAGGGGAAGGGCGGGGGTGGGGGCGGGTGGGCCTGGCCGGCCGTCGCTGCGGCACACGCGGCCGCCCCGCCCGGGCCGGCCCACCCAGCGCCCGCCCAGTCCGCCCGCCACAGGCGAATGCGGACATGGCAGGGCGCTTCCGCGCCAATGATGCCCGCGGCGGCGGCGGCGGCGGCGGCGGCGGCGGCGGCGGCGGCGGTGGCGGCGGCGGCGGCAGCTGCAGCGGCGGTGGTGGCGGCCGCGGCGGCGGCGACCTCGGGCACGCCCCCACCTCCACCACCACTCCGGCCGCTCAGCCCGGCTGGAGGCGGGGCGGCGGGGCTGGGAGGGGCCGGGGCGGCCGGAGGGGCGGGCACTGTTCCTCCTCCCACTCCTGCAGCGGCTGAGGGTGGCCACGCGCTGGAGGAGGGTGGAGGGGGGCGCGGCGCGGCGGCGGCCGCGGCCGCAGCCGTCGCAAGGGCGCCCGCCGCGGACGCGACGCCCTCCGCCGCGGCGGCGGTCGCCACCCACCACGGCCCGTCCGACACCTCTGCCGTCAGCAGAATGGGCGCCCCGCCCGGGTGGAATTGGACGGCGCGCAGGGAGCGGCGGGCCCGCAGCAGGGCAACGGGCGGGGGTGGGGGGAGCAAGAGGGGTGGGAGGGCAGCCGGCGGCGGCGGCTCCGTTGGTGCGGCCGCCGCCGCCTCGCCACCCCACCAGCTCCCGTCCGCGCCACCATCCAGGGGCGAGGCGGGTGAGCGGGCCCGGGCACGAGATGCCGCCCCGAAACCCCGCCCTCGCCCGCCAGCAGCGACGGCCGCGGCAGCAGCGGCCGCGGCCGCGGCCTCGCGCGCGGCGACCGCGCCCGCCACCGCCCCGCCCACGCCCCACCAGTACAGGCGGTGCCCCGCCGCGACGGCCAGGGCCTGGCCGCCGGGGGCCCAGGCCAGGGAGGCGACGGGCCGGCCAAAGGCGTGGCGGGCCAGGGTGGGCGTGGCGGGCGCGAGGGCGGCCGGCAGGGCTGCCGCTTGTGGGCCACCCCCACCCCCACCCCCACCGGCCGCGTGGTCCGCGCCGGCCGCTTTCGGGCCGGCCGCGCAGTCCCAGATGCGCACCTCATGGTCCAGCGACCCTGAAGCCAGCACGCCGCCCACGTCCGGGTGGAAGCGCACCGCCCAGGGCGTGCGGCGGTGACCGGCAAGGACGCGGAGGAGCGGGGAGGGTTGGCAGGCCGGCGGCGGCGAGGCCGGCCCTCCCTCCCCTGCTCCCTCCACCTCGCCTGCACCCCACCCGGCCGCCCGCACGACTTTGACAGTGTGGTCGCCATGCGTGGACGCTAGGAGCTCGCCGTCCGGGGAGAAGGAAGCCGCGATGGTGGACCGCGGGGGCGGGTCCGAGAGGCGGGCGTAGCGGCCCCGGGACGCCAGGGCGGGCGGGGTCAGGCTGGCCGCTTCCGCCGCGGAACGCAGCAGGGCGGCTGGCGGCGCGCCGAACCGCCGGCCGCTGGTGGAGGGGACGGGCGGTGAATGGTCGTCCACCCCCTCACCATCCTGCCCGCTCCCGACGTGGGCGGCGGTGTTCGCGACCCCAGGGCCGGGCGGGGGCGGGCAGGCGGCGGGCAGCACGTTCCCAACAGGGGCGCCGGCCCCAGCGGGCCCTGCCGTTTGTCGGGCGCGTAAGGCGTGGATGAAGGCGGCGGTCATGACGCGTGACACACAGGTGCCTGGTGGCCCACCGCGTTTCAGACGCCGCGCGTTCCACGCGGTGCCGGCCGCGGTCGATAGATGTGAAACAGAGGGGCATGCACCTTTTTCGGCCGGGCCGGGCCGCGCTCGCTCGTGTCCATTGTTCACTTTTTTTCCCTTCGCGCACGCGCCACCGCCCCACCCTTCCGCCAATCCCCGGATTACCACACCAGCGAGAGCCCAGATCGTTACTGACGCAAACTGACGGCAAGCCGAAAAAAAAATGGACACAACCGCGCTCCCGGCGGCCACCAACCCACAGCGCGCACACGCCGCCGACCGTGCTCCTCCCCACCAGGCAGCGCCCCCTCCGCCTCCAACCTCCGCCAGCCCGCCCACCGGCCCGCCCCCCGACTTTGCCCGCCAGCGCCCGCAGACCCTCCCTTCCGGCGCCTCCTACACGCTGTCCACGACGCCCGCCCACGACGGCGCGCACCTGGCCTCAATCTATTGCGTCGCGCTCTTCCCGTCCGCGCCGCCCTCCCTCGTCTTCGACCTCCTCACCCACCCGGGCGCGTGCGCGGCGGGGGTGTGGCGGGATGTGAAGGCCCTGAACGAGCGCCTGGTCGAGAGCGAGGCCGCGCCCGGCGCCGGGGGCGACCCGCCCGGCTCCCGGGGCGTGCGGTCGGTGCTAGTGACCCAGGTGGGCGAGGTCCGCCTCGCGATCAAGACGCTCCGCTTCGAGACGCACCTGCGGGTGGTGGAGGACGGCCGCGGGGCGGGCGCGGGCGCCTATGCCACCCACTTCTCGCTGGCCCGCCCGGGCGGCGCCTTGCGCCGCTTTCACGGGACGTGGGCGCTGGCAGCGGACGAGGCGGGCACCGGCACCGCTGCGCTGCTCACTCAGGAGGTCTGCCCCGCAGGCGTGCCGCCGGGCCTGAACAACGTGCCGGTCATCGGGCGCCTGGTGCGTGGGGCGTGCAGCCGGGCGGTGCGGCGGATGGTGGAGGACCTGGCGGGCGCGCTGGATGGCGTGGAGAAGGGGGCGGGCGGGGTGGATGCCTGGATTGAGAGCAGGACGACGATGTGAAAGAGAGGGAGGCAGAGAGAGAGAGAGAGACAAGCCGGCACCTACGCCGCGCCACCCCTGGCTGGCGGGTATCGCTACGTCGGCTTCAAGTGGTGTCCGAGGAGGCTGACGCGTGAAAAGGAATGCAATAACGAAACATTTACCTGCCTACTCTCTCTCTCTCTCCCTCTCTTTTGTCACACCCCTGATTCCTCCACGACGGCGCCCGCTTTCTCAGCCAGCGACGCCGCCAGGGCTGCTGCGGCAGGGGAACCCGCCCAGGCTGGGTCGGCGAGACGGGCGGTCTCCAGGGCGGCCGCCGCCCCGGCATGGTCGCCCGCCGCGGCGCGCGCCTCGGCCTGCCGCACGGCCGCGCTGGTGCCCGCGGACGACGGCACGGGCAGCGCTGCCGCCGCTTCGACGGCGGCATCCCCATCCGCCACCGCACCAGCAACGTCGCCCAGCGCCAGGCGGGCTGCCGACCGGTTGGCGTGCAGGGAGGCCGTCGCGAAGGCACCGGCAGACGGGATGGAGAGGCCCCTCGTGAAACAGGCGGCCGCGCCCGCCCAGTCGCCCGCCCTGGCGGCAGCGTTGCCCGCCAGGCGCGCAGAGGTAGCCGGCAGCAAGCCGGTTGGAAGGTCCACGTCCGACGCCAGGGCTAGGATCTCGATCAGGCGGGCGGGCGTGCCCAAGCCCGCCACGACCACGCCCGCGGGCAGGACGGCCACGTTGGGCCCCGCCCCGCACCGGCCCAGGCAGCCCGATTCGGTCACGGTCAGGCCAGGGAGGGCCAGGTCGCGCGCTAGCTTGGCCATGGCGGTCGCCCCCTGGCGTCGGCAGGTCTTGTTGGTGCAGAACCGGAGCTCGACGGGGAGGGGTGGGGGTGGGGGTCGGAGGGGCGGGGGGGCAGGTTCATCGCTGGCGGCGGCGGAAGCCGGTCTGGTGGTGGAGCGGCGCCCGGCCTGGTGCGCGTGTGGACGCACACGTGCGCCCACGGGGGACATGGTGTGCGTTATCTCACTTAGGGCGAGGCATGCGTGCCGGGCAGGGTGTGCAGGGGGCTGCCGAATGAGAGAGAAAGTGGGACTGCAGACGTTCATCTCCGCATCTGTTTAGATCTCCTCTGTCTCGTGGCCTCGCACACACTCCCCAGGCTTCAATGCGTGCAGATGCTGGCCACTGGGTAAGTGTGTCACGCGGATGGGCATCTGCGCGCGCGGCAGAGAAGAGAAGAGAGCAAACACTGCGAGTGGTCTGGTCTCTCATCAACCATCCAACCTCCATTCCTTCCCCAACAGAATTGATGACGCCGCCCACCCCGTACTTCATCGCGGTGCACGCGGGTGCGGGCGCCTTCTCAACGGACCCCACCCGGACGGCGGAGCTCAAGGCCGCCATGGCGGCCGCCTGTGAAGCGGGGGCGGCAGTGCTGCTGGCCACCGGCAACACCACGCCCCCTCTGCCAGGCGACCCGGCGCTGGCGGCGGCGGCCGCGGCGGTCGCCTGCCTGGAGGACTGGCCGGGCGCAAATGCGGGGCTCGGGTCCAGCCTGACGGAGAGCGGCACCGTGGAGTGCGACGCGTCGGCCATGGCGGGCGACGGGGCGTGGGGCGGGGTGGGCGCCGCGCGGGGCGTGGCCCACCCGGCCACCGTCGCGGCCGCGCTGGCTGCCGAATCCCGCCTGCCCATGCCTTTGGGGCGGGTGAGGCCCATCATGCTGGCGGGCGCGGGCGTGCGCGCCTGGGCGGAGAGGCGGGGCCTGGGCGTGCTGGCCCTGGCGGACGAACAGCCCTCGCCCCGGGCGCTCGGCTGGCAGGTGACGCCCCGCGCCCGGGAGCAGTGGGGCCGGTGGTCCGCGATGGCGGCCGCGCAGGCGTGCGTGGAGGAGGCGGACGCGGGTGGCGGCGGTGGCCCCGCTGCCAAAAGACGCCGCCCCAACGGCCGGGCCGGCCTACCCGGCCACCTCAGCCCCCCGCCTGGGCCCCCGCCCGCGGATGGACTAGGTGAGGACGACGACCCCCCTCCCCACGACACGGTCGGCGCGGTCGTCGTGTGCGGGCGGACCGGCACCGTCGCGGCGGCCGTGTCCTCGGGCGGGCTCGCCCTCAAAGCCCCCGGGCGGGTCGGGGAGGCGGCGGTCTTTGGGGCCGGCTGCTGGGCGGCGGACGGGCGGCGGGGTGCGTCCACTCCGGCCACCACCAGCCCGCCCCCCGCCCTCCCCCCCGGCGTGGCGGGCGTGGCGGCGTCCGTGTCGGGCGTGGGTGAGGCGGTCATTCGGTCTATGCTGGCCCGCCGGGCCGCGGCCGCGGTGGGCGACGGTGCGGGCGGCCACGACGGCGCGGCCGCCTCCCTGGCCGCGGCCGTCGCAGACGCCGCCACGGCGGGCGTGGGCGTGCAGCCGGGCGCCCCCGTCGACTGTGGCGCCCTGGCTGTGCGGGCTGTGTGCGAGGAGGCAGGCGGCTCGGCGCCCCTCACCATTTCTGGCGTGGAAGCCGCTGTCGCCGCACAGGCGGACGGCATGGCGTTTGCTTACCGGTGGGAGGGAGGTGGGGGAGGGGGGTCGGGCGAGGAATTGCTGCGTAGAGGGCGGAAGCAGACGCTCGGCTTCAGCGTCTGCGTGTCCCTGGTGGGCGGTCGAAGAAATGGAGCGCGCCTCGTGCGCCTCGACACTGTTTAGTATTTTTCCTTCCGCGTTCGCTACTCATACACACAGACACGCACACGCACACACGCACACAGACACACTCACATGCGCTCAGACGTGGGTGCCGCCCTGGCCTTGCTGCTGGTGGCGGCATCGGTGGCGTCCGCGGCGACAACCCCCGCTGCAGCGGGGCCTGGCGGCCCCCGGGGCGCTCCCCCGCCACCCGCCCTGCCCGCTCCACTGGCAGCAGCCGGCCCACCCACCCCGCCCTCCGCCTGCTGCGCGATGCTTGCCGCCGCTGGCTTCACACGCTCAGTAGGCGTGCCTGTTGTCCTCATCGACACCGCCGCCGGCCTCCCCACCCGCACCAAGCAGAACGCAACGCTCTGCACGTGCGGGGCGGGCGAGGTCGGGGTACCGGGGGCGGGCGGGCAGGCCATAGGTGACTGGGCGGGGCCCATCAAGCTCAAGGTTCGGGGCGGGACGAACACACGTAAGCATGACAGGAATGGGAGGGGGAGACGGTGGGTGGTCACCAGCTCGCGCGGCCAACCTCAGCATGCTCTCTTTTTTCCATTTCTTTTACACAGAGCGCTACAACCCCATCCGCCAGTACGCGGCCTACCTGTCCAAATCCGATGCGCGGCCCTTTGTCCTGGGCTTGGACGGCGACCACCTGGTTTTCCTAGGCCAGGTCAACGACACGGGCGGCGTCAAGGAAAGCTTGGGGCGCGACCTGGCCCGGGCGATGGGGGGCGCGCCCCCGCTCACGCCTCTGCCGTCCTCGCCGTACGCGACCTGGTCGGCCCCGCGCGGTCCGCTGGGCTGGGTCCCCCGCACCGTGCATGTCGAGCTCTTTTTGGCGGACGATGGCAGGCCGCCCGCGTCCGAGCCCGCCCACTACCGGGGACTGTACCTAGCGAGCGAGCACATCAGCCGGGGGAAGTTCAAGCTGGACCTACCCAAGCCCAAGGACGGGGACGCACGCACCGCCGCCATCGCAACCTTTTTACACGGCGAGAAGGACCCGGTGCGTGAGGGCGAGAGAGAGAGAGAGAGAGCACCACACAGGAGCACGTGCGGGCTCCCCTTCACCCGCTCGCTCACGCTCTCTTTGTTTTTTTTGCACAGGACGCGACGACCATCACGGGCGGGTCGACTGGCAAGGAGTGGCAAGTCAAGTGGCCGGACAAGGCCGAGCTCACCCGTGCGCAGGCCGCCTCCCTGGCCGCTGAATTGGGTGCCTTTGAGTCGGCGCTGTTTGAGGGGCCGGCGCCGGGCGCCAACTCGACGGCGGCCGGCTGGCGGGCGCACATGGATGAGGCCTCCTTCATCGACTGGTTCCTAGTCACAGAGCTTTGGAAGGTCGCCAAGAAGTCGTACCATTCGGCCTCGTTCCTCCACAAGCCCGCGCCTGGCGCACGCCTTAAGATGGGGCCCGTCTGGGCGCAGCTCCAGGGCGCGGGCACGTGCTGCGGCTACAACTTCATCTCCCAGCCCTCCGGCTTCAACGGCCCCGGCCGCAGCGGTGGCAGCGGGGTCAGCAGCTCCGGCTGGCTCTTCTCCATCTGCCGGGAGCGGGCGCCCGACGGCCGGCCCCGGTGCACGCCCCTGGACGGCCCGGACGGGCGCAGCGGGTACGACGTCGGCAACGGCCTGGCCGTCTGGTTTGGGGAAGCGTTCCTCGGGGACCCGGCCTTTGCGCCCGCCGCCGCGGCCCGGTGGGTGCAACTGCGGTCCGGGCCGTGGTCAAATGAGGGTGTGGCCGGCATGGTCCGCACAAAGCGGGCCCTCCTGACGGGCGGCCCCCTGGAACGCACGCTCGCCCGGTGGCCCCAATTCGCCAAGCCCTGGCTGGGAGACAGCGCAGCGCAGACGGCCGCCGTGTTTGGCGGCGTCGCCACCTGGACGGCGGCGCGCCTGGCCTGGATGGACGGCGCGTTTGCGCAGGCGGCCGACCCGGCCTCCCGGGGCGACCCGTACCCGGCGTTGTATTGAGAGGCTTTGCCCGGCCGTGCCCGCTCTAGGGGCCTGGGCGGTCGCCGCCCCGCCCGGCCAGCGTGGGCGGGATGGCGCGCGGTTTGAGATGATTGTGGTGGGTGGGGTGGTTGGAGAAGGCGGGGATGCAAAAAAAATGACAACCACCCAAACAGGCCCCCCCTCCCGTTTTAGGATAGGCCTCCCAGGCGACGCCACAGACCCGGATCCACAGCCTCCCTCTCCCTCACGCCGCCTGCGCTCCTGCTCCTGTCGCTGCCCCCTCCCACCTCCCACCCCCACCCTCCGGCGGCACCACCCCGACCGCGTCAAAGAGGCCCGCCCGCTTGGGCGGCGGCGCGGCCGGCCGGGGCACCGCCCGCCCGCGCCCGGCCAGCCAGCCCGGCCTCAACAGGGCCCGCAGGTTGAGGGCGTTGTAATAGACCCGCGTCACGGTGCCGCCCGCCCCCTCCACCGCCGCCCGGGCGGCCGGCGAAATGGCGGAGACCTCCAACTGGAGCGGCGTCGCCAGGTCGGCCGCGCCCCGGCCCAGGACCTTGACGCCGTGCCTTGTCTTTTTGGAGACCGCGCCCGCGGCCACCAGGTCGCGCATCGTCACCGGCCGGGCCGGGTCCAGGCGGCCCGCCTCCACCAGCGCCTGCAGCCGCCCTACGTTCACGGGCGTGTAGGTGACCGTGGTCGGCGAGACGAAGCCCCGCTTCGGGAGGCGTTTGGCGAGGGGCGTCTGCCCGCCCTCGAAGCCCAGCTTGGGTGTGGCCCCGGACCGGGCCTTCTGGCCCTTGTGCCCTCGCCCGGAGGTCTTGCCCCGCCCGGACCCGATGCCCCGCCCGACACGCTTGGCGGGGCGGGTGGACCCAGGTGCCGGGGCCAGGGAGTTGAGGCGGACAAAGGAGGGCGAGCGCGGGGGAGGGGAGGTTGACGACTGGCCGTCCGCTGAGGGCGGGCCGCTCGTATGGATGGAGCGGTGCGAGCCCGCGGTCGCCGTCCATGCTCTCAGTAGCGAGGACATGGTGGGCGTCCTGGATGTGTTGGCGCCGGAGCCAGCGGCGCCCAGGGCCAAAAGCGGCGGCGCGGTGGACAGGGGCCAGCGGCCCATCGCGGCGCCGCCGCCGCCGCCGGCCGACAGCGCGCGGGTCGCTGCAAAACCAGCCGACCGGGCGGCAGCGCCGGTGCGTCCGCTGGTTGAGGTGGCTGGTTCAGCCAGCAGGCTGGCCGCCCGGTGGGCGAGCCGGGCACAGGCGGACCGCATGGCTAAGGGAGCTCCCCACACAGAAAAAAGGGTAATGGAGGCAGAGCTAAATTGCCGAGGCGAGGCTGGCCTTTCAACACACACACAACACACACACAAAAAGCCATCGGGCAGGTGCGCGTTTTTTCTCTCGCGGCTCCTTCTACAAATGGCGGACCTCCTCGAGTTCATCGACTTCAGGGGGCTGGAGGCCCTCAACGTCAAGCCTGAGAGAGGCGTGGAGAATGCGCTCAAGCAGGTGAATCCCGAAAGGGGCGGCACCGGGGGGGGGGGGGCGCCGACGCCGCGGCCCGCGCCGAGCGCCGCGCGCCGTTCACAACCTCGTCTGCCCCTGACTCCTTCTTTCCCCCACAGGGCCCCCGCGACGACGCCCGCCTGTTCACGGAATCCGACTGCGATGAGCAGCTGCTCCTCAACATACCGTTCAACCAGGCCGTCCGGCTGACGGGGCTGTCCCTGGCCGGGCCCGGCGCGGACGCGGCGGGCGCCGACCCGGGCGCGCTCCCCCGGCAGGTCCGCCTGTTTGTCAACCGCCCCTCCCTGGGCTTTGCCGAGGCCGAGGCCGACCCGGCCACCCAGGAGGTTGAGCTGACGTTAGATACGCTGGGCAGCCTCATCCCGCTGAAGGCGGCCCGCTTCAAGGGCGTGACGTCCCTCGCGGTCGTGATCCTGACCAACGCCGGCGGCGTGGACACCACCCAGGTCGGCTGCCTGAAACTGTTTGGGTCCGCGGGCGAGACGTTTGACGTGAGCGCAATCAAGAAGGCGGGCGAGGAAGGGGCGTGAGTGGGGGTGGGCATGGACACAGAGAGCCAGAGGTGTGTGGGCGGGCGCGACGGGGTGCGCCTGGGAGAGCAGGTTGCACACACACACACACACACAAAAAAAAAAAAAAAAAAAAAAAACGGATTGCTATGGCTCACAATTCCATTTGTTTCCTGCACACGCACGCCCGTGCCCCGCGCCCGCGCGCCCGTGGTCGACATGCAGGGCCTCCTGGGAGAGTATGCAACGTCCTCGTCATCGTCAGACGATGAGGCGGCGGGCGTGCCGCCACCGCGCGCGCCCCCGGCGGAGGGGCCGGGAGCGCCGCCCCTGGCGGCCGCGCTCCCCGACCCGTTTGACCTGCTCAACGCGCCCGCGCCCGCCGGCCCGCATGGCGCGCACCCGCCCCGACCGAGCCGTCCCTCCCTGACGGGCTCCAAACGCCGGGCGGATGGCCCCCCAATGCGGCCGCCTGCGAGCGAGCCCGCGCTCGCCCTGCCTGGGGTGGCAAAGGCGGCCGACCGCCTGTCGCTGGAGGCAGGCCCCGCCCCGCCAGCCCTCCTCTTACCCCCACAACTGGCTGCGGGGAGGAGGAATGTGGTGACGACGGACTTGGACGGGCTTGGGCTGGCCCAGCCGGGGAGCGCGAGGCGGCGAAGCAGCGGCAGCGGCGGTGGGGGTGGCGGGCGGTAGCGCGCGGGCGGGCGGGAAGGGTAAGGAGGTGTGTGTGAATGAGAGGGGCCCGCGCGCGCGGGGCCAGCCGTGACGCAGTCTAATTTTCATTGCCCTTAATGTCAAGGAGGGCGCGCACATGCAAGCACGCACGCACGCACCGCTCCACTCTCGCAAAAAAATAGCAGTACGGTGTTTGAGGTCAGCGAAGGGCGAAGGGCGCGCGGGGGCTGTGTGTGTCGTTCGCAAAGCGGCCTGGAGAGAAGCGAAAAAAGCTCTCACTCCTCCCTTTTTCTCTCTCTGGCGGCCCCGCGCGCGCCCACGAGCGGGTGTGGCCTCACCCGTGCTGACCCGTAATCGCATCCCAACGCCCTGTTGTACCATCCCTGCCGGCGATTCGCTGGCGACCGCGCGGGCCCCTCGCGCGTGGGAAGGCCCGAAACTCTTTTTTTTGGCTCGCCAGCAGCATCTCCTTTTTTTGCTCCTTGCGTTCCGCCCGCGCGCGCCCCACCTCAGCCCCCAGTCAGCACCGTGGGGGCGCGCTGTGACCTTCATCTGACGCCCCACCCCCGCTGCGTAATGGAAAACCCGGACCCGCCCTCGACGTCCGGCCGCCCGGGCGTTGTGGCCTGGCCCGCCGCCACGGCCCGCGCCCGCATTGCTTCAACCCGGGAGAAGCGGGGCGCCACCGCCTGGGCCCGGCGTGCCGCGGTGCTGGCCGCGCTAGATGAGGAGAGTCCGGCAACTGATGAACCGGCCCAGGTACGAATCGGGTGGGGGCGGCGCGGCGCCGCGGCGCGGGGAGCGCTTGCAGAGGACGGACAAAGAGAAGACACGACGCGACGTAACAAAAAAAAGCGAGCACAGGAGAGGAGACCTTTGCTGCTGCTGCTGCGCGCCTCCGCGCGCGCCCCTGACGGCCGCACTCACACCCCACACACACACCACACACAGGAGGACGCGGAAGCCGAGGTCGCAGACCTGCTGCTGGCGTTCGCCCGGGCGCCAAAGGACGCGGTGAGTGAGGGGGGGAGGGGGGGGAAAAGCGTTATTCGATGGGGGGAGGGAGGGAGGGGGGGGGGGGGGGGCGGGCTCGGGC
>Ga0315287_10004731_pt1 | contig 13315 bp, 15 predicted proteins | sample YL17G11_0_MG_FD_205037 | JGI IMG/M metagenome (GOLD analysis project Ga0315287, IMG submission 205037) | Sediment microbial communities from Yellowstone Lake, YNP, Wyoming, USA - YL17G11_0 | ecosystem: Environmental > Aquatic > Freshwater > Lake > Sediment | place: USA: Wyoming | collected... | reverse complement strand
GACAAAAAAACAAAAAAATTGATTTTTTTTCAAGGATTGAATTTGATGAATGCAAAAAAATAAAAAGAAAAAGAAAATAAAAACAAAATAAAAAGAAAAAGAAAAAGAAAACCCATCAAAAAAACAGCAAAAAATCAATGAAAAAAATATAAATTGATTTTTTTATTATTTATATTATTCTTATTAGTGATCCATACGAAGACGACTACGACGAACAAAATGCCTACTACTGCCATTAATGCCAGTGCCAATGCCAATGCCCAGAAAAAACAACAGCCCAAAATGATAGGGAAATGGAGTGGAAGCTCATCGCCTCAATCTTACTACTCTCGTGAAGACGATGATGGTATAACTTTGAGAACAGCTACCAAATGGTATGATGTTAAGTACCCCGAGTACGACGATGGAGATGATTGTCACAGCGAGCATGACGACGTTTCTCCCGTTGCTCCTGCTGCTGTTGCTGCTCCTCCTCGCATTTCATCATCATTCTGGACTACGCCACTTTCGATTGCTTCTGGTCAAGAACCCGTGTTTGAACCCGAGTACCCCGAGTATGAAGAGTGCACTCATGTTCCCTTCATGAACCTTACGAAAGAACAACGCACCGAAAAAAGCAAAAACTTCAAGTTTGGCTTGTGTTGCGACTGCGATGCCGGTCTTGACGACAAAAGCGAGTTTGTTCGTCAAACTCGCCTCAATGGCGATGTCAAGATGTGCAATGCGTGCCACAACTACTACCACATGGATATGTTTGAAAGGAACATTGGCGGCGAACACGGCGGCTGTAATTGAAGTCAAAGTCATGAAGATATGCCGCAAATAGATGGCGGGTCACACATCTATTTGCGGCACCCCACAGGTAAGTAAATATTGCTCTTGTTCTTGTATTTAAGTATTTAAACAAAGAAAAAAACAAACAGAAAAAAGAAAAATCGAGTGTCCGAGGCTGTAGTGGTATTGGGACAAGAAAAACAAAAAAAATGATTTTTTTTAAAGGATGAACTGTTATAACCAAAAATAAACAATAAAAAATTGAAAAAGGTCGTTGATAGGTGGAGTCTCTCATAAGCGTAGAACAAATATGCCTCTGATTGTAGGTGAATTTATTGTCATGGCCGGATCGTTTGCCGTAATATTCGCGATTCTGTTATGCGGAATTCGTAAGACCCCAGACGATCCCAGATCTTGCGCGAGAAGGCTAGCACGGTCTAAGCTCCAAAAGCAGCAACGTCTCAACAGGCTTCGTAAATATAAATAAATTATACAAAATATACTCACCTTGTATGAATGAATGCAAAACAAAATGAAAACAAATATAAAAAAAACAAAATGAAAATAAAAGAAAACAATCAAAAAACAGCAAAAAAATCAATGAAAAAAATATAAATTGATTTTTTTATATTTTAATTCAAATGGATTAGTGTTTCCGTTTCAAGAAGAATGTTTCAATCCGCCATTTCCCCTATTCGTGACACGAAGGGTGATTACACCGTCAACATTGTTTCCACGCCATGCTTTCCAGTTTCGCCTTTGCCTGCCGCCACCAAAACCAAATTGTGCCTTCGTTTATTTGAAGATTCGTCATCAGTCAGCTATTCGTCGGAATGGACCACCGATTCTTCATCGAATGACTGGACCACCGACTCTGAAGCCGAGTCTGAGGAATCAGAAATTCCATTCCAGTGGTCTGCCACACCATAAGTATACCATATAGTATAGACCAAAGAAACAAAACAAACAAAAAAGGAAAAATCGAGTGTCCGAGTCTGTAGTGGTATTGGGACAAAAAAACAAAAAATATAAATTGATTTTTTTAACGCATTGTTTATGTCATGTAGTTTCATCCAAATGGCGCAAGCGAACCCTCACAGCGAATGTGTTGAATATCTTGACGAACTCGCGAGCGTAATTGGACGTTTAGACGACAAGACTCGAAAGTTGTTGGTAGAAAATACAAAATTGAGAAGAAACAACGAAGAGTTGAAAACGCAAAATGAAGAGTTGACAAGCGAGATTGTTGGCATTATTCTTCAACAGCGTATTTCTGGCTCTGAAGATTTGAAAAGCGAGAATGAAGATTTGAAAAGCGAGAATGAAGATTTGAAAAGCGAGAACGAGGAGTTGACAAGCGAGAATAAGAAGTTGAAGAAAAAACTGGAAGAGTTCAAGCAAAAGATAGTGCAGCTGAACTTCGTCTTGACAATCATGGGACACCCGCAGCCCGAGCCCGAGTCGGACGAGGATTGAAGTTGTGAACTTGTATTCATGCAAAACAAAATGAAAACAAAATGAAAACAAAATGAAAACAAAATGAAAACAAAATGAAAACAAAATGAAAACAAATGATTAAAAATAGAAAAAAATCAAAAAAAAATCAATGTAAAAAACATAAATTGATTTTTTTTATTTATATTTGGTGCATGTAGGCTTTCTTTCTTCCTTCAGACGACAATGGCAGCTCGTTTACCACCTCACACTACAAGATACATCAGGTCTTCCGCTCTCAACAAATGCGGTTTACAAGGCGATCGCATTTACATTCCAGCGTTCAAATCAAGAGACAACAAAACAGTGGATGAAGTCATTCCTCACTGGACTCCCGGCGCTATTTCATTCTTCGATATACCAATTGAATTCGATGAGGAATGGTTTCACATGATCGTCCGGGATGCCAATGACCTTGACGATCCACGCGTTATTTACCGCGACGGTGACAGTTTCATTAAAAATGTTTTGACTCCCAATGTCGAACAAATTTGCGAAAACGTTTGCATTCCACGCGGCAACGTCGATGGTTCGCTCATTGAAATGTTCATTGCCGGCGCAAACATGAGCACCAGCGAGCCCGTTCTCGAAACATGGCAAAAACTCGTTAAAGAAACGATACGTCGTCAACTGTTAGAAACATCATCCGATTCAGAGTCAGAGTAAGCGTTTGCGGCGCGGCATTCACAAAAAAATATTAAAAAAGTATTCAAAAATAAAACCAAAATAAAAAAACAGAAAAAAAACAACAATAAAAAAAACTTTTTTTTAGTATAAATAATAAATTGAAAAACTTTTTACATGTTATGGTTTTGCAAGGTTACAATCAGGAATCGCAGTCACAATCGAAAATGGGTCAATGTGCTTCAAAGCGGGCGGCTTCAAAGCAGCGCGAGTTGAACAAGTCAATAAAAGAGTTGAGTTCTAAAAAAGTATGGATGATGGTAAAGATCGAAGAATTTGAAGCGTTGCAAAACTCGGCATCCGAGTCGCAAAAAGACATTGACAAGATGAGAAAGCAGTTTCTGTGCCAATCCACTCTTCTCAAGGAAATCATTGATGACATGTTGAAATTGCAAAACAATGAAAATGAAGAACTGAAACAGCGAATACAAAAACTTGAAACTGCATTTGCTACAAGCGCAATCTCGTTGGCTCAATCATCATCCACGTTGGCGGTGACTACTGTTGCTGAAAATAATAAACACTTTGTATAATAATGAAATTAAATCACAAAAAAATAAATTGATTTTTTTATTACTAGTTTGTTTGTTATTATTGCAGACATGCATTTGTCAAAGGAGCGTCGCAGTTCGATAAATAATACAATGAATCGCGAGATTACCAGACGCGAGAATAATAATATTGACAAATTGAAGGCACAAAAAACGGCATCCGGAGTTTCAGGTGCGGCATTCACATTGCCGATTGCAACAGGAAGGGCGACATCAATGACATTTTATTCAAGCGCCAATCCGTTTTACCAGTATTGGACAATAGATAAGAATAAAGCGCAATGGTTTCCAGAAAAGTTCAACAATAACATTGGTGTTCCAGAGTTTGTCAGGGGTTATTATACCAATGCTGTCGTCGCAAATCCAGACTTTGTCGATGTTCGCGCATTTTCAATAGAATTCGTCGATGCAATGGATGCTCTGTACTACAAAATGCAACAAGCACAATGCATAACTGACCGCGAATATGAAGAAACATTTAAACGAGTCTTCAGCGCATCGTACAACATTGGCAGATTCTATTTCGAGTGGGAGAAAACTCATTTTGGTGTGACAAAAGTTTGCGACAAGTGGCACCAGCTCATTTTGAATGAATGAAAAACAAAATAAAATAAAAACCAAACCATTTCATTTTTATAAAAAAAGTATTCAAAAAAGTAGAAAAAAACAATGAAAAAAATATAAATTGAAAAATTGAAATCTTATCTTACATTCATCAGTGTTTCCCATCAAGTTCATACCCATCTACGAATAATGCAATTCATTGTTGACGCTACTGCCAATATCGGTTCATCTGTTGCTGCTGCTGCTGCTGTTGCACAGTTAGTCAGCAATGAAGTTGAATCTTCTGCTCCTGTTCAAGTCATCATCAAGAAGCTTACCGCCAGCCAAATCATCAAAAAAATGCAAGGTCTCGAATCCGCACTCTCCATTCTGAAGGAGCAGCTCATTGCTTCCTGCGTGATGGACAAGAACGGTGAGGCAATTGAAAAAAAGAGAAAAGAACCCAAAGAAAAAAAAGAACCCAAAGAACCCAAAGAACCCAAAGAACCCAAAGAAAAAAAAGAAAAAGAACCCAAAGAGAAGAAAGAGAAAAAAGTCAAAGAAGTTGTCGTCGTCGATGAAAACGAAAAGAAACAAAGCAAAATTCCAATGCCGTGGACCGGTGTTGTGGATTACGCCACATGCGTTGCGCTCAAAACTATGTACGGCTTGTTCATCCAGTGCGGCAAACCACAGGACATGTCAGACGATGGTTTGATACAATTCAACCATGAGGGCAAAGATTGCGGATTTTGCGCCGAGTGTTTTGCAAAGTGTGATGAAAATGGTCACAGTCCTGTCGGAACGGTTCAAGACCGTCTTGCATGTGCTGTCGGACAATTCGTTCACGTCGCAACCGGCAAAAAAGAAAGTCACTACCTCGACGTCATTGCCAAAATGAACATTACCAAAGAAGAAGCGCTTGAAGCTGCCGAAAAACGTGGAGTTCAAATTCCCGAGTGGATGCTTGAAACCGTTGAAAAGAAACGCGGTCGCCCCGCAAAGACTGATGTGGCGTCAGTTGTTCCAAAGCCAGTGAAGGAGAAGAAGGAAAAGAAAGAAAAGAAGGAGAAAAAAGTTGCAAGTGTGGAGACCGCCGACACCCCAGAAAAAGCTGATGGTGAAAAGAAAAAGCGCGGTCGTCCTGCCAAAACAATCCAGCAAACAAATGTTGCCGAGAGTGACATGCGCGAACTGATTTTGCAAGCTACGGCTGCGAAGAAGAAACGTTTGTCGTTTGACCCGAGCGAAGCGGCGGAAATCGCTCCTCTTCCCATTCAATTTGATCATGACGAAGACGATGAAACAATGTCAGCAACCTCTGCAGACAACGAGGTTTCAGGAGGAGGAGCGGCAGCAGCAGCTGCAGGAGTTGTTGTCGACGAAGCTGATGAAGATGGGTTCTACAACTTTGACGATGACGAGGAGCAGCAAGAGCACCAGCAAGAAGTTGTTGTTGCCCCTGCCCCCGTCACCGTCGCCGTTCCGGAAAAGAAGGAAAAGAAGGAAAAGAAGGACAAGAAGGACAAGGTTGACAAGAAGGACAAGAAGGAAAAGAAGGACAAGAAGGACAAGAAGGACAAGAAGGACAAGAAGAAAGAAGAAGAAGTTGTCGCTGCTTCCGCTCAGGTCCCGAAGGAATCGTGCATACCAGGATTCTATATTGAAGATGCGCAGGAGGAGGAAGAAGAGGAAGAACTCGAATGCGAAGAGTATGAATACGAAGGAGAATCATACGGCTTGTCGCCCGACGGAGACCTCTACACACAAGAAGGCGAACATGTCGGGAAAGTTGTCGATGGCGAGGTCATCTTCAACCGCGCCGCAGTTGCTTCCAAGCGTCGCTAAAATCACATCAATCAGAATTTGGAATTGATGTGGTTGATATCAGGTAAAGGTAAGGGAAAAAGGTAAGTATTTTTTTTTATACAATGATAAATAAAGGGAATAATCCATTTCAGACTCGCATAAATGCGCCAATTTTTCTAGTTTTACGAACACTGTTATCATTTGCATTTGTTCTTCTTGTTAATAGTTTTGATTTTGATGCAAGTCGTCGTTTATCTTTTAATGTGGCGCGATGTTTATTACGACGAGTGTGCATGTGCAACTTGTGCGATTTATGAGATTTATTTTTATTTTTAAAGAATAGTTTTATATAAAATAGTATTTTCTCTCCAGTTTTTTTATAACTTTGAATTGCGTTAGATTCACCACTAGAACCAATGGGTGTATTTAATGAAATAAAATTCGATTCTTGTAAATTAAATGTTGCAATTCTTTCATTTTCATCATCATTTACTCCCATTCTTTTTTTTATGGATTTACTGAATTTCTCTCTATTTTCGGGAAGAATATTTTTTCCAAGATTACTATCAAGGTAACGTTTTATAAGCGTCGACGTTGGAAGGGTTTCAACATATGGTTTCACATTAATGTACAACACATTCGGGTGCCGCATTCCCGGATGATCCAAATCATCTACAAAACAAATTTGAGATGTTTTCGGAATATTCGCAACGCGAACAAGGTCCTCGTATGTTTTATTTTGCGTTGTTCGCCCTTCCTGCACGATTTTTCCATTCACTTTAAATGCCGCAATAATTTGGTCAAATACTGGTGTGCCAACTTTATATTCAAAATATTTCGAAATATTTGCAACCCATATTCGTGGTCCTTGATTATTTGTATATATAATTATTCCTTTACATGCACCTTCTCTCCTCTTTTCATAAACATATTTCAAAATTTCAATCATGTTCGGGCGAATGAACTCGGGATACAAATCTAAGAGTTCGTTGAAGTTGTCATACACAATTCGAGAGAAGTCACTATAATAGTTGTTAAGTGCATCAACAAATGCTCCAAATTGTGCAAAGTAGCCCAACGTTTCGTCGACATCAAATACTGCATAATTTCCGTGTAATTGTGAACCTCCTATTTCTAACATGGTTGTATGATGTATTGTATTGTATTGTTGTATTATGACTATGTGTGTATTAATATATGCATATAAAATATTTTTTACGCATATATTTATTTTATTATACAACTAGAGTTGGTTTGTTATTTATTTATAATCTCGCCCATTTTTTCATCCATGTCTTTTTCTTAAACTTTTACGTCGTGACCTTCTCATTTTTTTTGCCTTCCCCCCACCGTCTGATGCCGCCTTTTCAGCGCGTGGCTGTTCCTTATCCGTATCCGTTTCACTTCCGCTCACCGCTCCCGCCGCTGCCACCGCCATCACCACTGCCGCCACTACCGGCAAGGTCACTGCCGCCGCCGCCACCATTACCACCGCCACTGACAACGCCGCTGCCGCCGCTGGCACTGCCGCCATTATAAATAAATAAATAATAACTAGTTTATAATATAATTTTATATTATAAAATAATTAATTTAAATAAATAAACCAGTACATACATATTCGTCGGTCTTAAAAAATATTCTTATTTACGCGAGTTGGAAGTGAGTGTCCGAATAAAATCATATATGCTAAAGCCAAAGCTGCGAGTAGCATACTTCTGTCTTGCGCCACATCATACGACTGTTTAAGTACGAAAACCATTACAAAATACAACAAAAGTCCAAATAAAATGGAATGAAAAAGATGATTCATAGCACCGTGCATTTTAAAATAATTAAAATACTTATACATTGTCAAAACATTTTAATTATTTAATTATTTAATTTAATTATATTAACCAACATTATTATTTTATGTTTTATGTTTCAATAAGGAGAATCTACTCGTAAAAATCTTCTTTTAATTTGATGTGAATCATTCTTACACATTTCCATAATTACTGAAGCCCTCATCATTTGAAGTTCATTTTTTATGCATTGAGTTTCAATTGTGCTAAAAAGCTCATTAGTTAACAGATGGTCATACACAACATCAAACCCTTGCTTACTTACATTAATTTTCAAATTGTTACTACTTCCATTATCATAATCATCATAATAATCGTAATATAAATGCTGTGGATAATTTGCACAACTCAATAATGCGACTAACCCGCCATCTTTTGAAACCACTTCATTACCGTGAAACAATGCACAAATTCCGTGTTCATTGGTGTGGTCACCCATCTCCATATCCGTATCAATGCACGCAGTTATTCTCTCCATTTGATCCGTAAAAATATCAATTTGAGCATTATACGCGTCTATATCTGCATTTGATTTGATAATATATGTTTGTTCCATAATCTCTATTTTATTTTTAATGTCGGCTATTCGGCAGTGTCCAATCCGCTTGTAAGCTCCCACAATTGCATTGTTAAGGGCGGATACCCATGCTTTCAAATGAACGTTGTTATTCAATTCTGACTCCATTATCAATAATACTATAAGATTTATAGTATTGTTTCTAAGCCTGAATTAATTAATATATAATAGAGGAACTACGTTCCCTTGAGGAGGGGTCAGAGGGGAACGTAGTTCCCCTGTTTAAAAGAAACTTCCACCTAGATGTTCGTTTGCAGCAGCGGGTTCAAATTCGGCAATCATACCTGGCGGCATACCCGGCGTTGATGCTCCTATCAAATTATTTGGCTGCACCTGATACATGGCATTGAAATCAGGCGACCGTTGTGCTGAAAGTTGCGGCGGAGGCGGTGGCCCGTTCAATGCGTATGCAGCTTGTCCGGATAGCGGCTGAGTGACTCGAACTTGACCCCCTTTTTGTTGATCTTTATTACCATTGTATCCTTCTTTCAAGCTGGATTTTCCTTCCACCATTTCTTCAAACCTTTCGATAAGAATAAGGGTTTTCGCGCCCAACTTGTGTTTGGACATGGAAATGAAAATAAACAACAGGATGAGAATAATTTGAACAACGCTAAAATCGCCATACTTTAATCCACTATACGTCGGGAAATAATTGATGATTCGATTGATAAAATAGAATGAAAACAGAATAAAGAACAATTGTCCAAACATTTCTGCTAAAATAACAACAGAGCCCTTTTCTTCATCAATGTCTGGAATGTAATAATGATTAACATAAAGAACGATAATGACCGGAACGATCGCCATCACCGTGTACTGAACAATATTCAAGAGAAAAGATTGCTCATAATCTCCCATCTTGAACACATACTTTAAAAATCCTTCTGTTTTTTTGGTAGAATCGGATATTGCATCTTCAACGTCTTCCATTGTAGTATATTTTCTTATATGATTTATAAACAGAAATTAAAATAAAAAAAACAAATTAAATTAACTAAATAAATGAATATTGTTAAACTAAAATAAAATTAAGATAACAATATAAAAACTGGAAACAATTTATATCAAGAATCAAAAAGAATTTAGTAAAAGTAAATGCTGCGTAAAAAAAAGAATTGCACTGGAAAAAGTGAAGAGTATCAATACTTGGAACTGATAAATGACATTTTAGAAGAAGGAACAATGGAAGAAGGTCGAAATGGGCTAACAAAAAGCATATTTGGAGCCGCCATGCACTTTTCACTAGAAAATGGAACAATTCCGCTGCTTACAACAAAGCGAGTTGCATGGAAAACGTGTTTAAAAGAGCTCCTTTGGTTTGTAAGGGGAGACACAAGTAACGAGAATTTGCAAAAAGAAGGTGTTGCAATTTGGAATGACAATGCATCTCGAGAATTTTTAGACAGTCGAGGGCTGACACACTTGCGCGAAAATGATTTGGGTCCGGTATATGGTCACCAGTGGCGCCACTTCAATGCGCCTTATACAACCTGTGATGACAAATATGATGGCAAAGGAGTTGACCAGCTGGCGCAAATTATAGAATGTTTGAAAGACCCGCTTCAGCGCACATCACGCCGAATGGTAATGTGTGCATGGAACCCGTGTCAGCTGAATGAAATGGCGCTTCCGCCGTGTCACATCTTGGCACAATTCAATGTGACGAGTGGAAATAAGTTGTCGTGCTGCATGTTTCAGCGCAGCGGAGATGTTGGTTTAGGCGTTCCTTTCAACATTGCTTCCTATAGTTTTTTGACGCACCTTTTAGCAAAACATTGCGATTTGGAACCGTTTGAATTTATATATTATTTGGGGAATGCGCATATTTATAAAGACCATATTGAAAGTTTAGAAGAACAGGTGAAGAGAGAACCACATGCATTTCCAACATTGACGGTTAACATAAAAAGAGAAAATATTAATGACTATGTTTTTGATGATTTTGAAGTGCATAATTATAAACATCACGAAGTAATCAAAATGAAAATGGTGGCATAAATAAATCATATTTATGAGAAAATAATATTAATATTGTTGGTAGTAAAAAAAGTAAAAAACAATTTAACAATTAAAATGAAAATGCGAAAATAATATAGAAATAAAATATTATTTAAGTTATAAATTACAATTAATGAGTAGTAACGCAGCATTATCCGCCGCAAGACGACGAAGGTCGAATCCGCTGAGTACTGGAAACATGGCTGGACCGGGTGGACCGGGTGGACCGGGTGGACCGGGTGGACCGCCAGCAAATCGCATTCTTCAAAGAATGGGCGGTGTACCGCCCCCCCAAGCTCCTCAAAGAATGATGACTCCACAATTGCAACAACAACAACAACAACAAAGACCTGGTCCCGGACCTTCGCAGCAGCAGCAAATGAGACGACCACCGCAGCAGCAACCGCCGCAGCAGCAACAAAAAATGCAACCACAAAATGCACTTCCTCCGCTTCCTCCTCCAAATAAAAATGCCGGACAGTTGTTTGGCATTCCGCTTCACCCACTCATCATGTTTCAAACGCATGACAATAAATTGAATGAACACGACCTCATGATTAACGACTGTTTTGACCAGTTGAAAGTGATCGAAACCCGGTTAGTTGTTGTTGAAAGCAGTGGTGGTGGTAATCATCCAGTTGTGACAGCGGAACCGCCAACAAGTTCAGGCGCAGCAGCAACAGATTTGAATGAACTCATGAATGATGGCGTATTTATAAACGGCATTGTTGATAATATAATGACAACAACGAATTTTTCATCCATTGTGGAGAACATTATTCCCTTGAAAGAAGAGAATGAAATGTTGAAACGGCGCATATCAGACCAAGAAGCTAAAAGCGAACAAATGCACATATTCATTCAACATTTAGAAGAACGTTTGAAAAGTATTGAAAATGAATTGTCCCAGCCATATGAGGAATTTCCAGCGCCAGCAGCAACAACTACAGAAGCACCAGTGGAAGCAGCGGTAGAAGCAGCGGTAGAAGCCGCAGCGGAAACAGCTAGCGTCGCTGAACTAGTCGCCGAAAGCATAAATGAAATAATTTTGTCATCTGCGAGTGCGAGTTCGACTGCGAGTTCGACCGCGAGTTCGACACTTGCGTGATGATGCCACCGCCATCTTTCGAAAACCGCCACTAAAATAATTCTCAACATCAGCGCCACTTGCCACGTGTTTTATAATGGGCTTAATACATTGTGACTGCACTACCTGGACAAAATCAGCAGATAAACACGATTTCGCTAGAGGCTCGAGTGCGCGTTCAATAATGGGAAGAGATTCAGGCTTCAAGTATGAATCCACTTGATTCACTATCGGGTCATTCAACCTGGACGTTATTGTGTTTATTCGCGTAGTTTTGGTTTTTGTAGAAAAAATAGATGAAAAGCTTTTACTCGCTTTAAATATTCCAATTCCACTTTTAGCGGTGCCAGTCAATTTCATATTCTCTAACAATGCGTTTACTGACTTGGATGAAAATATAATATGAAATATTTTGTTTGCTTTTCCACCATTGGTGGTTGCAGCTCTATTATTATTATTGCATACAATTTCTTTTATTTTTTGAAATCCATTCGTTTCTGTTAAATATTTCGTAAGTATTTGAATTGCTCGCGAAACAATTTTTTCCTTTTTATTTATCCTACGATTTGTAGTTGTTGTCATAATTTACAATATATATATATATATATTATAAATGAAGAAAAATTTAGGAAGAAAAAAATCCAGGTCCTATGCAATGAAGGGGGGTGCGGGTCCGTACATGTATGAAGACGTTTCACTTACCCTAGATAATCCATTCACTCATTTTGCAGTTAATTCTAATGATGATGGTTCATATAATTTCAATATTCCAGAGAAAACAACTGGTAGTTTTTTTTCAAAAAAAACAACACCTGCTGTAAATTTTACAAGTTTTTGTCAATTATATCAATATTATAAAGAAAATAGTCCAATATCATGCGTTCATCAATGGTTTGAAACAAAAGACGGTAAATCATTCAAGGCGCCATCTTTCGTTGATATTTTAGGAATTATACTATTACTCATGGGAGCTGAAAAAAATGCAGGTGGCACTATTCGCTCAGATCAAGACGATTTTTTAAAAATTACACTTCTTTCGTCAATGTTAACGTTGAATAAAGGACCCATTTGCCAGGACCAAATTGGAGAACTATTGATGAGTCTTCCTTTGCAACAAGCGGTTTTAACACAAATACAAAAAAAATTTTTGCCATCATTTGAAATTCATCAAATGACAACTCTTCCTATAACTAGTTTAGATAAATTTCAAATAGATAGATTATTAGGATTGTTTAAAAAAGCATTATTTTTTTACAGATACAATGCATTACCATCAGCAGGTTATTTGACTTTTGAAATAATGTCTACGACTCCTGAAAAAGCATTCGGAGCGTTCGGTCCAGGTGAAACCATTGATAGTAAAAAATTTAAGGATGATAAATCAAAATCCCACTTTATGAACAACTCAAAGTTGTATAGAGAAGATGCATTACAGTCAGCATTAGCAGGAGTAGGACCAGGACACATGGCCTTAGGAGGAAGAGGAAGAACAAGAGTAAAGAGAATTAACAAAAACAGAAGAACGAGAAGAAGTAGAACTAGAAGAATGAGAAGATATTGAAAAGATTATATTGATAAATAAACATAAACAGACATAATAGATATGATATATATAATGTATATATACTATATAAATAAGACTTGAAAAAAATAAAAAAATAATAAATAATGTCAAAACCAGATTCATATGATGATAAAATGAACATTGAAGATGTTTTACACAGTCTTGATAATGACAGAAATTTATCAATATCGAAATTAACATATGACAAAATAAATAATATGAAATACAACATGCTGGAGCGTCTTGGCATGAATGACAACGAATTGGAATCAATGCTGCACAAACTGGCAGATTACAGGTATGTTGAAGAACTTCAAGACATTCAACACGGCGCGTTTATTCGATACATACCGCTAACTTCTAAATCTAAAAATGGAGACAATA
>Ga0315287_10004730_pt1 | contig 13315 bp, 1 predicted proteins | sample YL17G11_0_MG_FD_205037 | JGI IMG/M metagenome (GOLD analysis project Ga0315287, IMG submission 205037) | Sediment microbial communities from Yellowstone Lake, YNP, Wyoming, USA - YL17G11_0 | ecosystem: Environmental > Aquatic > Freshwater > Lake > Sediment | place: USA: Wyoming | collected... | reverse complement strand
GCGCGCTCGATGTAGCTCATGATGTTCGTGTACGACGCGTCGTCGATCACGGCGTTCACGAAGTTCCTGAAGTCGCGCACGTCGCCCATCTTCACGCGGCCGAGCATGTCGCCCACCAGCCGCTTCACCTCCGGCCACATCGACGCCGGGATGTAGGCGCGCGAGGCCGCGGAGCACTTCTGGCCCTGGTACTCGAACCCCCCGCGCACCAGCGCCGTCGCCACATCGACCGGGTCGGCCGACTGGTGGGCGGTTTCCGTTCGTACTCCGCTGCGGCCGGTTAACAGAACCCCCGCTATCAGACGCCGCCCGGACAGAGCCCAGCGGTCGTTGACGTGGTGGCTCCTGGTCAAACGGTCTATTTCAGTCATAGGCTGGAGGCGAATTGATCCTGCCTCACGATAACTCAGAGCGGCTGAGCCCGGTGGGCATGTACTCATGACCGCCGCACTGGCTGGCGGGAAGGGTGGCCGTGGAGCGTTCGGGGCGGCTGCCGAGAATCTCATCCCTCAACACTGCGTCTATCGCGGGTTACCGACGGCGTGTCGGTCCTACGTCGTTGCGATGTGCGCCACGCTGTACGAACGCGGCGGCAACGTGAACGTCATCGTCGGACCAGTCTTCGGCGGATCGAGCAGCCGGGGCGCGACGAGGGTGGGCTGCTGGAACGTGTTGACGGCCTTCAGGTCGGTGCCCGTCAGGGTCTGGCACGCGAGCACGCGCGTGGGCCCGGGATCGCGCCAGTCGAGGACCAGCTCGCGTTCGGCATCGAGGTCGCGGTTCAGCATCAGCACAGTGGGCGAAGTTGGCAGCCTCTGTCGTGCCGGGAGCGGGTGCGAGATCGCAGGAACGGCAGACCAGCGGCTGAGCATGGCGGTTTCTGAGCGTACCTGCAAACGCCGCGACGGCGGCCACACGGGCAGCACACGCCCGCCGTTCGGGTGAAGTGAAGCCCCGAAGCGGACCCCCGACTGCGGGCGTGCGGGGGACGCGCGGCCTGATCGCGCATCCCCCTGTCCCGGCTACTTCCTCTGATCGTGCGGGACCGTCACGGTCACCTGACGGTCGGTGACGTTGCCGCACCAGTCGGTGGCCCGGTAGGTCAGCGTGTACACACGGCTGCTGCCCGTGCCGAGCCGCGCCGCGCGCAGTTGGACCTGGCGGTCGTCGGTCCCGATGGCCGCTCCCTGGATGTCTCCCGACTTGTCGCTCGGCGGCTGGTTGCTCGTAACCGAGAGGAGCGTCACCACGGGCATCGGACCCTGGTCGTCGGATACGGTCACCGCGATACCCACCGTCACCATCTTGCCGTTCGGCGGCCAGAGCAGTGACGGAGTGGCGGTGAGGATGAGCTGCGGCGGCGTGACGTCGACGTTCACGACGTTCACATTCACGGCCGCGGAAGCAATGTTGCCCGAGGCGTCGACGGCCGCCGCGACGATGCGGTTCGCCCCCTGGGCAGGAAGCGTGATCGTGGCCTGGAACCCGAACGGGGCGGCGCCGCCCGAGAGCGTAGCCGCGACGCCGTCGACGGTAACGGACGAGAGCTTGCTCACCGTGCCCGTCACGACGGTCGTCAGGGAGGCGAGCGTGGCGCCCTCGGAAGGAGCCGTGAAGGCGACCACCGGCGGAGTCGCGTCGAGCAGCACCACGACCGCCGACGCCGACAGCCCGGTCGACGGGTTGGTGATCGTGAGGGGCCGGGGTCCGAACACCGCGCCCGGAGCCACCGTGACAAATGCCGAGATGTGCGTACCGGCGGCATTGACGGTCTGACCGCTGAGGGTTACACCGTTGCCGAAGTTCACCGCCGCCAGCAGCTCGAAGTTGGAGCCGCTGATGGCCACCGGCACGTTCTGGGCTCCCAGGACGAGCCGGTCTGGCGTCACTGCAGTGACGACCGGCGGGACCGCCGGCGTCGCAAACGTGACGGACACTGCAGCACACCGATTGCCGCTGCCGTCGGCGCTCGACACCATCGCGGTGTACGTCGTCCCCGGCAGCAGGCCGGTGATTGACATCGCGTGGGTCTTCGTGAGCGCGGCGTCGCCGGCCGTATTGCCGGCGCCCCACTGCACCATGCTGTCGGCGGGTTCGTCGGTGGTCCACGTGATCGTGGCCGCCGTGGGCGACGTGGCGTTTGCCGCCACCGACGCCATGACCGGCGGCTGCGTGTCCGGCGCCGCCGGTGTCGTAACGCTGAGGCCGTTGACCGTCCTGGCGTTGCCCTTCGGATCGGTCAGCACCACTGTGACGCCGTAGGTGGTCCCGCCGGTCAGCCCGGTCAGCAGGATCGAGTGGCCGGTCGTGAATGACGGATCGAACGCCGATCCCGTTACTCCGCCCGCGCTGCACTGCACGCGGATGCTGGAGACCTCATCCGTCTCCGCCGTGACGATGGCCTTGTCGGACGCGATCGCCGCGATGACCACAGCCCCCATTACGAGAGGCTGCGTCGTGTCGTCCGCGGCGGGCGTCTGGAATCCGACCGCCGGGGCCGCGGTCGCGAGCATGGTCCCGGCGAGCAGCGTCGCGCCGCCTACCTTCTTGTTGGTCGCAAGCTTCATCGTCTGGATCGCCTGCGGCGCCTGGGCGAACGGGTCGTTCGTGTGCACGGAGTTGCCGCTCGCGTCGGTGGACACGACCTGGTAGCCGTAGCCCGTGCCCGGCAGCAGGTTGGTCAGGAACACGACGTGCGTCGTCACCAGGTCGCTGTCGAAGATCGACTGCTCGTAGACCGAGGCCACGCCGTAGTTGACGACGCCGTTCGTCACCTCATTGGTCGTCCACGTGACGATGACGAGGTTGCTCGAGAGGTAGGCCACGTTCGGCCCGGAGGTGATCACCGGCGGCGTCGTGTCGGGCACCGCGCGCGTCTGGAAGGTCCCGATGCCCGACGTGCGGGAGTTGCCGCTGGCATCGGTCGATACCACCTTGAAGTAGTAGAGCGTGCTCGGCGTGAGCCCGCTGATGGCGACCGCGTGCGACAGGCCGTTGGGTCCCGCGGCCGACGGCGCCGTGTCGCCGACGACGCGGTCTCTCACCGTGTCGTAACGGACCAGACTGGTCGACTCCTCGTTCGTCGTCCAGAGCACCGTGGCCGCTGTCGTCGTCGCCGATGCCGTCGGCCCGGCGGTGATCTCCGGCGGTGTCGTGTCCGGCAGCGAGTTCGTCACGAACGAGGACGAGGTCGTGGCGGAAGGCCAGTACGCCGTGTTGCCGACGGCGTCGGCCGACGTCACGCGGAAGGTGTAGGTCGTACCCGGGGTCAGGCCCGTCAGGACGACGGTGTGTGCGTCATGCCTGCCGGGGTTGGTGACGTTGTGCGTCAGCGCGCCGCCCGTTCCGTAGTCGACGCGGGAGGTCGCGGGCTCGTCGGTGTTCCATACGATCTCCACCGTCACCGCGCCCCCGGCCAGCGCCTGGCTGGCGACGAAGGGCGCCGTATTGTAGTTCGGGGAAAGCAGGTCCGAGCGATACTCGAAGCGCCCGGCGAGCACGTCGGACTGCGGATCCGCACCCTGGTTGGTGACGCGGATGTCGGCCACGCCGGTCCCGGGCGGCGTGACCGCGAAGATCGTCGACGCGTTGGCGACGACGACATCGATGGCGGGCGCGAAGATGCCGGACGCGCCCCGGAACTCGACGGTGGCGTTGGCGGCGAAGTTCGCGCCGGTGATGGCGACCGACGTGCCGCCCGAGGCCGCTCCCCACGTCGGGCTGGTGCCGCCGATGCGCGGGCGGTTCAGCGCCGGCTGGACGGCAATGTTCACCGGCGTCCCGACGCCGATCGTCGTGAGCAACTGCGGGGAGGCTGGCGCGGACGAGATGTCGTAGACGTAGACCTCGTTGCGGAACAGGTTGCCGACGTAGAGCAGGCCGTCCTCGCCGGCCACGGCGGCGCGCTGGACGCCAACTGGCGCGACGAGATAGCTGATGGTGGCGTTCACCCGTCCGCTGCCGTCCGCCCGCGGCGTCACGTCGACGACGGCGAGCTTGCCGGTGAACCGCTGCGTGAGGTACATCGTTCGCCCGTCTGGCGAGAGCGCCATGCCGGTCGTGAACTCGGGCAGCGGAATGCGATCCACGAACGCGCCCGCCGCGCTCGTGTCACCCGCCTTGAAGATGAAGAGCGACGGCGTGTAGATGCCACCGACTGCGTGGTTGGCACACACGTAGACGAACACGGTGCCCGCCCGGTACGGCGGGATGTCGGCGGCAAGGCCCTGGGGCGAGATCACGATGGCCTGGGGCGACGACAGGGCCCCGTTGTCCGCCTGTGAAAGGTGTCCGACGACCTGCTTCGTGACGGTGTCGACGATCGCCACGCCGGCTGGAGCCGGAGGAATCGTCGCGTCACCACCGTAACCGAAGGTGGTCACGTACAGCAGGCCCGCGTCCGGCGTCAGTGCGGAGCCCCACGGCCCGAAGGCGCCGTCGGTGGGAGTCCCGTCCAGCGTGAGTCGCGAGATGCCGGCGAGCCGTGAGGCGAACTGCGCCATGTAGGGATCGCTCGCGGTGATCGTCGACGTGGCCGGATTGCCGTCGAGGTCGATCTCGACCCTGGTCACCGGATCGATCAACGACACGGTGTCCATCCAGTTCCCGTTCGGCAGCCAGAAGTAGACGCCGTTCGGGTCCTGGAAAGACGGCACGGCGGGGTTCTCGGAGGTGCCGAACTGCGTCGGCACCGTCGCGACGGCCGTGAGGTAGTACGGCGACGCCGGATTCAGATCCAGGATCATTCCGTCGTAGTACATCGTCGGCGGGACGCTCCCGACCAGTTGCGGCCCGGCGTAACTGTGGGTCGACAGGGCGGTCAGACCGTCCGGCGTAATGGCGAGGCCGTTCGGGAACGGCTCGGTGGCGATGGTCGAGACGTCGCCACCCGAACGGATGGCCGAGACGCGCGCGTGCGCGCTGTCAGAGATATAGACGCGCTGCGAGGGAGTGAATCCGAGCGGCGGCCGCACGGACACTATCCCTGCGCTGACGCCGCTCTCGTTGCCCGTCGGCAGTTGGTTGGTGACGACCACCGGGAAGTCGCCGGCCGGTGTCATCGGAGGGAGCGTGACCGTCAGGCTGCCCGCGGACGCGGACGTCACCGTGCCGCGCACCATCGTGCCCTGCAGCCACACGATCGGCGAGGCGCCGAACCTGCTGCCATTCACGGTCATGGTGATGGACCCGCCGCCATTGCGGGCGGGCGATCCACTCGGCAGCACGACGCCGGAGACCTCCGGGGCGGACGTCGGAACATCCGGCGGGATCGGGCCGATCGCGAGGCTGCCAGACGGCCCGGTGAGCGACGCGAACTTCGTGAATGCAGCGGCCGGCGACGATGCCAAGTTCTCGGTGTCGAGGACGTAGAGGTCCTTGGACCCGGTATGCACGACGAAGACCTTGCGGCCGTCGGGCGTGGCACGCAACGCCACCGGGCTGTAGCCGACCTGGATCGCCCGGAGGAAGCCGGGCAGGCCGCCGGTCACGTCGAACACGAACAGCCGGCCTCCCGAGATGATGTAGGCGAAACTTCGCGCCGGGTCGGACGGATACGGCGCCACGTCGATGATGCCGTTGCCGCCGCCGGTCGTGGGCACGGGCGTCGTCGAGACCAGCGTCCGCGTCGCGGTGTCGATCGTGTACGTACCGGTCGTCGCCACGACGTACGCCCGGGCCCCGTCGGGCCTGAATGCAATGCCGCGCGGCGACACGGTCGCCGGGAACGAGATCGTGGCGGCGATGGTGTCGGTCGTCGTGTCGATGATCGTGACGTTCCCGTTCATCACCGTCGTGTTGCTGCTCGCCACGGCGACGTACAGCCAGCGACCGGTCGGATCGAGCCTGAGGGCGTACGGGTTGGCGAGCGCAGTGCCCGAGCCCGGGAGCATGATGTCCGAGCCGGTGCTCGCCCAGGTCTGCGCATCCAGAACGAGGATGCGATCCCGCAGCCGGGCGTTAGTGACGTAGATGCGCCGGTCGGTTGCAGCAAGCGCCCAGATGCCGGCGTTCCCGTCCACGAACACCCGGCCGACTTCCCTGCCGAGCCTCGTGTCGGACGGCCCGAGGCGGGTATCGACGACGCCGACGGTGCGGTCTGTCGTTCCCGCTGCGTACAACAGGTGCTTGTCCGGTGAGAACGCCAGCCCGTTCGGCTGACCGTTCACGTCGATCGATCCGACAAACGAGTTGTCCTCGGTCCGATAGATCCGGAGCTTGCTGACGGCGCCGTCGCTCACGTACAGGCGGTAGCCGCCGGCCGCCGGGACGTCGCCAACCGTCCGCGAACGGACCTCGAACGCCAGCGGCCTCGTGGCCGCTGCCGCGTCCGCTGAGTACCGGTTGATGACGGACAGCGTCCGCCAACCCAATTCAGCGTCCGCGGCGATGGCCACGTCGAACGTCAGCGTCTGACCGCTCACGGCCAGGTTGCTGATGGTGATCCCGGGGCCGAGATCGACCCCCGTGCACGGCAGGACCAGCGGGTCGGCGCATGCCGTCGCGAACACGCCGGTGGCCGTCACCTGGATGCCGTTCACCGCGTCGCCACCGCGTTCGCCGAAGGTGACCGTCGGATCGCCGGTGATCGACGGCACGGTCAGGAGCCTGAAGTTGACGTTCGGGACCGTCGTGGATGTGACGACGGTAACCAGCGTCGCGAAGTTCTGCTCGAGCTGGTTGTCGTAGTACTTCCGCTGGTAGATCGTTCCGCTGCCTCCCGCTCTCACGCGCTGCGGGCCTGGCGACAAGCCGCGAATGTTGTAGAAGCCCTGCGGGTTGGTCTGGGAGCAGCTGCTGACCTGCCCCGAGACAGTGGTCTCGGTGCAGACCTGCAGGTTCGCGATCGGCTGATCGCCGCCGTCACGTACTGTGCCACTGATCGACCCTCCGGCGGCGAGTCCCAGCAGCACGCCAGAGACCGTGCCGCCCGATGCCACCGAGATCGACTGGGCCTGGTTGTAGTCGGTGGTGCCGGTGGGCGGCTTGTAGTAGACGCGGATATAATCCTGCCCGGACGGCGAGTTACCCTGGATCCGGAGCCCGATGTCCTGCGGCGCGGCCAGGCGGAAGACGCCGTCAACTCCGGACGTGGTGCTTCCGAGACCCCTGTTGGGCGATGCGAACTCGTTCTGGTTGACATTCGCGCCGGCCAGCCCTTCCCCGGGGTCCACCGCGCCGTTGCCGTTGGCGTCGAAGAAGACGACCCCCGTGATGACGCCGCCGACCTGCATCGTGAAATCGGCCTGGGTCGCGAGCGGGTCGCTCGTCGACGCCCGCTGCGCCACGATCACGCCGTCGGCGTCGTTCGAGAACAGCTTCCCACTGAAGTACTGCGTCACGTAGGTGCCCTGCGAGTCGGACGCGGACACCGAGTAGGGCAGATCGAGTCCTGGCGCCAGGCCGTTGATCAGGTAGTTGCCCTGGCTGTCGGTCGTCGAACCGAATCCATTGCCCTGCCAGTTCTTGGGGTTCACGTTGACGTTGATGTTCGGAAGCGGCGTGCCGTCCTGCTTCCGCACCACGCCCGTGATGCCGCCGCCCAGGACGAGCGACAGGTCGATGGCGGTGGCCCCGGGCTCTCCGGGCGCCGCGACCGTCACCGGCGTGGCGAGGTCGCGCCGGAAGGTGCCCAGCGGGACGCCGCCCTCGAGGCGGTAGAACTCCGTCGCGTACGGCGTGCTCTGCGCCCGGGCGCTCACTCGGTACTGCCCCGCGTTGACACCCGGATACGCGTAGACGCCGTAGACGACGTAGGTCCCGTCGTTTGCGCTGTTGCCCCATGCGTTGAAGGAGCCCGTGACGGAGTTGACGTTGATGCTGATGTTGCGGAGTCCGGGCTCGCCCGGATCCTGGACGCCGTCGTTATCCGCGTCGTAGAAGACGACGCCGCGGATCTGGTTGCCGCGCACGAGGTGGAAGTCGATGCCGCCGATCTCGTTCGGCGGGGTGACGACCAGGGGGCTCTGTGTGGTTATGGTATCGGGGTAGTACATCCGCACGAAGTTGCGGTCGTCGGATTCGACCTGCACCTTGCATGTCGCGCTGGGCAGGCCCCGGACGCGGTAGTACCCGGTTGCGTCCGTCGTGGCCCGGCCCAGGTACTGGTTGTTGGAGTATCCGAAGACTTGCACCAGCACGTTCGCGACCGGAATCGCGTTCGCCGGGTCCTCGTAGATGTGGCCGCTGATGCTGGCGCCGGTCGGCAGCGCCAGAGTGACGCCAGCCTGGTCGCCCGTGACGGTGACGGTCACGGTGACGGGCATGTAGTCTGTGTTCGTGGTGGTCGGCACCAGCTTGTAGTCGCCGGCAGGCAGGCGGACCGTGAATGAGCCATCCGCGGCGGTCGTCGTACTGGTGACGCCCTGGCCGTCGAGCAACTGCGCGTCCACCCGCATGCCGGGGGCCGCCTCGCCGCCCGTGCCCTTCACGGTTCCGGTCACCGCATACGTCGGCGCCAACGCGAAGTTGATTCCTGCCGTCGTCTGGTTCTGCACGACACTCACTGGTGACGCCAGTGTCCACGTGGTCGTGTTCTGCCACCACTGATTCTGGAACGGCAGCGGGTTCGGATTCGCCTGGACCAGGTAGGAGGTCCCGGCGGGGATGCCGCGGATAATGTAGAAGCCGTTCTGGTCCGTGTAATCGCCGTCGAGCCACCAGTTTGTGGCCGACACGTACGGCGAGACGTTCACGCCCTGGATCGGATTCCCCAGCGTGTCTTTGACGACCCCCGAAATCGACCCGCCGAGGGCGAGCTGGAAGTCAATCCCCAGCACATGCCCGGCAAGGCCGCCGGCTGCCGGGACGAGATCGGCGTTCGAGGAGAGGAGCTTGTCGTCGTAGTACTCCCCGATGAAGTTCGAGAAATCGAAGAACGGCGGGCCGGTGACGTTGCGCGGCTGGACCTGCACCCGGTACTGCAGGCCCTCCGCCAGCCCGCGAATCGTGTAGTCGCCGGTGGCGTCCGTGTAGTCGCCGGAACCCGCTCCAGTCGTGGACGGATTGGCCGAAACCCAGACGTTCACCACCGGCTGCGGCTGGCCATCGACCAGGTAGGTCACGCGCCCGCTGATGCTCCCCGCCACGGGCAGGACGAAGTCGATACCCGAGTGGGTCCCCCCGACGACCACCGAGACCAGGGTGGGGAAGTCCGCATTCGCGTAAACGTTGGCGGGGTCACCCACATGGACCCGGTACTGTCCGGCCGGCATCCCCTTGATTTCGTAGCAGCCGGCGTCGTTGGCGCGTGTGTTGCCCCAGAACCCGCGGCCCTGTGAATCGCTCAGGTCGGTCCAGACATTCGCCCGGGCGACCACTCCGCCGATGGCGTTGGTCACGCAGCCCGCGATGGAGCCGCCCAACTCCAGGTAGAGATCGGTCGACGCCCGGTCCTGCCCCGGGCTGACCTGCACCGCGGTCGCTGAATTGCGGTCCCACGTGCTGGCGGCCGCCGTCAGGTAGTAGACGGGGATGTAGTTTGTGTTCCAGATCGCGGCCTGGACTCGATAGGTGGCCGACGCCGGCACGCCCCGGACGATGAACGATCCGTCGGCCGCGACGCTTCCGCCCGGCAATGACTCGCCGGACGACTCGAAACTCGACAATGACACCTGGAAGGGCAGCGGCAGCGTCGTCTCACTCGGCACCGGGTGAACGGTGCCGCTGACGGAACCGCCCAGGAGGAGCCGGAAGTTACCGAGATTAGTGCCGGAGGACCCCGCCGGGTGCGCCACGCGCATGTCGTTCGTGTTGATCGTTCCTGGCGTGCCGCTCGACGACCAGTACGATGACACCCAATTGGTGCTGTTCGAGGCGTTGGTTGCGCTGGTGTCGAAGCGCACCTGGTACTCGGCAGGTGGCAGCCCGGTGAAGGCGTAGCTCCCGTCGGGAGCCGTGGTCGTGGACGCGACGCCTCCTTCCCACCACGGGCTCTCGAACCGCTGCACGCGGACGCTCACGCCTTCAATGCCCTGACCGCCCGGCGTCAGGACGCCGCCATGGAGGTACCCGTAGGTTGCCGCCGGGATCAGGCTGAAATTGACGTCGGGCTTCGGTCCAGCCGTCACGTCGACAGACGTGGCCTCGTCTCCCGAGTACTTGTTGTCATAGAACTCGGCGATGAGCCCGGGTTGATGCTGCCAGGCCTGCACGCGGTAGACGCCCGGCGGCACTCGCAGCTCGTACGATCCGTTCGCGCCGATTGGCGCGTTGTAGCAGCAGGCGCCTGTCGCAAAGTCCTGGGCCTGCACATTCCCGCTGGTCACGAACAACTCGCCGTCGTCCCTGGCCCTGTTGTTGTTGGTGTCGGCGAAGACGACGCCCGTGATCGCGACGCCCGGGATGACGCTGAAGTCAGCGGTGCTGGCCCCGCCGGCCGTCACGACCACCGGCGTCGGCGTCGCGCCGAGGGCATTCTGGCCGTCGAAGGTCTCCGTCACAAACGCCAGGCTGGCGGCGGTCGGCGCCACCGACACGCCGGAGCTGCCGGGCCGCAGCCCGACGATGAGGTAGCGCCCGGTCGAGTCGGTCGAGGTACCGGAGCCCCCGCCGCTCGTCAGCAGGAAGACGTTGACCGAGGCACCTGGCAAACTTGGTTCATTCGCGTCCTGCGTGCTGTCGCCGTCGGAATCGAGGAAGACAAGGCCCGAGATCGATCCGCCGAGCTCCAGTTGGACGTTCGCCGTCTGCGTGGTCCCGGCGGCGACCGTCAGCGGATCGCCGTCAGGCCAGCTCCACCGATTGGTGTTGGCGGCTGTCCACACTTCGAACACGTACCCGCTCTGTCCGGTGTGCGCCTGCAGCGTGTAGGTGCCCGCCGCGAGATTGCCGAGTGAGTACATCCCGCGGAGGCCGTCCGCATTGCCGTCCCACGTCACCGAGAGGCAGGGCTCGCCTCGGCCGGTCGCCGCGTCGACTGCCTGGACGCACATCTGCGCGAAAGCCGAAGCCGGACTGGCCGGCTTCACGTCCAGTGTGACGGTGCCCGCGATGGTTCCGGCGGCGGCGAGCACGAAGTCCGCGCTGCCCGGAACACTCACGCCGAACAGCGTCTGGTTCGCCCATGGCCCCGTCCGCACGTCGGTCGACACTGTGTAGGTGCCGGGCACCAGGTTGGTCATCTCATAGGTGCCGTCGGCGCGCGTCTGCGTCCCGCCCCCGAACCAGTAACCGTCCGTGCCGGCGTTGACTTGGACGCCCGCGAGCGGCGCGCCGCCGCCCGTGACGGTGCCGGTCAACGAGACGCCGGCATACGTGAAGAGGTTGATGCTCCCCATCGCCTGGCCAGCGCCGAGCGTGATCGTGGCCGCCAGGTTGTGGTCGAAGCTGCTCTCGCTGGCACTCACGAACGAGACCGGCACGACGCTGTTGGCGGGCACGCCCAAAGACACTCGGTACGCGCCCGCCGTCACGCCGCGGACGCGGTACTCTCCGGTCGTCGTATCAACCGACGCCCCGGGCATCCACTGGCTGGTCGAGTACTGCGGCGAAAGGCCGACGCTCAGGCCGCTCGGGAGCGCCCCGACGTCAGTGCGGCTCACGGTTCCGGCGATCGACCCCCCTTGCGTCAGCACCATCGTCCCGAGATCCGTGCCGACCCCGGGCACCGTCGGGAAGACGACGGACTGGTCATTCGGGTCCCCCGGCGCCGACCAGAGCAGCGGGATGTAGTCGGTGTCGTGGGCGGCGTTGTAGCGCGCCGTTTCGATGTAGATGCGGTACACGGACGGCGGCAGGTTCGTAATGGCGAAGTTCCCGCTCGCGTCTGTCAGAGCGCCCGCGACGCCCCAGTTGTTGTCGAAGCGGCGGACCTGGACGTCGAGGTCCGGAATGGGACTGCCTCCAGAATCGACGACGCGGCCGGTCAGCACCCCGAAGAGCGCGCCGCGCACGAGCGTGAAGTCGATGTTCGAGGCGCCAGCCGTGTCGGTCACCGCGACGGGAGTCGCCAGGTCCGAGAACCACGCGTTGAGGTAGGACTCCGCAATGAACCCCGACTGACCGGCCGAGGCGTCGACACGGAACGTCCCCGGGGGCAGTGCGAGGTGATAGAGACCGTCCGCGCCCCACAGCGCGTTGCCCGCCCATCGCCCTGACATGAAGTCGTACGCACCGACGCTGGCCGACTTCAGCACCGGGTCGCCCGCGATGAGTCCGTCCGCGGCCACATCGTCGACGACCACGCCAGAGATCTGCCGGCCAGGCACCGCGAGGAAATCGATGCCGTTCACATTCGAGGCGCTGATCTCAACCGGCGTGGGGACCTGCAGCAGCGTCCTGCGGTTCCAGTACTGCGCGACGAACAGCTCGTCGGCGTAGCGTGCCTCGGCGCGAACGGAGTACTGCCCGGCCCGGAGGCCGGTGATGGTGTAATGGCCCTCCCAGTCTGCCCCGGTGCCGTCGCCCCAGCCGCCGGACAGCGGGTCCGCATTGACGTACACACTGCCGGCCGGGCGATCGGCGACGCCATCGCCGTCCGCGTCGATGCTGACCGTCCCGGAGATGCTGAACCCTTTGTCGAGGGCGAAGTCCTTGCCGGTCGCCGGGCTGCCGACCCCCGCGGGGATTGGCGTGGCCTGCGACCAGTCGTACAGGTTCGGCAGCGTCGCCGACCAGACCTCGCGGATGAAGCCGCTGCCCGATGTGTTGGCCCTGAGGAAGTAGCTGTCCGCCGGAAGGTTCGCGATCTGGAAGAGGCCGCCATCGACGCCGGACGACGACAGGCACTCGGTAGTGATGGCGTCGCACGCATCAACCCAGATCCCCCAGAACGGGTTCCCCGGATAGAGAGGCGTGCCACTCAGCGTGATCGTTCCGCTGAGTGATGTGCCGGCGCTCAGCGGGATGCCGGGAACCGTCACGTTCGTCGTCGACACGGGCACCGAAGTCGCCTGGCTGAAGCGCACGGCACCGCCGAACCACACGAACGCTTGAGCCGACCCGAAGGGGTTGACGCGGATCTTGTAGGTCCCTGGAGGGAGGCTTCCGACCGAGAAACTCCCCGGCTCCGGGCTGCCCGGCCCGATCCGGGCGCCTCCGCGGTAGCGCTGCGTCACCGCGTCGACCACGGACACGTCCGCCCCACCGGCCCCGAGATTGTTGACGGTGCCGCTGATAGCCACGCCCGGCGCCGCGAGTGCGACGTCAATGCCGGTGACGGGCGGCGTGGCGTTCACCCGGATTCGCCTCGCGAGATCCTGGTCGAACTCGCTGACGCCCGGATAGTACTGCCCCATCCACGACGCGGAGGACGGCACCCGGACGACGTAGTAGCCCGGTGCAAGTCCCTCGAAGAGATACATCCCGTCAACGCCGG
>Ga0315287_10004729_pt1 | contig 13318 bp, 10 predicted proteins | sample YL17G11_0_MG_FD_205037 | JGI IMG/M metagenome (GOLD analysis project Ga0315287, IMG submission 205037) | Sediment microbial communities from Yellowstone Lake, YNP, Wyoming, USA - YL17G11_0 | ecosystem: Environmental > Aquatic > Freshwater > Lake > Sediment | place: USA: Wyoming | collected... | reverse complement strand
AGCATATCCTCCGGCAGTCCAATCTCGTCCATGTCGAGCGTGAGGTCAGGGGCGACCGTGCCGCGTCCGCTCAAGTCCTGCGGCCGGTAGAGCACCTTGCCATGGAAGAAACCCTGCTTGGGTGAGCCTTGACCGCTGATGGTGGAAATGAAGCCCTTGGCGCCGCGACCACTCAGTTGTGGACTCGTCGGGTCTGCGAGTCCGAAGACGGCTTTGGTGGCGTCATAGAGCTGCAGCCGGGCTTTGCCAACTTCTTCCGCGGGCAGGACGCGCTTCGCGTCGGCCAGCGTGTCGTTGGCGAGAATGGCGTCGCGGTAGAGGTAGTTCGCATCGGCGACCAACAGGTCGCGCCGGCCCTTTGATGGCAGGATGGGACGGATCACTGGCGGCACGATGGGCAGTTTTGAGAGCACGTACGCCCGGTCCGCCGTCAGGTCCTGCTGCTTGAGCGCTTGTAGCGCCTTGAGCTGCTTGACCACATTGTCGAGCCGTGCACCTGAGGCGTCGCGGATTTCTTCGCGCAACTTGCCTGCGTGGGCGTCAAGGTCCAGTTTGGCCAGGCGGCGCTGGATGCCCTTGCCGCCCTCTGTCTGCAGCGTGCCGCGGAATTCATTCTCGGTCATGCCGAGCAGACGCCGCACCGGATCTTCGAAGACCGGGTTCACGATCGGCTCATGCAGATCGACGTGTGCCCAACGCGTGCCCGCAGTGCCGCCGGTGATGACGGGGTCGAAGAGGCCCCCCTTCTCCGGTGTGAGGTCCTTCTCCTTGACCATGAGCGACTTGGTGATCGCCCCTGACGACATCTGGCGAATGTCGGCGTCGGTCATCGGTCCCAGCGTCAAGTGTTGGGCACTCTTGTCGACCTTGATGCCCGAGCCGCGCAGCATCTCCATCAGCTTGTTGCTGGCGAAGGAAGTACGTACTGGCGGTGGTGGTAGCCCGAGCTGATACGCCCGCCAGAACTCGTCGTTCTTGGTGGATTTCAGCGTCGAGACTTCCTTGAGCACGTTGCGCGCGTTGTGGGCGAGCAGCGCGTTCAGTTCCATGCGACCAAGGGCTTTGGCCCCACTGGCACCGCCTTTGGCCGGCTGCAGGTTGACGTCGTAGTCCTCTACTCCCCTGGCGCTGTAGTTCGTCTCCGTGCTCTTGAACAGCTTGTAGATGTACTGCGGCCCGACCATGATGCCTTTGCCATCGGACCCGGTGATTTTCTTTCCGGTAACGGGGTTCTCCAAGACCTCTTTGTCAGTGAGGTCGTGGTCCTTGAGCATCTGCTGTGCGTAGGCGACGTTGTTGCGTCCCGACATCGAGTCCATGACGATCGGTTCGCCAGTCTTGCGGGCCACTTTGGCGAGCGCAGTCTCGATGACCTGGGCGGGGTTGATGCGGCCATGCACGCCGGTAGGTGGCATGAGCAACTCGAGCGGCTGACCATCCGGAGTATGCGGCATCTGTCCGTCAGGGATGATCTTCGAGACGACTCCTTTGCCGCCGTAGCGGTTCGAAATCTTGTCGCCTACCGCGGCCGACTCGACGGTCTTGATGGTTACGAGTACACGTAGTGGCGTGACAACGACGTCCGCGACGGTGCCGGCGCAGCGGTGGTCCCAGGTGTGGGCCACTTCGCGATAAGGCGTTGCCAGACCGCGGTGAAGCTTGCCGAGCATCTGCTGCTCGGCCGTCGGCGAGGTCTTGCGGATGGCCAAGAAGATCGGGTCACCCGGGTTGAGCCGCTCTCCGGCCTTGGCTACGCCACGGCTGTCGAGATGGCTGTACTGGGCGGCAGTCCAGCGGTTCCCATAGAGCGCGCGGTGCTTGTCGACTGACAAGGTGATGTCATCGTCAAGCGGCTGCGCCTCTTTGTACATGTGCTCGCTGGTGAGCTTCTCCGCGGCGCTCTCCGAGATGACCACCGCATCGTTGGTGTTGGCGCCGTAGTGCGCCAGGTAGCCCACGTTGAGGTTGGTTCCCAGCGCCATCCGCCCATCCCGCGTGAAGTTCGACGAGGCCAGGTGCTGGTCCTCATCGACGTGATCACCCGGCTTCACCAGCAGTTCGTTGTGGAGGTAGGTCTTCGACGCCAGTGGATAGTTGCTGTCGTAGTGGATCTTGATGAGGTTCGGCGCCGCGGCGTGCTTGAACTGCCCGGGGACCTCGTCCAAGCCGACCTGGCGCCCGGACTCAACCCGCCACTGGCCCGGCCCGGCGCTCTCCGTGAAGTGGAACCAGGTCGGCACGCGACCAGTACCGTGGCCCCGGGCATACTCTCGGTTGACGCCGTGGCTACCATCTTCGCGGTGGTGGATCTCGTACGGGTTGAGTCCACCGCCGCGGCAGTGGCCGTAGCCGTGTTCATAGTTGTGGAAGTGCCACAGCGTCGAGCCTACCCCCGGATGTGGATGACCGTGACGCTCGTATGTCTCTGCCATCGCCGCATTCTTCTCGAATGCTCTGAACCCCGAGAACTGGTCGCCGAGCTTCTCCTTGACGTGTTGCGCATGGTCCGCACAGGCCGGCTTGTACGCCTGCCCGTCGTTGTACATGACCTTGGTGGTGGCGGTGTTGTTGCACCGATCGCAGACCTGGCCGCTATCGTGCTGGGGGTAGTCCACACCGGACATCGGCGTGATGTCGGGTACTGGGACTTCGGCGTACTTGCGATCGTCGTCCGTTGTCCACAGGTATTCCACCGGCGCCAGCGGCGGGAAGCGCCGGTTATCCACCGACGCCTTCTTGCGACCCGACGGCTCCAAGTAGATGTAGTCGTCATCGATCTTCCTGATGATGCCGGCTACTGGCGCGTGGGGCACGACCAGCTGGGCGATCTCCTGGCACATGGTCCGGCCCGGGTTGTGTGATGCGACCTGAACCAGTGGCTGCTCGCGATGGATGAGCGGCAACGCCTGCGTCGCGTGCTTGGCCCCCATCAGGATGCGGTTGCCCTGTACGCTCTCGGGCATCGGCACCATGTTGGTGGCGACCGAGAACATCATGTTCGCGTGCGGCAGCTCGTAGTCGACATCCTTGCGGCTGACCGAGACCAGCTGACCACCCCGCAGTGCTGAGACACCGGTTTTCTTCTTGGTCTCGCCCGGGAACGCGACGGTCGCGTTCTCGACCATGTGCACCGGGACATCTTCGTCCTTGCCGGTCTTGATGTTGGTCAGTTTGGTGTACATCCCGCCCTGCGCATCACGCTGCAGGTACAGCGAGGCGCGCAGGTCCACACCCGCCTTGAAGCTCTCGGGAGTACGCGCGGGGTCGATGAAGCCGAAGTGCGTGTGATGCAGCTGTCGCGCTTCGTTGGGGATGGCGCGTTCCGATTCGATGCCGCCTTCACCGAGCGTCGTGACCCGCATCGCGCTGTCGATGATCTCGACGGGGTTGATCTGGGTGGGGATTGCGGATAGCGAGCTCTGGGTGATGAAGCCTCGCAGTGTCCGCGTGAATGGTGATGCGGGTACGATGCGCTCGAGATCCGGCGTCGCAGTCATCGACGCCTTCATCTTCACCTTCTTGGCGAGGTTACGACCTTCGAGCTGGATGCGCTCGCGGATGAAATCGTCGACGCTGTGTAGACTCTGCACCGCGAGGTTATCACGGTCGTCGGTCTCGGCACCCTCACGGTGGACGTTGAGCATCTTCTGCGATGCTTTAACAAGCGCACCGGGTGTGACGTGTGTGAAACCTTCACCCAACGTGCGCTGGGTGACAATGGGGTCGAGTACCGTGTTGCGGTAGCTCTCGTGAATCGCCTCGGCCTTGGCTTCCGCGGTCTGGTGCGTGCGCCGATATTCGGGCACCAGACGCTCATAGAGCCGGTCGAGGGTCTTCTCGCTCTTGGTGCCAAACGCCCCCTTGTTCTGCACTACTACGCCACTGCCCCAGGCGCGGTTGAGTTCGCCATCCGTGACGCCGAGGTGCTTGAGGATGGGGTAGAGCGGGATGTTGGTGGTGCCGTATTGCAGGAACATGTGGCCCTTGGTTGGGTCCATGCTGATGCGAAAGTTCTCGCCGCGACCCAAGTTGAACGCGGCCTCGAGTTCCTCGTTGCCGCGAACGCGGGTATAGACTCCGGGGCGGACGCGACGCTGATTGCCGACCGAGTACTCGTTGCCATCGACGATGAAGGTGTGCCGCGGCGTGAACCACGGTAGCTGTGCGAGCGTCATGCCGGGCTTGCTCTGAACCACCTTGCCCGTCGTGGTGTCGCGCATGGTGACGTCGGCTTTGAGGGCCTCCTGCAGCGTATGGCCGTTGAGGATGGCGTCCTTCTGTTCGCGGGAGGAGTAGTCCTTGGGCAGCACGTGAATGTTGGCGACCTCGATGACATGTCCACGTGCTTCGAGCGGGAAGACGTTCCGCACGCCGTCAATCGCTTTCTCATGGATCTGTACGCGGCGCGTGCCGGCGTTGATGAGGATGGGTGTGAGTGGCATGTCACGGCAAGTATAGACCAGGATCTGAGTCAAAAAACCGTCGTCGCGCCGGTATAAGAAGGAGCCGCCCCGCCCCATCATCATCACGTACCCCTACGTGACGGTGGTGGGGTTGGGGCTTGTGTTGGTGTCGTTTCATTTCGGTGTCGCAACAGGCGACGAAAGGAGCGTGCGATGTCTTTCCTGACCCTCAACGTACGAAGCCTCGTCACGGACGGTCTGCTCACCGAGGACGGCCTGTTCATCGGGTCCAACGCTCGGGACATGACCGGTAAGCCCATCGAAGAGAACCAGCTGTTGCGGCTCTACGGCGGGGTAGTGCTGCGCGAGTTGTCCGAGACTCTCGTCGAGCTGCGCCAGGAGAATCTCGAGCTGAACGAGGCGCTGGCGTCGAACATCGCTGGCGCCATGGAGGCCCAGTGGGAGAAGCACGATCGCTTCCCCGGTGACGTCGAGCGGCTGCCCCAGCCCTACATCGAGGGGTCGGTCCCCATCGTCGTGCGGAACTCGATGGTGCGCGAGTACCTCGGCTACCGCACGGTCAACGACATGCAGCACCTCGTCGACATCTTCGAGGGTGCGGTGCTGCGGGAGCAGCTCGCGGCGCGTTGCGTCGACGTGACCGAAGAGCAGTTCGCGCGGCAGCTACGCGTCGAACAGCGCCAGCCGGTGGTCGTCCGCTGGTGTCAGAACTCCGCGTGCAAGAACAAGGTCGTCACGCGCGTGGACCAGGCGGTGGCGGCGATCCGGCGCTTCGGCCTGATGCCGGTGAAGGGCCAGCCGTTCTCGGGGAAATTTTTCAACCCCCATGCCAAGTGCCTCAACTGCAATCGGGACCGGTCCTGGATGAAGAGCGACGGTCACCCGAAGCACGCGAGCGCTTCGCCGCCGGCCACGCTCGGCTCCGTCGCAGACGCCATCCTGGCGCAGCGGCAGCGCGACGCCCAGCGCATCCGGCCGGGAAAGGAGAAGAAGACCACCCAGCGCGCCACCACGAAGAAGGACCCGAAGACCCCGAAGAAGGTCACCAAGAAGCTCAAGAAGGCGCCCCCGGAGCTCGTGACGGTCCACCTCGGCGAGCCGAGCTCCTAGCGAGGAGACTCATGGACATCGACAAGATCGACTACAAGCGCTAGCCATTGCGGTTAGCAATCGGTCTGTGACAGTACGTACCGACCCCCTCTACGACTTCGTATCGTAGAGGGGGTCGCTAGTTTCCGTCTCTGCGGGCTTCGGCTTCTCTTTTTTGGTGAAGAAACAGACGGACAGAACCAGGGTGCCATCACGAAGATGATTCTTCTCTTCCCAACGCAAGGCGCTGTTGCCCGACAGGCAGTCGTCCATGAGGGCTTCGTATTCTGCCGAGTCGTCGCGATCCTCGAACTCGGGTTGGCCTTTCTGGCTTACTCCGACCTGGATCTGACCCATGACGAAGCGGCGGATGTGCGACTTCAGATCGTACTGAGGGATGTCTGGAATCTGCCGTCCGTCAGTCTTGGGTTGAGGTACGTTGTCAACTACGGTTTCGCCTGGCGGGATTGGAAACTCGCCACCGAAGAGTCGAGGGAGCGGCGAACTCGCCCCACCGGTATCGTCCGGCTCCTCTGACGCACGTTTGATGGTGGCCGCAATGCTTTCTACGTCTGTTTTTCCCATGTCATGGTCCTGTCAGGGTGTGGTTTAGCCCCGCCCACGTGGGCGCCCCACCTTTAGGTGGTAGGCCCTACACGTGCGCGCGTTATCGTCCCCCGCCCGCTTGCGTCTTGGCTTGCTGCGCTTGAGCCACCTGCTGCTCCTCGAGCCGCTGCACCACGACCGCGTACATGACCATGTCCTCGACCTGGAGCGCATGCAGTTGACTCTTGCGCGTCCCTGGATCGAGACCCAGGAGCTGCTGCACGACCGTATCCGCCTGGGCGATGACCTGCTGCTGGTCGTAGTTGAGGCCCGGTCCACCGCGCGCCGCGTCTTGTTGCACCTTCTGCGCCAGCGACTGTTGCAGCTTCATCACCTTGATGTTCACCTCTTGCTGGAAGCGCACCTCGTCGAGCTGTTCTTCAAGCCGACGTTCGCGCTCCTTCTCCAGATCGAAGTCGTTGAGTTCGGCGATGGTGGTGTTCGAGATGAGTTGCTGACCCCCCTGGTTGAGCGACATGATCAACTGCTTCTGCTGGACGTCGTCGATCAGCTTGAACTCCTGCAGCTCGACTTCGACCTTGCCCCAGCCGAGGATGTTGCAGCACTTGTCGGTGACCCACTGGAGCATCTCGTCAAGGTCACCGGTGTAGGTGAGCAGTTGGTTCTCGAGCATGCGTAGAGTGATGGCCGAACCGGTGAAGGACAACCCGCCGTAGATGAACTCGCGCGGAATGCCCATCGACGCGATGATAGCGTCCTCGGCTTGTTGGACCTCACCGAGCGTGAGCAGCGCGCGGCCGTCGCCGCCCATCTGCGACAACTGGACGGGCACCGGCGAGAACATGATGGTGAGCGGATCACGTCGCCAGCGCCGCATGCCACCCTGGAACTGGGCAAACATGTTGGCGATGGAGATGGTCTGGATGGGGTCAGCGTTGTTCGAAGCCTGCGCCGGCGATACGATGCGGAACGGCACCAGATGGTCGAGCGCGATGGCTTCGTTCGCCTTGCGCAGGACCGCGGTGTAGAAGAACAGCTTGATGGCCGAGGTCAGCGGTGGGAAGCCCCATTGCTGCTGGATGCCGGCCGGAGCCGAGACCTTCATGTGGTAGATGAAGCCGTCGGAGAAACGGAACATCTTGTTGTCGCGCGCTGCCTTGATGAAGGCTAGCGGTAGCGCGTTGAGCAACAGCTTGTTGCCCTTGCGGATGCGGTCCTTCATCTCCGCGGGGACCGAGTAGTAGTACACCGCCTTCCCGGTGAGCGGGTTGTAGTCGATGTCCATCTGCTTGGGGTCCCAGCGAATGAGGAAGATCTTCTTCGGGTCGGTGAGGCGGCGGTCAACGACCTTACCGTCGACGGTCGACTTGCACTTGCGGCAAGTGTACTCGAAGGTCATCTTCATGAACTTGAAGCGGTAGTTCACGTGCTCGATGTTGACCATCTTGTCGCAGTTCGGGCACTTCAAGAATCGCGCGAAGGGCTGGTATACGGAGATGAACGAGTTGCCGTAGATCCAGTAGTCGCGGCCGGCGGTCATCAGGAACTGCTTGGCCTTGAGCGTCTTCTCGAGCAGACCCTTGACGCGATCCTTGAGGTTCTCGTTGGTCGTCGAGTAGGTGATGTCGGTGACCGGGTACTCGCAGAACTTCTTGAGGCCCGCGAAGATCTGTGCCGAATTGTAGTATAAATATTCCATCCAGATAAACAGATCACGCAGCCGACGAGGCACGAACCCCGTCAGAAAATCGAACATTGGGTTAGGATGAGTTGTATTATGGCGGAAGAGTGCCTCGACGTCGCTGCTGTATGGATCGCCGCCCATCATGGCTGAATTACCTCACCGTTTCTCGACGGAGCATCGAGATGTTTCCACAGTTTGAAGTTCGCGATGAGCGACACTGTGGACTGCGCAACTCCAAAGCGTGTTGCAACTTCTGCTAGAGAGACTTTCGCTTTTCGGAGTTCCCGAATCAAACGAACACGCGGCTCATCTAGCTTAGCCTGACCGTGTTGTTCACCCACTACGTGTCCTGGCGTGGGTACTCGTAAACCGGTGTCATAGGCGTGTTGACAGTTGCCCTGTCGGGTCGTGTACTCGAGATTCTCGAGCCGGTTATCGGCTTTATTGCCGTTCTTGTGATTCACGTCTAGTCGTGTAGGGCGGGGACCGAAAAAGGCGTCTGCTACAAGCCAGTGAACTAGCGCAGTCCGTTGTCTACCTGCAAGAGAAAGTGTGACTTGGACATAGCCGCTGCACTTTGCTGGCTTGAGGTGCATGACCCGCCCGACACGCGCACCCTTCCCACCCACGGTCCGACGTACGCGTCCCTGGTCACTGACCTCGTAGTTCGGATGGCACTGCTTCCACCGCTCCGTCATGCTCAGAGGATAAACCCCATGGCCGACGAATACAACCGCGTCGTCTGCAACTTCTGTCTGTTCGCGGCGACCTGTGAGCGCCTGCGCACGTCCATCAACTGCCCGGATTGTCCCGAGAGCTTGCCGTGCGCGCAGACCGTCTACTTCGGCGGCAACTCGTGCACCGTCCGCATGAACGACTGGCGCGCTGCTGCTTTACCCAGTAAAGAAGGCATGTGCATGCTCGCGGAGCAGCTGCTGGTCTACATTGGCACGCGGGCTATCTCCGAGATGTTCGTCCCGACCACTGGCTACACCGCGGAAGAACTTGACGCGGCGGTGCCGAAGGATTGCGCGGGTACTGTCGGTGCGGCAGTGGTCTGTCCGCGTTGCGGTAAGCCTACTGCGGCGGTCGAGCGGACCTATGACTGGTCCATCGTGATGGTCGGCAAGTCGTTACAGAACCACGCTTCATTGAAGTGTCCGTTCTGTGGTCTTGACGCCACACATACCTACGAGTAGTGTCGGAGCGATAAACATGCCTCCGTTCGAAGTCAAGGTCACGGCGCTCCACAAGACGCCGGTTTTCCAGATTCACGGCTTCGATCCACGACTGTGCAAGGTCTACGGCGCGACCTACAGCAAGGAAGAGGGGCTGTGGTACTACCCGGCCTTCTTGCCGGCGAGTGAACAAGTCTTGCGTGACTTCCGCGTCCTGAAACTGCCGCTAGTGTTTTCAGCCAAGGCACAAGAAGCCGTCGAGAAACTCAAGACGCTCAAGGCCCGCTTCGACGCGCGTGAGTTACCCGCGGGCTTCACCTTCAAGACCCAACCGTTCGAGCACCAGTTGACGGGTCTCTTGCACGCGGTCTACTACTGGCGGTGTGCGCTCTTCTATGCGTGTGGTCTAGGCAAGACCAAGATCGTCATTGACTGGCAACGCGCGGTGCCGGGTGCCTGGCCCCTCATCGTCTGTCCCAAGGTGGTGGTAGGCGTGTGGCCGCGCGAGGTCAAGCTTCACGGTATCGGCCAGGAGTACCGGATCATCGATGGTGAGAGCAAGGCCGAGCGGTTACAGCAGATGGTCGACACCAAGGGCTACCAGGGCATCGTGATGTCTTACGACACGATGTGGCGGCAGTTCGAAGAGGTCGCCCAGGTCCCCTACAACTGCATGGTGGTGGACGAGAGCCACTGCATCAAAGGTCACGACTCACAACGGACTGAAGTGGCGCTCGAGTTGTCGAACAAGGCAGCACGGCGCATCGCCATGTCGGGGACGCCGTCGATGGGTGATCCTCGCGATCTGTGGCCGCAGATGCGCTTCCTCTCGCCGGCCCTCATGCCTGAGGAGTTCTGGCAGTTCAAGAAGAAGTACTGTGTCACGGCGCCGTTGAACAAGCGCATCGTCATCGGCTACAAGAATCTCGACGTGCTCAACACGCGCGTCAACTTCGTGGCTCTGCGCAAGACCAAAGAAGAGTGCCTCGACCTGCCGGCGCAGCTGATTCACGACCGCCTCATCACACTCACGGGCGAACCACGACGCGCCTACAACACACTGCAGATCACGCCGGAGTACCAAGAGCTGGTACAAGGGTTGACGCACCAACTGCAGCTAGGACAAGGCGTGATGGTCGACGTAGCTCACGCGGCAGCGTTGCTCAACAAGCTCATCCAGATCAGTTGTGGTTTCGTCTATGCCGTCGACGAGAAGGAACTAACGATCTGCAACGGCTGTCAACACCTACGTGAGTGCGTGACCAACGACACCCACCCCTTCACCCAGATGTGCGTGGTTGCGCCGCAGTCGCGTATGCCGATCGTCAAGTACTTCGATGACAATGCCAAGCGAGACGCCCTGGAAGAGCTGCTCGAAGAGATTCTCGCGGAGCCGACCAACAAGGTCATCATCTGGGGGCAGTTCACTCCAGAGCTCAACCTCATCGAGACGCTGCTGCAGAAGCTGCAGCTCGGCTACGTCCGCGTCGATGGACGGACGAGTGGCCAAGCCCCGACCTTGGCAGAAAAGTTCAACACCGACCCGGAGTGTCGCGTCTGGTTGGGACAGGTCGCCACCGGTGTGGGACTGACGCTGAACGCCGCCAACTACATGGTCTACTACTCGTTGCCCTGGAAGCTGGGTGACCTCGAGCAGTCGAAAGACCGTAACTATCGTGTCGGCCAGCTACGCAGCGTCACCATCTTCCGTCTCATCGCACGAGGGACGGTAGATGAGGGTATCGCACTGGCGCTGCGGACCAAACAGACTGTGGCCGTGGCAATCACCGCAGCCATCGCGTGTACTGTGTGCTCGCAACACGAAACCTGTCAAAGCCAGCGCATCGAGCCTTTCGATGACGGCTGTTGTTTCCCCCGGGCAGTTGCGCGTCATGTCACCAAAGCGAAACCGCTGCCTGAGCCCGACGAGGAGTGTACGTCATGAAGATCGCCATCACGTTCGAGCACACCGACCTCATTCAGTTCATCGAAGACATGCTCGCGGTGAAGGGGATGAAATCCGTCGAGCCCATCGTGTTTCAGCGCAAGCGGAACAAGGGGCCACAACGCAACGCCATACCCGGAGCCTACGAAGTCGTGGTGATGTGTGAGGACGTCGCGCCGCGGGAGACGTGCCCGATGTGTCAACACGCGTTGCGAGCTGAACCTGCACCGCCTCCAGCACCACCGACGTACGTGGCGAGCAATGTCCAGATTCCGGCGCGTCCGGCAGAGCCGCCAGTCAACTTGATGGAGGGCGAGTTGACCGAGCCGCCGTTCGGCAACGAAGCCGCTCTTGGCGACGAAGGTGAGAGCGGTGGCATGGCTAGCATCGTCGCACAGAGCCGCGCTATCGAAGCCGTCAAGACTCGTGAGAAAGAGGCGCGTCGCTTCGGCAAGAAACCGGATCACAAATAGGAGTCCTGATGTCTGAAGTCACGGAAGGACTGGAAGAGGCGTTCGAGCTGCCGCCCGAACTGGCGAAGCAAGTCGCCCAGTATCAACCGCCACCGTTGTACAAGCTGCCGCGTCCGGCGTTGTCGCATTCGCAGGTCGACATGTATCTGCGCTGCGCACGACAGTATTACTTCCGCTACATCAAAGATGAAATCCGGCCCCCGGGCATCGCGATGTCGCTGGGTACGGGCGTCCACAAGAGTCTGGAGCTGACGCACAACCACATCGTCGATCACGGTCAACCGGCGGCCGAAGAGCAACTGCTGACGACGTTCTCGGAAGCGTTCGACCGCGCTTCTGAAGACATCCCCAAGGAAGCCTGGACGCAGGAGGAGACCACGCCAGGTGCGCTCAAGGATGAGGGGGTGCGCTTGGTACGCCTCTACAACGCCAAGGTCGCGCCCCAGGTCCGTCCCCGTGTCGGCAAGGATGACAAGGGCAAAGAGGTGCGTGGCATCGAGCAGTCGTTCAGCGTGCTCATCGCGGGCATCCCGGTGATCGGATTCATCGACCTGATCGACACCAACGACCCCTCCGCAGTGGTCTCACCCGAGGAGTTGGTGTTGATGATCAAAGCCGGCAAGACCATCCCCGAGACCATGCGGACCGTGGTCGCCGACCTGAAGACGAAGCAGAAGAGCTTCTCGCAGGGCGACGTCGACGGGTCGCTGCAACTGACCCTCTACTCCTACGTCACCAAGATCCCGACCGTACGCTTCGATCAGCTGTTGCGGCAGAAGGTACCCAAGGTCACGCGCATCAGCGCCACGCGGCGCCCCGCCGACTACCTCTGGTTGCAGGAGGTCTACACCGGCGTCGCTGAAGCCATCACCAAGGGAGTCTTCCCGCCGTGCAGTCCGACCGAGTGGGTGTGCAGCGCGAAGTGGTGCGGATACTGGTCGATCTGTCGGGGGCGAAAGCGTTAGAATAGCCACCCCGTGTTGGGGGTGGGAGCTATGACCGTTGCCGAAGAACGTCGTCAACAGCCGCCGCGCATGCGCCTCATCATCGATGAAGGGGGTGATGGTGAGGCCGTGTGTCAATGCGGTTGTCGGTTCGTCTGGAGTTACGCCGAGAGCAAGAACATCATCTTCGATGGCGCTGGTGAGGTACGTTTGATCTGTCCGCGCTGCCACACGATTGAATGAAACAGCCGACCCCATACGAAGTCTTGTTTCCCCAGGTCCACCAGCTGTATTGTTGGTGCTGGCCGCGCTTCACGCTGTACAGCGCGCTCTTGTCGCTCTACCTTTGGTGGCACGACTGGACACGGCTGGCTTGGGAACGAGCCATGATGTTGGGGTTGGAAACTGAAGCCCGCCGCTTTACGCGGTAAAGCAGGAACACCCACACAGCAGAGGAGAACACGACATGAAAGTCACAGTCACCGACAAGTGCGACCGTTGCAAGCGCGAGGCCCCCAAGGAGATCGAGCACACCGAGGTCGACAAGCTGCAGACAGACGAGACGCAGCGCATCGCGAACTTCACCACGATCAAGCAGAGCGCCGATCAGCTCAAGGGCGTGTTGCCCGATCTCATCGTCATCTTCAAGGGCAACGTCCAGACCATCAACCACGTCTGCGACAGCAACTGCAAGGAGACCATCGGGCACCAGCTCGAGGCCATGTTCCGCGAGATCGACCCCACCAAGCGGGCACCGCGCAAGACCCGCACCCCGGCGGAGACCACGACGGAGACGCCGCACGCCCACGAGGAGAAGGCGGGTCATCCTGTGGTAGAAGGGGGTGCACACCCCAAGGCCGATTCCAAGTCGCAGCCGAAGCCGAAGCAGCGGTAGGCTGAGGAGGCCCCGTATGTCCAGCCGCGATCCGTCCAATGGCGTGCCTCGTGAACCCCTCGAAGAAGAGGGTCACGAGAAGTACGCGGTCGTCACCGAAGAGGCGAAGACGGCAGCTG
>Ga0315287_10004728_pt1 | contig 13318 bp, 8 predicted proteins | sample YL17G11_0_MG_FD_205037 | JGI IMG/M metagenome (GOLD analysis project Ga0315287, IMG submission 205037) | Sediment microbial communities from Yellowstone Lake, YNP, Wyoming, USA - YL17G11_0 | ecosystem: Environmental > Aquatic > Freshwater > Lake > Sediment | place: USA: Wyoming | collected... | reverse complement strand
GCTGGCGCCGGAGTCGATGCCGTCGAGGAGCCAGTCGAAGGTGTCCGCCGCGATCACAGGGGCCAGGGTGATGCCCCGTTGGTCGGCGCCCGTGATCAGCGCCACGGTCTCGTCGAGGTCGCCGCGGTGCCACAACCGGCCGTCGCTGCATTCGTGCAGCGTGCCGTTCCACCGTCGCACCACGGCCGGGGCCGGCCGGCCGAGGAACTGCTCGAGCCGGGCGAGGAGCACCTTGGCCGGCCGCTCGGCCAGGTCGAAGCCGAACGGCTCCTCGGCCTCGCGGGCCTCTCCCACGGTGAGGGCGCCCGAGGCGCGCTGCACACAGCTGAAGCGGACGTCGTACTCCCCCAGCAGCGGGTCGGGCGCGGCGTAGCGCTCGATCATCGCCGGGGACAACAGGCCGTGGCGGGCCAGGGTGTGCACGTCGGCCACCAGGGTGGGGAAGTCGGTGCCGAGGGGCTCGGTCTGCAGCATCTGCAGTCGCAGCCGGTGCAGCGTGGCGGGGCTGCCCAGCACCGAGGTGGTGAGGCTGGCCCGTGTGCCGAGGCACAGCACCACCAGGTCGCCCCGGTACACCCGCCCGGTGGTGTCGGTGATGCTGCCGGCATCGAAGTCGCGGATCTCCCGGCCGGCGATGAAGCGGTAGGCGGGGTTCGTCTGCAGGTGCTCGCGCAGGCGCAGGAGCATGGTGCGCGGCTCCATCACGGCGTCGAGCGGCGAGTGGAGGGAGCCGGCCACCTCGCCCTGCAGGGCAGGGTTGTGCAGCCGGGTGGCCTCCGGGCCGATGAGCTGCCACCCGCGCAGGGCGGCACTGGCGTGGCCGGAAGCCTCCTGCAGCAGCTGGAGCTCCCTGTCGTCGGCGGCCACCACGAGCGAGCCGGTGGCGCGCAACTTCAGGTCGGGCACCTTCCGGGAGATCTCGGCCCACCTTTCGCGGGCCCGCAGCGACAGGGTGAGGTCGAGGCCGTCGGCGGCCCACGAGGGGCTCAGGGCCCCGGGGCTGCGCGCAGTGGCATCGTGGGGCTCGGCCTCCGCGTCGAAGAGGTCGACCTGCCAGCCCCGCTCGAGGGCTTCGATGGCGTGGAACGTTCCGAGGATCCCACCTCCGACGATCAACGCACGGGGCATCCGCGAATGGTACGTGTCGGCGCCCGCCGGCGCCCGCCGGCCCCGGATGAGAGCGCGTTCGGGTCGGCTGGCTACCGTGGCCCGATGGCGCTGCCCTCCGACATCGGGATCATCGACACCATGCTCGACCTGCCGTTCACCGACGTGCGGTCGACCTATGAGTTCCTCACCCCCAACCTCCGCGACTCCCAGTCCAGGGACGAGTTCGAGTTCCCCGTGCAGTACATGTTCAAGGACGTGCCCAAGGCCGCCACCGACGACCCCGTGGCCCACACCCTCGCCCTCATGGACCACCACGGCATCGAACGGGGCCTCATCGGCGCCGGCTCGGAGACCCAACTGCGGGCCCTGAAGGCGCACCCCGACAGGTTCCTGCCCTCGATCGGGGTCGACCCCAACGACGGGATGAGGGCGGTCGACCAGATCGTGAAGGCCCACGAGACCGTGGGCCTCAAGGCCCTCGCGGGGTTCCCCTCGGGCTACAGCCCGCAGGTGCCGATCGACGACAAGCGCTGGTACCCGGTCTACGCCAAGTGCTGCGAGCTCGGCATCCCGATCTTCATGTGCGTGGGCGTTCCCGGCCCGCGGGTGCCGATGGCGGCCCAGAAGGTCGAGATGCTCGACGAGGTGTGCTGGTTCTTCCCCGAGCTCACCATCGTGATGCGCCACGGCGCCGAGCCATGGGAGGACCTTGCGGTGAAGCTCATGCTGAAGTGGCCGAACCTCTACTACTCCACCTCGGCGTTCGCCCCCCGCTACTACCCGAAGGCGATCATCGACTACGCGAACTCCCGCGGCGCCGACAAGGTGATGTACGGCGGCTACTTCCCCATGGGCCTCACCCTCGACCGCATCTTCTCCGAGCTGCCCGACGTGCCCCTCGCCGACGAGGTGTGGCCCAAGTTCCTGCGCCACAACGCAGCCAAGGTGCTCGGCCTGGACTGATCCACCGCTGGCCGTGGTGGCCGCCTCAGCCGGCGGTCACCGCCGTGGCCACCACGTCGCACTGTCGGTACTGGTGCACCTCGCCCCCGAGGTCGACGGTGGTCCGCAGCGCCGGCGCGCCCGCCCAGCCGCCCACCTCGAGGTCGAACGCGCCGGGCTCGCACACGAAGCGGAAGTCCTCGTCGTAGAACGCCAGGCGTGAGGGGTGCAGGGCGAAGGTCACGGTGCGCGACTCGCCGGGCTCCAGGGGCACGCGGGTGAAGCCCACGAGCTGGCGCTCGGGCCGGGCCACCGACGCGACCTCGTCGCGGGCGTAGAGCTGGACGACCTCGGTGCCGGCCCGCTCGCCGGAGTTGGCCACGGTGACCGTGACCATGGTGGTCTCGGTGGTCGAACCCGGGGTCGCGCCGAGGCCGGAGTAGGCGAACTCAGTGGTGCTCAGGCCGAAGCCGAACGGGTGCAGCGGCGTGGCGGGTGAGTCGGTGTAGTCCCCCCAGAACTGGCTGCGGCCCCCGCCGGCGCGGTGGCCGTAGTGGATCGGCACCTGCCCGACGTGGCGGGGCAGGGTGATGGGCAACCGGCCCGAAGGGGCCACCCCACCCAGCAGGATCGACGCGATGGCTGTGCCGGCCTCGATCCCCGGCAGCCAGGCGAGGAGCGTGGCCCCCGCGAGCTCCTCCACCTCGGCCAGGGTGTGTACCCGGCCCGAGCAGATGACGGCGACGGTGGGGGTGCCGGTGGCGGCCACCGCCCGCAGCAGGTCGACCTGGCGGCCCGTCAGGTCGAGGCTCGTGGCGTCGCGCGCCTCGCCGACGGTGGCCGAGGGGGTGAGCCCGGAGCGCCCCCCGAGGCACACCACGGCCACGTCCGCGCCGGTTGCGGCCGCGACGGCCTCGTCGATGAGGGCGTCGGTGCCGTCGCCCGCGCCGTCGCCGGGTTCGCCCGCCACCACGCCGCATCCCACGGCGTGGCGGACGTCGACCCGGTCGCCGAGGGCGGCGCGCAGGCCGGCCAGCGGCGTGACGATGTCGGGCAGGTAGGGCCCGGGGGCGAAGGCCCCGCCGCCCCGCGGCAGCAGGTCGGCCCCGGGGGTGCCTGCCACGTCCGCGCCGTAGAGGATCTCCAGGTGTGCGGGGTAGTGGTAGTCGCCCTCCATGAGGCGGGGGTCGTCGGCGGTGGGACCGATGACGGCCACGGTGCGCAGGGTCGCAGGGTCGAGTGGCAGCAGGCCGGCGGCATCGTCGAGCAGCACGATCGACTCCTCGGCGGCCCGCCGGGCCAGGGAGCGGCCCATGAGGGTGCCGAAGCCGGCGGCGGCCACCTCCTCGTCGACGTAGGGGTCGGCGAACAGACCCAGGCGCACCTTGTGGCGCAGCACGCGGCGCACCGACTCGTCGACCACCTCCACCGGCACCACGCCGGCCTCCACCAGCGGGCCCAGGTTGTCGACCGAGAAGCAGTCGAGGGCGGGCAGCTCCTGGTCCATGCCGGCCAGGAGGGCCTTGGCCGCCGCGACGCCCTTGGTCGGGGCGACCCGGTGGTGGGTGCGCAGCAGGTCGACGGCGAAGTAGTCGGCCACCACGGTGCCCTCGAAGCCCAGCTCGTCACGCAGCAATTCGGTGAGCAGCGCCCGTGACCCGGCCGGCGCCAGGCCGTCGACCGAGGCGTAGGAGTTCATGACCGACTGGAGGTCGCCGTCGCGGATGGCCGCGGCGAAGGGCTCGGCGTAGACCTCGCGCAGCTCCCGCGAACCGATGTGCACGGGGCCGTGGTTGAGGCCGCCGTCGCTCATGGCGTAGCCGAGGAAGTGCTTGGCCGTGGCGACCACGCCCCCGACCAGTCCCTCCGGCCCCGTGTTCTGCAGGCCCTTCACGTAGGCCGTGCCGAGCGTGCCGGTGAGCACCGGGTCCTCGCCGTAGGTCTCCTCCACCCGGCCCCAACGGGGGTCGCGGGCCACGTCGAGCACGGGCGACAGGGCGTGGCGGGCGCCGACGGCCAGCATCTCGGCGCGGATGTGGTCACCGACGCGCTGCACCAGGTCGGCGTCGAAGGTGGCGGCGAGGCCGATTGCCTGGGGGAACTGCACGGCGTCGCGGGCGCAGAACCCGGCGACGGCCTCCTCGTGGATCACCGCCGGTATGCCGAGGCGGGACTCCTGCACCAGCCACCGCTGGATCTCGTTGGCGAAGCGCGCCAGCCCTTCGGGCCGCAGCCCGGTGGAGGCGGCGATGCGGGTGACCTGCCCGGTGCCGTCGGCCATCAGCCGCGCGGCCGCCGCCGGGGAGAAGCCGGCCGCCTCGCCCGCGCCCTCGACGAGTTGGGTCGACCACACGCAACCGAGCTGGGCCAGCTTCTCGGCCAGGGTCATCTCGGCGACGAGTGACTCGACGAGCACGTTGTCGGGATCGGTCGGGTCGGCGCCGGGAGCGGCCGTTGTGTCGGTCATGGTCCACAGCATTGCCGATGCCAGCTGCGGCGTGACCCGTTCCGTGTGCGTGCCGGGGGTGGGGTCAGCGCCGGCCCACGCGGGCCTTCAGGCCCGTGGACGGCACCACTCCCGAGCGAATCGCCTCCCGGATGCGCTGTTGCGTCGCCGCGTCCAGCTTTCGGCCCTTGGCATCGGTCAACCAGAACCGGTCCGACACATGTCCCTCGTCGGTGGTGATCCGAGCCATCTGGACGTTGATCCCACTGACGGCGAACGCCGTGGTCACCGCGCCGAGCACGCCCGTGCGGTCGGGCCCGGTGATCGTGCAGATGGTGTGCCAGGGCGACGCCTGGTTGTCGAAGTCCACCTCCAGCGCCGGCAGGCCCTCCGACGCGAGGGGACCCCGGATCGCCGCCCGGATCGTGCGGCTGAGATCGTCAGCATCGGGGGGGCTCGAACTCCCGACGACGACGAATGAATCCAGGGCGACGCCGTCCGGCCACGAGGCCGCCGCAGCCGACCGGATGGTGAGGCCCGACTGGGCGAGGCCGGAGGCGACCCGGGCCAGGAACCCGGGAGTGTCGCGACCGACGACCGAAACCTCCCAATCGTGGTCATTCGTGGCCGATGCAGGGACCACCTCGACCCGCACGAAGCCCGGTGGCGGTGCTCCGTCCTCGAGCAGCGCCATCGTCTGCACCAGGCCGACGGGGCTGGCCGAGAGCACGAGGGCACTCGGTGCGGTCCGGATCCGGTGGGACTCGGTGGGGGTGGATGCGAGAGCGAGCGCCTCGGCCCGGCGGCGGTCGACCACCGAGGCGTCGCCGTTCGCGTCATCGGGATGGCTCGTCAGCACCACTTCGATCGCGCGCAGCAACTCGTCGAGGCGCTCCTGCTGCCAGTCGGGGAGCTCGCCCACGGCCAGCGCCAGCACGTAGGCGCTGCGGACACGGTCGACGTGACCCACGTGCGCGGCGAAGACCATCACGTTGGTCGGGTCCAGCCCGTCGACGTGGGAGGCTGCGGCGCGCATCGACGCAGCGTCGGAGATGCAGTCGGTGACGAACGTCCGGTCGGGTGCCGGGAGCGCCAGGCGCTCCAGCAACTCGCCGCCACGATCTTCGCCGATGTCGTTGATGACGTCGGCCAGCAGAGCCGCGAGGCGGAGCAGATCAGGGTGCTCGAGGAGGGCGAACTGCTGGCGAGCTGCACGGCTGCCACCGTCCTCGTCCAGCAACTCCCCCAGGCGCTCGACGGTGGGCCACTCGTGCAGCCGGGCCGCATCCAACACCCCGAGATCACGTCGACGGCGCGTCATGGCCTCCGCCAGCTCCGGTGCGGCCCGGTCGAGCACGGCGGTCGCGTCGAGGAGGCGCCAACCCCGGGCCGTCGCCGAGCCCAGCAACTCGATGAGCTGGGCCGTGGCCCCCGCGGTCCAGGCGACCGGCTCGGCCGACGTCTCGTCGAACCAATCGAGGAGCGTGGAGCCGGGGTCGGCGTCCCGGGCCAGGCGCGCCGCGTCCAACGCGACCTCGAGGACACAGGAGGGGTCCGGCATCCCGCACAGAACGAGCTCGTCGTCGTCGACGCTGAGCCAACCACCGTCGGGGCGCTCGGTGACCCGGTCGAGCTCGGCGGTGCTCCGGCGGTGCACCGCGCCGTGACGCCACCTCAGCAAGGGGGGTGTGACCACGGTGGTGACCAGGACCACCATCAGCAGTGCGGTGTAGAGCTGGTCGTCGATGACCCCTGCGGTACGGCCGATGGTGGCGAAGATCAGGCCGACCTCGCCGCGGGGCACCATGGCGATGCCGACGAGCAGGCGGTCGCTGTCGGTGCCGACCGCGAACCAGCCCGCCACGACCTTGCCCGCCACGGCCACGGCACTCATGGTCCCGGCGAGGAGCAGCACCTCGGGGTTTGCGAGCGCCGACAGGTCGGCCTGGGTCCCGATGAGGAAGAAGAACACGGGGATGAAGAGGTGGCCGATCGGGGCGAGCTCCCGAGTGATCCGCTCGGCCTGTCGGGTGCGGCTGAGCGCGAGCCCGGCGACGAAGGCCCCGATGATCGGGGCGAGCTCTGCGGCGTGGGCCAGCTCCGCGAAGGCGAGCGTGAAGGCGAAGGCAAGGGTGACGAGTGCCCCGGCCGACACGGCGTGTCGGTTGACCCAGCTGAAGATCTTCGGTGCGGCGGCAAGTCCAACGCCCGTGGTGATCACGAGGAACGCGAGCGCGATGGCCACGACCGACACGATCTCCCAACCCCCGATCCCGTCGCCGGTGGCGATCGGCACCACGACGGTGAGGACGATGAGCCCGAGGACATCGTCGGCGACGGCCGCGCCGATGACCACCCGGGCCTCGATGCTGGCCAGTGCCCGCAGGTCACCGAAGGCCCGGGCCGTGATGCCGACGCTCGTGGCCGTGAGGGCCGCTCCCAGGAACACGGCCTGGGAGCCCCCGTGGCCCAGGGCGCTGAGCGCTGCCCACGCCGTGACGAACGGGATCACCATGCCGGCCACGGCCACGGTCATGGAGGCCTTGCCCACCTTCGCCAGTTCGCGGAGGTCCATCTCCATCCCGACCTCGAGCAGGAGGAGGATGACGCCGATCTCTCCGACGACGAGGAGGAAGTCGCCGCCTCTGACCAGCCCCAGCGCGTACGGCCCGAGCAGCATGCCGGCCGCGATCTCGCCGAGCACGGCCGGCACCCGAAGGCGTTCGGCCACCTCGGCGGCGAGCTTGGCCGCGACGAGCACCAGGAGCAGTTCGAGCAGTGCGTGAGCTGTCATCGCCCCCGCCCGGCGTCGGCGTGCGCCGTGTGCCCATCGGATGACTTCGAGGCTTGCGCTTGCATGATTGGCCCGACCTCCACGGGACGGAACCGCCCCCAGACGCAGAAGGTGCGGGGCCGGAAGCTCCGGCCCCGCACCGTACCGGCGTGTCAGATGGCGTCGGCTCCTTCCTCACCGGTCCGGATCCGCAGGACCCGGCTGACCGGAGTCACCCAGATCTTCCCGTCACCGATCTTGCCGGTGACGGCTGCGTCCTTGATCGTGGTGATGACCTGGTCGACCAATCCCTCGTCGACGAGGATGTCGAGGCGGACCTTGGGCACGAAGTCGATCTCGTACTCGGTGCCGCGGTACGTCTCGGTGTGGCCGCCCTGGCGACCGAAGCCGCGGACCTCGGCGGCGGTGACGCCGCCGATGCCCGCCGCCTTGAGGGCGTCCTTGACGTCGTCGATCTTGAACGGCTTGACGATGGCAGTGATCAGTTGCATGTGGTGGTCCCTTCGGATGGTGGTGTCAGCGTCGCTGTGTGGTGCGCCTGTGGAGCCGTACTCACGGGAAGTCCGGGTAGGCGAGAACGCCCATCTCGGGAATGTCCAGGCCCTCGATCTCGTCGGCCTCCGACGAGCGGATGCCGCCCTTGCCCATGGCCTTGGAGATCGCGTCCTGGATCTTGAAGAAGGCGAAGACCACGCCGAAGATCACGGTGCAGATGACCACCGCACCGAGCACCTGGGCTCCGAGCTGGCTCCAGTTGCCCTTGATGATGCCCTCGACACCCTTCACGGTCGAGCCGTTCCAGGCGGCACCGTAGCTGCCGTTGGCGAAGATGCCGACGGCCAGGACACCGAAGATGCCACACACGCCGTGGACGCTGATCGCGCCCACCGGATCGTCGATCTTCAGCTTGCGCTCCACGAAGAACACCGACTCGATGACCAGGACACCGGCGATGATGCCGATCACCGCAGCGGCCCACGGTGCCACGAAGGCACAGGGCGCCGTGATGGCCACCAGGCCGGCGAGCATCCCGTTGGCCATCATGCCCGGGTCCGGCTTGCCGGTGCGCTTGGTGATCCACAGCATCGCGGTGATCGCACCGAACGCCGCGGCGGCCGCCGTGTTGAGGGCCACGGTGGCGAACTGCACGTCGGTGGCGGCGAATGTCGACGCCGCGTTGAACCCGAACCAGCCGAACAGCAGGATGAACGTGCCGAGCATGGCCATGGGAATGTGGTGGCCCGGCAGGGCCTTGGGGGTGCCGTCCTTGCCGAACTTGCCGATGCGGGGGCCGAGCGCGATGGCGCCGGCGAGTGCCGCCACACCGCCGACCGCATGCACCACTCCGGAGCCGGCGAAGTCGACGTAGCCGGCACCCAGGCTCATGGTGTCCCAGGTCTTGGCGAGCCAGCCGCCGCCCCAGGTCCAGGCCGCGAACAACGGGTAGTAGATGGCGCCGCAGAACAGGCCCCAGATCACGAAGCTTCCCCACTTCCACCGCTCGGCCATGGACCCGGTCGGGATCGTGGCCGTGGTGTCCATGAAGGCCACCATGTAGAGGAAGAAGCCCAACAGCGCCGGGGTGATCCCCCCGCCGGACAGCGCCCAGCCGCCCTTGAACAGGAAGATCCAGTTCCCGGACCCGAGCAGGGCGTCGCCGACCGGCTTGTCCAGGCCGAAGGCGGCGTAGGAGAAGCCGCCGAACGCGAGGGGGAAGCCCACGAAGAAGAAGCCGATGAAGCCCAGGCCGAAGACGGCGAAGTTCGTCGAGACGACGTGGGCGGCGTGCTTGCGACGGCAGAAGCCGGTTTCGACGAGGGCGAAGCCGGCCTGCATGAAGATCACGAGTACGGCACCGAGGACCACCCAGAGGAGGTTGACCTGCGTGCCCAACACCGCGGTGGCGTCAGGAGCGGTGTCCTGCGCTCCGGCGCTCGGGGCGATCACGGCAGTCGCGAGGACCGCCAGCGCGGATCCGGCAAGCACCTTGGGAACGAGGCGGCGTGGGGCCCAGCGACTGGGTCGCGCGTCAAGCTCGGGGCGGCTTCTCGCAGCGGATAGACGGAACATGTGCACTCCTTGAGGTGGGTGTCCAGAACGAAATCCATGGCGGCCACCTTTGGCCGACGCACGCACCGTAAAGGGGCCCTATTTCGGCAACGTTGGCGTCGTGTTTCTTCCGCGTTACCGCCTGCAGGGGCCGCCCGGAGCCGGACGACGCCTTTCAGTCCGGCGAGCCGAGGTCCCCGGCGATGCGGGTGGCCCGGCGGATCTCCCTGCTGTCGCCGACCACCACCACCGCCAGGGTGGCCAGCACCACCACGATGCCGACCACCTGCACCGCAGTCACCTCCTGGCCGAGGAACACCAACGCGGCCACGGTGGAGATCACCGGCATGGCCAGTGTGGCCAGCGAGCTGAGCATCAGGGTGGTGTGGGCGTGTGCCCAGTTGATGACGATGTGGCCCGAGCCCGGCAGCAGGAGCACGCCGACGATGGCGAGGGCCACCTTGGGGGTCACCTCGGCCCCCGAGCCGACGAGGGCGCCGGTGGGCACGGCGAGCGCGAGCACCGTGAGGAAGCCCACGATGTTGAGCACCGTCATGTACTCCATGGTGCCGAGCTCCTCGCGGGCCTTCTTCGACGTGATGAAGTAGGCGGCCCAGGCGAACAGCGCGGCGACGGCCATCACGTCGCCGAACACGCTGTGCACCGAGCCCGCCCCGGCCCCGAAGGCGACCAGCGCGACGGCGGGCACGGCCACGGCGGTGCCCACGATGTGGCGACGGTGGATCCTCTCCCCGAACATCACCGCGGCGAAGCCGACGATCACCACAGGTTGCAGGGCGCTGAGGGTGACGGCGATCGCCACCGACGTGTTGCGAATCGCCAGGAAGAAGGTGGCGATGTCGAGGCCGAACGCGAGGCCGCCCTTCCACCCGAGCACGAACGCGCGCCGGGTGAGCCGGCCACCCCGGACGTACAGCCAGGCGGTGTACACCACCGCACCCAGGCCGAGTCGGTACGTTCCGATGGCGAGGCCGTTCATCGGGATGCCGGCGATGATCACGTTGCCGAGGCCCCACAGCAGCACGGCGAAGAAGGCGGCGGCGGCGCCGGCGGGCGTGGAGTCCTGGGCGACGGTGGGGGCCGGCTCGTCGGGCACCTCGTCCGCGGTCACCGGCGAAGGCTACCGGCCGGTCGCCGGGGCCCCGGGTTCGGTTCCCCCTCGGTGTGGTGGCGCCCGGCGCCGGGCTACGGTTCGGCAATGGCTGACCTGACCATCTGGCACAACCCGAACTGCTCGACCTCCCGCTACGCCGTGGAGGAGGCCGAGGCCGCCGGCGTCGAGGCCGACCTGCGCAAGTACATGCTGAAAGCCGAGCGCCCCACCCGCGACGAGATCGTGGTGCTGTTGGGCCAGCTGGAGGACCCGCCCACCGACCTCGTGCGCCGCGACGCCAAGTTCAAGGGCTACGGGCTCACCGACGCCGACGTTGCCACCGCCGAGCAGGTGGCCGACGTGCTGGGTGAGCACCCCGAGCTGCTGCAGCGGCCGGTGCTGGTGAAGGGCGCCAAGGCCATCATCGGCCGACCGAAAGGCCGCGTCGCGCCCTTCCTCGCCGTCTGACGAGGGGTAGGGGTAGGGGTCAGGGCTCGAAGCGCGAGCCGAGGCCCGACTCGGTGATGAGGTACCGGGGGTGTGACGGGTCGGGCTCGAGCTTGGCCCGCAGCTGGGCCATGAACACCCGCAGGTAGTTGGTCTGGCTCTCGTAGGTGGGCCCCCACACCTCGGTGAGCAGTTGCTCCCGGGTGACGAGGCGGCCGGCGTTGCGCACGAGCACCTCGAGCAGGTGCCACTCGGTGGGGGTGAGGCGCACCTCCTCGCCGTCGCGGGTCACCCGGGTGTGCACGAGGTCGACGGTGAAGTCGTCCGTGGTGACGACCGGCGCCTCGGTCGTGCCGGCCCGTTCCAGGCCCCAGCGGATGGCCGCGCGTATGCGGGCCGACAGCTCCTCCATGCTGAAGGGTTTGGTGACGTAGTCGTTGGCGCCGTTGTCGAGGGCCATGACCTTTTCGGCGTCGGCGTCCCTCGCCGACAACACGATGATCGGCACGAGCGACCAGCCCCGGATGCCGAGGATCACCTCCTGGCCCGAGATGCCGGGCAGGCCGAGGTCGAGCACCACCACATCGGGCTTGCCCCGGGCCGTGGCGGTGAGGGCGCCCTCGCCGTCCGCCGCGGTGATGACGCGGTAGCCCTGGGCGCCCAAGGTCACCTCCATCGACCGGCGGATGGCCCGCTCGTCGTCGACCACCAGCACGGTCGGGGCCGCGGCGGATCCGGGGAGCCCGGTGCTCATTGCCGGGCCTCGGCCGGCGCGGGTGACAGCCCGACCGACGGGTGCACCGACTCGCGGTCACCACCTTCCCGGGGGAGCGTCACGACCATCGTCGTGCCGCCGCCGGGGGTGTCCTCCACCGCGAGGTCGCCACCCATCAGCGCCACGAAGCCGTGGGCCACGGCCAGGCCGAGGCCGGTGCCCTCGATGCCCGAGGAGTCGTCGAGGCGCTGGAACGCCCGGAACACCTCGGACTGGCGGTCGCGGGGGATGCCCGGGCCGCGGTCGACGACGCGCACCGTCACCTCGTGGCCGAGGGCGGCGGCGTCGATGCGGACCGCACCTTGGGGCGGCGACCACTTGAGGGCGTTGTCGATGAGGTTGGCCAGCGCCCGCTCGAGCAGCGGCTGATCGGCGAGCACCCGGGGCAGGGCGGCGTCCAGGTCGAGGTCGATGTCGACGCCGCGGAGGTCGAGCCCGACGATGGCGGAGGACACCACCTGCTCGACCGACACCGGTTGCAGGTGCAGGTGAACGGTGTTGGCCTGGATCCGGCCCATCTCCAGCAGGTTGGTGACGAGGGTCGTGAGGCGGTCGGTGTGGGCGAGGATCTCGCCGACGAACTCCTCGCGCAGTTCCTCGGACCATTCGATCCCCGGCTGGTTGAGCGTGGAGGCGGCGGCCTTGATCGAGGCCAGGGGGGTGCGCAGGTCATGGGACACCGCGGCGAGCAGGCCGGCGCGCAGCTCGTTGGCCTCTTCGAGGCGCTCGGCCCGGTCGGCCTCGATGCGGAGCTGCTCCCGATCGAGCGCGGCCGCCAGCTGGGCGCAGAAGGCCCGGAACACCGCGCTGTCGGCCGAGCCTCTGGAGGCACCGTCGACCACGAGCCACGCCCCTTCAGAGAGCTCGACGGCGGTGTCGGCCTCGTCGGGCCACGGGCTGGGGGCGTGACCGGCGCAGGACTCGACCACCCAGCTCTCGTCGCCACCCGGCCGCAACACCGCCACCGAGGTGGCCCCGAGGGCCGACCGCATCTGGGTGACGAGCGTGGGGAGCAGGTCGTCGACCCGGATGGTGGCCCCGGCGATGGCGGCCAGGGTCTCGGCATCGGCGCGCGCCACGTTGGCGGCGGCCGTGCGCCGGCCCGCGATCGACACGAAGACCCCGATCACCGCGGCGTCGGCCAGGAACAGCAGGAGGGCCAGCACGTTCTCCGGCTGCCTCACGGTCCAGGTGTGCACCGGTGGGGTGAAGTAGTAGTTGGCGAGCAGGAAGCTGAGCACCGCCGCCAGGGCCGCGGGGAGGAACCCTCCGACCACGGCCACGATGGTGACCACCAGGGTGAAGGCGAGCAGGTCGGCGGGGAGGTCGATCCACGGGTCGAAGACGTGCAGGAACCAGGTTGCCGCGATCGGGAGCAGCGTCGCGCACAGCCAGCCGGCCAGCAGTCGGCGGCGGGAGAAGCCGGCCGAGCCCGACAGCCGCCTCCAGATGCTCGGTGGTGCGGTCCGCCCGACGTGGTCGGGCTCGTCGGCGCGGCCCGTCACCGCCCCTCCAGCGGTGGTTCCGGCGGTGGTTGCGGCCCGGCCGGCTTCACGCTCCCGGGCCGAGGGGGGCTGGGAGATCACGTGGACGTCGATCGTGCCCGACCGGCGCACGACCTCGTTGATGACGGAGCCGCCG
>Ga0315287_10004726_pt1 | contig 13319 bp, 15 predicted proteins | sample YL17G11_0_MG_FD_205037 | JGI IMG/M metagenome (GOLD analysis project Ga0315287, IMG submission 205037) | Sediment microbial communities from Yellowstone Lake, YNP, Wyoming, USA - YL17G11_0 | ecosystem: Environmental > Aquatic > Freshwater > Lake > Sediment | place: USA: Wyoming | collected... | reverse complement strand
CGTTCATCCGAATATCATTTTTCTTGAAGATCTCCTGCATCTGGGCTTTCTGGTCCTCGGTCAGGCCGAGCTCCTTCGACCACCAATCGTGGGTGGGGGCGGAGGAGGGGGAGGGACCGCGTCCGGAAGGCCTCATCGAAGGCCGATGGGAGAACCAAGACCGTTCGGCGAAAATTCCGGCCGCCGCGCCGGCGGCGAAGACAAGAACGAGGGATACGACGATCCATAAACGCGATTTCATCATGGCCTTCATCTCTTTCCGATGATGCGCTCATCGGAGGCGAAGAGGATCATCAGGTCGCGGACCTCCCGTCGTCCTTCCTCGATAAACGGCCGCGTGTCCGCGATCGGGTTTTCTTCGGTCAGAAGCAACGCCTCGGGCTGGGTCAATTCGGCTCCGGCTGGGAGAAAGAACAGCGTCGCGATGAGGAAGCCCGCGATCAGGGAGAGAGACACGGGAATGGCCCGAACCCATAAACGCGCCCAAACCGCCCCGGGATCGGCCGGACGGCTGTCGGCGAGGCGGGCTTCGAGGCGCTCCCAGAACCGGGGAAGCGGCTCCGGAAGTCCGCCGAGGCCGAGTTGTTTCCGCATGTCGCCGTATTCCGTAGCCCGTTTCCGGCATTCCGCGCAGACGCCGAGGTGCCGGGTCAGGGCCTCGCGGGACGGCCCGGGCAAATCCCGGTCAAAGGATGCGAGAAGCCAACGTTCCGCCTTGCGGCAGGTCATGGTCTTCCTCCTTCCACCCCAAGATAGGGCGTCATTTTTTTTCGAAGCATTTTCCTCGCCCGGTGGAGCCGGGAATCGACCGTCCCGGGAGCGACGGCCAGGATCCGGGCGACCTCCTCATAAGGCAGGCCTTCGACATCCCGGAGGGTCAGGATCAGCCGATATTTCGGCGGGAGGGTCTCCAGAACCCGGTACACCACGGCCCGGCGCTCTTCGTCTTCGCGCTCAAGAATTCGAGCGTCGGCCCCGTCGGCCACGGCCAGAGGACCGTCTCCGACGTCCTCGAGAGAGACCGTCTTCCGCCGGGAGGATTTCCTTAAAAAATCCTTGACGTGGTTGACGGCGATCCGATAAAGCCAGGTGCCGAATTCGGATTCGACCCGGAAACTGGGCAAGGCCTGATAGACCTTGATAAGGATCTCCTGGGTCAGATCGTCTGCGGCCGCCCGGTCTCGGACGAAACCGTAGGCCAGAGCGAAGACCTTCTGGTTATACATGCGAACCAGGGCCTCGAAGGCGTCTTGGCGTCCCCGCCGCGCCTGCTCGACCAGCGTCTTTTCGTCCATGCGTTTTCACGCTCATTATCCTCCGTCGCCTTTTAGACGCGGAGATTTGGCATTTCTTCCCGGAAGAGGCGGAACCTTCGAAGATTCCGGCTGACACCCCCTGGGGGCAGGCCGTCCGCCCCTGGAGATCCGAGTTATTATAGCAGAATTCCAAAATCATGACAGATGATTGAAGCCTGATCCCGAAGGAAAGCCCCCCTCCGGGATCTTCTCCCCCGCCCATTAATATCCAGAAATATTTCTTGTATCTATTTGATTCAGATGGACTTGGATAATGAAAAAACATGAGGATACCCGGCGAGAGGGATTAAGGCGAACGCCCCCCGCCCGGTTTGGGGCGAGAGGCGTCCTGGTAAAGAGGGAGCTAAAAAGGAAAGAAGACGTTGATTATTTAGGCTTCCGAACGGCCGTCCACTCGGGGGTGGGGGCGCCTTCGCGGGCCATGCCGCCGACCATCGTGCCCTTCATATTGTTGTCGTCGACAATGGTTCCCTTATAGGTATTTGTCATTTCGCCGCGTTGGGTCGTCCGGGTGATTTTAAACTCGATATCGCTGCCCTTAACCGTTCCCTCACCCTTGGTTTCGACCGGATTGCCGTCGCGCCCCGTGCTTGTCATCGTCACCGTCAGTTTCTCTCCGTCCTGAACGAACACGAGGGTTGACTTCTGCTCGCCGCGCTGGGTGACCATGGTGTAGTCCCAAGTCCCGGTCACGTTGACCGCCGCGATGGCCAGAAGGCCCAAGGCCAGAACCGACAACGTCATCAAAGCAAATTTTCTCATTTGAACTCCTTTCACTGTTTAGACGTCGACGACATTCGTTTCTTCCCTTCCCTAAAACGGGAGAGGGGAGAATCAACGATCAACCTCAATAGAATGTTATCTGTATATTTATCTGTCGTTTACAGGATATTTTGAGAGATAGAAAAAAGACGGAAGACTTAATTTTTAAATTCTTTCTTCGGGCGGTTTCCGGCGGGAAATCCGTCCTCTCGAAAGGATTCCCCGGAAATCGGGCCGAAATCAGGCCCAGGGTTACTTCGATTCGACGATTTTGACTTTCTTTTTCTCCACCCCGCCCCGGGTCGAACTATAGGTGATTTCGACTTCGTCCGTGACGGGCTTGGTCATTTTAACCTTGAAGACGACTTCTTTTTTCTGGCCGCCCTGGAGATAGCCGATATCCTGGCGGGCGCGTCCGCCGACAAGTTCGAGACCCGAAGGCAGGCCGACCGTGACATTGTCCGGCCGGACGATCTTCACCCGATCGGCCATCTTGAGGGCCGTCGGGAGGAAGCCTTCGTTGGACACCGTCACCACCAATTCATGGACGCCCTTCTCTTTCTTCGCCGGGCGGAGGATTGCGCCCTGGACTTTCACCAGAGGAAGCGACTTGTACAGCAGAAGGTTGAATTTGGCTTCCTTGACGATCCATTCCTCCAGGAGTTCGACGGGCGGGTTCTGCCGCCAGTACTTCGGGCTGAAACCGCCGATTTCGATCTCGCCGAGAGTCGGGTGCAGAGACTTGGTCCAGGATTTGAAATAACGGCCGCCCAGATTCTCGTCGATAAAGCGAAGTTGTTCGGCTTCGGTCACCCGGCCGTCTCCGTCATAGTCCTTCAGCCGGCCGCCGTTCCAGAGTTCATCCCCGTACCAAACCGCGCCGTAGGAGAGATATCCGAAATCGGGCGAATGGCCGAACAGAGGCGAACCCGTCGGAGGCTCTGGTTCCGTCTCGGGGGCCGGCTGGCCTGGGACCGCCGGACGCGCCCCTCGGTTCCCGCCGGTCGAGTAGTCGAAATAGGTATCGCCGGCCCGGTCATACCCGGTGACTTTTTTCCCCTCCTCGTCGAAATACTTATAAATCTTCATATCTTCGGGGAACATCGATTCCTCCATCCGGCTAGTCGAAGGGCCGTGGAGCAGCATGGGAACGGTCGTATCCATGGTCTGAACGACCGAGACATTCGGGTGCTGGAGAAGGAACATCACGACATGGCGCGTCTCGAGTTCGGACAGGGGGTATTCTCCGGCCCCGCCCTGGGTCCAGCCGCGGCCGGTGAGGTCAAGGCCGGGCATGGGGCGCCAGTTTTCGGGATAATTCCGGTGGAGGTCCAAGCCGCCGATGCCGTCCTCGTTGATCCGGCCGTCGCCGTCGTTGTCCCAGCCTTCGGAGAAGACGAGGTAATCGCCCTTGCCGTCCGTCGCCCGGACCATCAACCGGCCGGTTTTGTCGTTCGGGTCAACGATCATCGTCCCTTTCCCGGGCTCGACTTTCTTCCGCATTTGGAGGATGAATCCGTCGCCGTCGATATCCTCGGGCGAGTCTTCATCGAGAAGCCCGTCGCGATCATCGTCGTACGGCCGGACGGTACTCCGGAGCGACTGGGCCGTATTCAGGTACAATTCCGATCCGTCCGGATTGTTTTTCACCCGGACATACAACGCCCGGGTATCGACGAGCTTGGTGATCTCGGGATCTTTCCCGTATTGGGTCAGGACGTGCCAGGCCAGCCAGAGGGCCGATTCGCCCGCCGTGACTTCACCCGCGTGGCGATTCCCCTCGACATACATGGCCGGTTTGTCCGTGTCTTTTCCCGTGGCTTTGTTGGTGATCGTGATCTGCCAGATCTCGCATCCTTCGTAGCTCTGGCCGACCGAATAGAGATCGACGAGATTCGAATAATCCTTGGCCCACTGCTTCAGGAATTCGATGACCTCGCCGTAAGTATGGTAGTGGGTGAAATCCATCGTCCCCGGCGTTTTGGGTTTGATCAGGGCGCCTTCATAGCGGGGAAAATAACTCACGCCGTGGCGAACGCCGCCGACGATATAGGCTTTCGTCGGGACGGGCGTAAATCCGCCGCGCTGAAATTCCTGGGCCGAAACCCCGAGCAGCAAAACCGCGGCCAGCATTAAAAAACAGAGGATGCGAAGAGCGTTTTTCATGACGGGCGGCCTCCTTGGAGATTGACGGGAAGGGGGGAGCATATCGCGGCCGAACCTTCGAAGTCAAACCGAGGTTCGGCTCCTCGGAGCCGGGCCGCGGCTATTTTTTCCGCGGCGGGATCTTCACCAGGGAGACGATCGCCCAACAGGCGATCGCCCGCCCATGTCCGATATCCCCGAGACCCTCGTGGGTCTTGGCCTTGAGCCCGAGGCCGTCCCGGCGCAGGCCGAGCAGGGGACAGAGCGCGTCTTTCATCGCCTCAAAATGAGGCCCGAGCTTGGGCGTTTCGGCCGCGACGACCACATCGGCGTGGCCGAGGCGGAATCCTTTTTTTCGAAGTCGTCCGACGACGTCTTGGAGAAGGATCGTGCTTCGGACGCCCGCGGTGGCGGGGTCCGTATCGGGAAACAATTGGCCGATATCGCCCTCGCCGGCCGCGCCGAGACACGCGTCGATCAGGGCGTGAATCACGGCGTCACCGTCGGAATGGCCGAGGAGGCCCTTGGGGTGGGGAATCCCGATCCCGCCGAGATAGAGCGGACGCCCGGCGATGAGCCGGTGCGAATCAAAACCCAAGCCGATTCTCATGACGGACCGCCTCCGCGAATAATAAATCCAAGGGCGTCGTGATTTTGAGGTTTCGGGGATCCCCGTCGACGGCGGCCACCTCCAAGCCCAACCGCTCGACCAGGATGGACTCGTCGGTTCCGGTGAACCCGTCCGCCGAGGCCCGGTTCAGCGCCCGCCGAAGGACCGCGTAGGCAAACCCTTGGGGGGTCTGGACGCGGCCCCACCGGCCCCGATCCAGCGTCCGAAGGACCCGGCCTTCGAAGATCTCTTTGATCGTATCCTCGGGGGGCACGACGGGCACGGCGGCCCCGGTTTTTTTCGCTCCGGCCAGGACGCGGTCGATGAGTTCGGGCCCGAGCAGCGGACGGGCCCCGTCATGAACCAGGACGAAGCCCGTTCGTTCGGGATCAAGACGGGCGAACCCGGCGGCCACGGAATCCTGGCGGCGCTCGCCGCCGGGAACGATGTCGACAATTTTAGAAAATCGGCCCGGATCGAGAACCCGCGTCGGGGTCTCGGGCAGGACCAGAATGATATCGTCCACGCCGGGATGGGCTTGAAAAACTTCGCAGCTCCATTCGAAGAGCGGCCGGCCCCCAAAAGGGGCGAACTGCTTGGCCCCGCCGAACCTCGATCCCGCTCCGGCGGCGACAATGACGGCCGCAGTCCGGGTCATTTCCCCTCGTCGTTGTAACGGCCGAAGATCATCTTGCCCACGGTCGTCTGCAGGACGGACGTCACCATAATGTCGATGTTGTGGCCGATCATCCGGCGGGCGTTGTCCACCACGACCATGGTTCCGTCGTCCAGGTAGGCCACGCCCTGATCTTTTTCCTTCCCTTCCTTGATGAGATAAACGCGCATCGTTTCCCCGGGAAGGACCACGGGCTTGAGGGCGTTGGCCAATTCGTTGATGTTGAGGACGGCCACGCCCCGGAGCCGGGCGACCTTGTTCAGATTGATGTCGTTGGTGACGACTTTAGCCTCGAGCCGTTTGGCCAATTCGATGAGCTTGGTGTCCACGTCGCGGATTTCGGGAAAATCCGTTTCCGAGATCTGGACGGCTCCGGCCGTCGATTTCTGAAGATGGTCGAGAATGTCCAGGCCGCGGCGGCCGCGCTGACGCTTGAGACCGTCGGGCGAGTCGGCCACCAACTGCAATTCCTTGAGGACGAATTGAGGGACGACCAGCGTCCCTTCCAAAAATCCGGCCTCGCAGATTTCGGCGATCCGGCCGTCGATGATGACGCTGGTATCCAGGATTTTATAGATCCGGCCCGCGTTTTTCTCCCGGAAGAACCCGAGCACAAAGGCCGGGTCCAGCCACTCGGGCTTTCGCGCCCCGATCAGGAACCCGGCGGCCGGGGCCAGGATCAGAAACGCGAGTCGGACGAAGGCCGCCGTGTTTGAATCGACGGCGGCCGGACGGTAGACGGCCCCCAAGCCCCAGCCCAGGAGGACGCCGACCGACGTCCCGATCACGGCGCCCCAAACGACTTTGAACGGGGCCTTCCGGATCCTCGCTTCCAGGGCCAAAACGCCGACCGCGGCCAATCCCGCGGCCGCCGCGGAGATCGGACGGTCGATCCCGAAAGGAGGAATGAAATATCCGGCCGCCGCGGTCACGGCGACGACGGCAGCCCGAAAAAGATAAAAAGCCATGGCCGAATCCTTCAAGCGAGGAGGATGATGACTTATCATATCAGAAAACGAGGTCGATCGCCTGACGGATCGACCGGGCCCCGATGAGTCGGATCCCTTCCAGATTTTCCTTGGCCAGCCCGGCCGCGTTCCCCTCCGGCAGGATCACCGTCAGAAAGCCCAGGGAAGCGGCTTCTTTGACCCGGGCCAAAGACTGCCCGACGGACCGGATTTCACCGCTCAGGCCGACCTCTCCGAAGGCCGCCAGACCCGGCGGGACGGGCCTGTTCATCAAACAGGATACGACCCCGAGGACGATGCCGAGATCGGCCGCAGGCTCGCCGATCTCCAAGCCGCCGGCGACGTTAAGATAGATGTCCTCGCCGCCGAACGTATATCCCAATTTGCGCTCGATCACGGCCAGGAGCATCGAGGCCCGGTCCCGATCGAGCCCGACGGTCATCCGCCGCGGATTCGAGGAGAACAGCGTCGGGGAAACCAGGGCTTGGACCTCGATGAGCAAGGGGCGGGTCCCTTTGATCGTCGCGACCACGACGCTTCCGGCTTCGTTCTTTGGACGCTCCTTGAGAAAAAAGGCCGACGGGTCGGGGATGGCCTCGAGGCCGGCCGTGGTCATTTCGAAAATCGCCAGCTCGGACACCGGGCCGAAACGATTTTTCAAGGCCCGCAGGACCCGGTAGCTGTGATCGCGTTCCCCCTCGAAGAGAAGAACGACGTCGACCATATGCTCCAAGGACTTGGGCCCGGCCAGCGAGCCTTCCTTGGTGATATGGCCGATCAGAAAGGACGAGACCGCGTTCCGCTTGGCAAAACGGAAGACTTGATTGGCGACTTCGCGGACCTGGCTGATCGTTCCGGGGCTCGAGGTGAGTTTCGAGGAAAAAACGGTTTGGACCGAATCGATGACAAGGATCTGAGGCTTCAGCTTTTCGGCTTGGGCCAGGATCCGTTCCAAGCCGGTTTCCGCCAACAAATAGAGCGGTCCGCCGCCGACCCCCAATCGTTCGCCCCGGAGCTTGATTTGATCGAGTGATTCCTCCCCCGAGACATAGAGCACCGAGGCGTCCTCGGACGCGAAATCCCGGGATATTTGTAGAAGAAGGGTGGATTTTCCGATCCCGGGCTCGCCGCCGATGAGAACGAGGGATCCGAGAACGACGCCGCCGCCGAGGACTTTGTTGACTTCGTCGATCTTGATCCGGGTTCGGGGCTTGCGGAGATTTTTGACGTCTTTATAGACGATCGGCTCGGCCGGGGCGAAGGCCTGTTCGACAAGCGGCGCTTCTTCCGTTTCCGATTCCTCGACGAACGTGTTCCACTCGCTGCAGGCCGGACAACGGCCCAGCCATTTCGGAGATTTGGCTCCGCAGCTTTGACAAACAAAAACGGATTTGTCCTTCATCTCAGGGTCAAGCCGAATCCAAAAAAGTATTCCCGCCGCCGGGACAGGGTGAAATCGTCGGCCCCGGCCAGAACATAGATCCGTCGGTCCGGATAAATTCTGGCCGTCAGACGGACGCGCGGGCTTTCGGCCCGGTTGAAATTGAACCCTTCGAGGCTGAGGCCCCAGCGGTCGCTCGGACCGAGGTAATCCACTCCGAAGCCGAGTTCGTTTTCGATGAATCCCACCCGCGGGGTGAACCGGCCGAACCGCCAACCGCCCTGCAGGGAAAACTTGAACCGCGCCTCCCAGGGATCGCGGACGAGACCGGCCTCGAAAAACGACTTCTCCGTCGGCCGGAGTCCGGCCGAGAGGCCCGCCCGAACGAGCTCGCTTGTTCCGTAGTAACCGGCCTGAAAATCGACATATCCCTTCACCGCGGAAAGGGACCGGGTCGTGTTCTGGACCGAGGTCAAGGCTTGGCGGGCCTCGTCGTAGAGGCCCGGTTCCCGAATCAATTTTCCGGCCGTGCCTTCGCCGCGGTCGATCCGGTCGAGGATCGATTGGAGTTTCTCGGCCGCTTCCCGGATTTTGGCCAGGTCGGCTTTCAAACCCTCCCGATTCTCCTGGATGGTGTCGCGCAGGAGGGCGAGCGTTTTTTCCAAGTCGGCCGCAGCCGACGCCGCCGTTTGCCCGATTCCGTCCACCATCCGGGAGGCCCCTTGGACGAGGCTCTCGACGCCGCCTCGATTTTGGGCCAGAAAAGCGCGCAATTCCCCGGCCGCGCCGGCCGCCCCGTCCAGGGCCGCCTTGAACTTCGCCCGCATCTCTTCATCCAAAGTTCCACGGAGGGACGAGGCCGCGGCTTGAAGTTCTCCTCCGAGGGAGGACAGAAGGCCTCCGATCTGATCGAAACCGATGGCCAGGGCCCCGAGAATGACAGCCCCGTCCCGGCAATATTCCGAGGACTTGCCCGGGCTGATCTCGACATATTTTTCGCCGAGCAGACCGAGCGTCGAGAACGTGGCCGTGGAATCGATGGGGACGCGGACGTCCGACTCGGCCGAGATGACGACCCGGGCCCGGATCCCCGAGAGCCGGATGTCCTGGACGAAGCCGATTTTGACCCCGGCCATTTTCACCACAGCCTTCGAGTCCAATCCGGCCGCCGAGGGCACGTCCACGTTCAGGGTATAGCCGGCTTTTTTGAACAGATACCCCACATCCCCGACCAGGAGAACGAAGATGGCCAGGACAAGCAGGGTCCCGCCGACGAATAGGCCGACTCTCAATTTGCGGCTCATCGAATTCCTCCGCTACCAATTCTTGATCGGACCGTCCGCCCGCCCGCGGAGAAACTGTTGGACCACGGGGTCGGGCGATTGCCGGATTTCATCGGGCGTTCCGACCGCCACGATCCGGCCATCGTACAACATGGCCATCCGGTCGGCCACTTTATAGGCGCTGACCAGATCATGGGTAATGACGATCGAAGTCACCCCCATCTCCTTTTGAAGAAGGAGGATCAGGTCGTTGATCGCATCCGCCCGGATCGGGTCGAGCCCGGTGGACGGCTCGTCGTACAGGATGATTTCCGGCCGGTAGGCGATGGCCCGGGCCAGTCCGACCCGCTTCCGCATCCCGCCCGACAATTCATGAGGCATCAGATCCTCGATTCCGCGAAGGCCGACTTTCTCCAAGCAGTCGGCGACGATCTTTCCGATCGCGGCCGGATCGAGGTCCGTCCGCCGCTTCAGGCCGAAGGCCACGTTCTCCCCGACGCTCAAAGAATCGAACAAGGCTGCGGCCTGGAACAGCATCCCGAACTTCCGGGCCGTTTTTTGGCGGGTCTCCCGGTCCATGGACGTGACGTCCGTCCCGTCGATGACGATCGAACCCCGGTCCGGATCGAGGATGCCGATCAGAAGCTTCAGGAGCACGCTTTTCCCCGAACCGCTCTGGCCGATGACGACGAGCGTTTCCCCCGTCCGGATTTCGAGTTCGAGTCCGGACAGCACAGGTTTCGGGCCGAACGATTTATGGAGGTCGCGGAATTGGATCATAGATTGGCCGGAAGAAATTTGCTCATGAAAAAGTTGGTGATGAGGATGGCGATCGAAGCGAAGACCACCGCCCGGGTCGTCGCCCGGCCCACGCCTTCGGCCCCGCCCTCGGTCTCCAGACCCTGCCAACAGCCGATGATCGCGATCAGAGCCCCGAACACGGCGGCTTTCACCAAGCCGCTGAGGACGTCCCAGAGGTCCAGGTACATCAGCGTATTCCGGAGATAGACCGTTCCGTTGACCCCCATCAGGGCGACGTTATAGAAATGGGCGCAGACGATTCCGATGAAATCGCCGAAGAGCGTCAGGCACGGCAGCATCAGGATCGAAGCCGCCGTGCGCGGGGCGACCAGATAGCGGACGGAATCGGCGCCCAGGGTAAACAGGGCATCGATCTGTTCGGTGATCCGCATCGTCCCGATCTCGGCGGCCATCGACGAACCGACCCGGCCGGCGACCATGAGCCCGACCAGAATGGGAATCAGCTCCCGCACGAGGCCGACGGCGATGATCGGGCCGCCGTAAGCCTCCGTCCCCTGCCCGACATACTTATGAAATCCGTAATAACTCTGCAACCCGAAGACCAGGCCGCCGAAGGCCGCGGTCAAGGCGACGACGGGCAGGGTCCGAAGCCCGATCTCCTCGAGCTGTTGGAAAAAGATCTCTCCTTCCCGGGGTTTTCCGAAAATCGCCCGAAAGGTCCGGGCGGCGAGTTCCGAGACTTCCCCCAGCTGTTCAAAGAACCGGCGGAAGAGCGCGGAACGGGAGGGAGAGGCCACGGTTCAGCCCCCCGGCTCTTCGTAGGAGTATTCCAAGTTCTCGAATCGGGCGAATTTGTTCTGAAAGGCGAGCTTCACGGTACCCGTGGGGCCGTTTCTCTGCTTGGCCACGATGACTTCGGCGATGCCCTGAAGGGCGGATTGCGCCTCCCGCTCATCGGGGGAGAGATACATTTCCGGCCGGAAAATGAAGATCACGACGTCGGCATCCTGTTCAATCGCCCCCGATTCGCGCAAATCGGAGAGCATGGGCCGGGGCTCGCGGCGCATTTTTTCCGGAGCGCGGCTGAGCTGGGAGATGCCCACCACGGGGATGGACAATTCCTTAGCCAATTCCTTGAGGGATCGGGAGATGAACGACATTTCCTGGTTTCGGTTCTCGAAGCGTCCCCCCGCCCGCATCAGTTGGATGTAATCGACGAAGACGATGTCCAACGTGCCTTCCATCTTGAGCCGGCGGGCCTTGGATTTCATTTCCATCAGGGTCAAGGCCGGAGTTTCGTCGAGAAAGATCCGGCTGGGCGTGAGCGCCTCGGCGCTCAACCGGAGCCGTTCGAGTTCCCGGTCGCTGATAAATCCGGTCCGGACGCTCTTGATGTCGATCAGCGCGTCGGCGCACAGCATCCGGATGACGAGAGCCTCCTTCGACATTTCCATCGAGAAGAAGCCCACGGACTTGTCCGTCCTCAGGCCGACATGTTGGGCCATGTTGAGGCAGATCGCCGTCTTGCCCATCGAGGGACGGGCGGCCACGATGACGAGTTCGGCGGGGTGAAACCCGGCCGTAATCTTGTTGAGGTCGCGGAACCCCGTATCCACGCCGGTCACGGCCTCCCGCCGTTCGGCCAACTTCTCGATCATGGCCATCGTCGGCCCGGTGAGCGAACCCAAAGGGATGAAACCCTGCCGGGTCCGCTGTTCCGAGACGTCGATAATGGCCGTTTGGGCGGCGTTGAGCAGGTCGTCGGCGTCTTCCTTTTCCTCGTAGCTCGCGGAGATGATCTGAGCCGAGGACAGGATCAGCCGCCGGAGAAGGGCTTTTTCCTTGATGACTTTGGCATAGTATTCGACGTTCAGGTTCCGGGGAACGCCGTCCATCAGGGAAGAGAGGTAAGCCGCCCCGCCCACCTCCTCGAGGGCGCCTTCGCGCCGGAGTTCCTCGCTGACGGCCAGCAGTTCCACCGGAACGCCCTTGTCGACCAGCCGGGCGATCGTCGCCAGGATCCTCCGGTGGGCGTCTTTGTAAAAATCCTCGGGGTGAATGGTCGAGAGGACGACATTCAAATTCTTCGGATTGATCAGGATGCCGCCCAGAACGGTGCGTTCAGCTTCCGGGCTGTGCGGCGGGGTCCGCTTCAGGAACAGAAGGTCCAGATCCACCGTTCCTCCTTTCGGGCCGTTCGGCCCGCGGGCTTCGTCGGAACCCTTAAGCTTCGGCCGGAGGCGTCGCGGCGGACTCCTCCTCGCGGACGACGGCCACCTTGATCTCGGCCTTGTCGTCGTGATAGACCTTGACCGGAACGGAATAGTTCCCGAGGCGCTTGAGGGGTTCGTCGAGGATGATCCGTTTTTTGTCGATTTCGAAACCCAGGCGGTCCAAGGATTCCTTGATGTCCGTCGCACTGACCGAGCCGAAAATGTGATCCTTCTCCCCGGCTTTGCGGGCGAACGAGAGGGTGACCTGGTTGAGTTTCTGGATCAAGTCCCGATAGGACAGACGCTCCTGTTCGACCTTTTTTTTCAGCACCGTCCGCTCGACCTCGACCATCTTCAGGTTCGAGGACGTGACCTCCAGGGCAAGCTTCCGGGGGATCAAATAGTTGCGGCCATAGCCGGCCGCGACGTTGATCACGTCGCCTTTCCGGCCCACCGATTCCACGTCTTGTTTCAGGATAACTTTCATGGGGCCTCCGGGCTCATTCGGTGACGTACGGCAAGAGAGCCATGTGCCGAGCCCGTTTCACCGCCGCGGCCAGCTTCCGCTGGTGGAAGGCGCACGTACCCGTCACCCGGCGGGGGGAGATTTTTCCCCGATCGGGCACGTACTTTTTCAGAACGTCGCTGTTTTTATAATCGATGAACTTGACGTTCCGCTGGCAGAAGCGGCAGAATTTTTTCTTGGGGGGGAAGAATTTCTTGTACGCCGGCTTGTCCGGCCGAGCAGAACGTTCGAATCGTCTTTCATCCGCCATGGTCAGGCCTCCTCGCGCTTCGGTTCGACGGAAGGCGCGGCCGCTTCGGGCTCGACCGCGACGCTCTTCTTGACCTTCTTCTTCTTCCGGACGTTCATCTGCGTTTCCTTGGCCAGGGTCAGGTGCCGGATGATGGTGTCCATCTGGCGGAATCGCCGGACCAATTCGGCCGGAACTTCGGGGCCGCTCTCGTAATGGAAGAACACATAGTACGCTTCGTGGGCTTTGCCGATGGGATAAGCCATCCGGCGCTTGCCCCATTTTTCGATCCGGATCATCTTCCCGTTTTTCAGGGGGACGACTTCGGCCAGGCTCTGGACGAGCCCTTCAGCCTCCTCATCGGTCATGGCCGGGGCGATGAGAAACCCCGTTTCATACAGTTGCATCGAAACCTCCTTATGGTTTGGCAGCTTCCCCTCTGCGGGGG
>Ga0315287_10004724_pt1 | contig 13321 bp, 16 predicted proteins | sample YL17G11_0_MG_FD_205037 | JGI IMG/M metagenome (GOLD analysis project Ga0315287, IMG submission 205037) | Sediment microbial communities from Yellowstone Lake, YNP, Wyoming, USA - YL17G11_0 | ecosystem: Environmental > Aquatic > Freshwater > Lake > Sediment | place: USA: Wyoming | collected... | reverse complement strand
GTATAAGTCTTGACCGAGTTTAATAACGGTTGGAGAAGCGTCCCGAGGGACGCGTCCCGTCCTTCGTACCAGGCGGTCAGCCCGGCCTCGATCACATCCGGCGATCCGCTGTCGACGCACACGGGGACGCCCGAGCTGTGGTCCCGGATCAGACGGACAAAAAACCGCATCATCGCTTTTCGATATTCGAGGTTGTCGTCGCCGAAGGCGTCGACATTGACGTCGATATACGAGGCGCCGTGCTTGACCTGGGTCTTGATCAAGGACACGAGATATTCCAGCGCGGCCGGCCGCGAACCCAACAGCGGCGACTTCGGCGACGGGAGAGCGGCCTTCCCGGTTTCGATCAGCCCGAGGGCAAGGATTTCCCGCATCGCCGCGGCGGTCTTGGGGATGCTGGCGTGAAGAAGCTCTCCGATCTGGATGAGGGGCGTCCGGGCCGTATGATCCCGGTCAAACAGATAATTCAGGACGGCCGAGGAGTTATCGAGCCCGGCCATTCGGGGCGGATTCGGGGCCGCGGCGAGGTCAGCGAGCGCGCCGCCGGCGTGAGCCCCCGTTCCCCTACTCGGTCCCGACGCGGCCGCCGCGTTATAAATCGACTCGGCGACGCAGATCCGGTCGGTGTTGTTGCCGCAATATCCTTCGGGCGTCGCGTCGCCGCAGGGCGGATTGGGCAGGCCTTTCTCGCAGTCCCCCAGCGTGCAGTAACTGAAGTTTTCCGGCAAGAAACAGTCGCCGCAGTCTTCGCAATTGAAGAGAACCGTCTTCGCCGCTTTCTCCGCGCCGTGAAAAAGTTTATAGAGGACCCCTTCGCCGCGCATCAGGGATTTGGAGAGACGGAAGGCTGCCGTCGCGGCCGGACTCAGACGCCTCCCCTTGGTCAGGAAATTCCGGTGAAGAAAATCGAAATGCCGTTGATGAAACGAGCGGCGGCGGAGCCGATTCGGCGAGACTCCGGCCGAACGGGAGGAATCCACGGCCGTCTCAGCGTACAGATAGAACGGCCCGGCGCCGGAAGCGAGGCGCTTGGGCGGGAAGTCGAGCAGGGCGCGCCGATCGCGCCAGGCGGCTCCAATCCGTTCCGCTTGGGCCAGAATCTTCAGGACCGTCTCGAAATCGGGAACGCCTCCCAAGTCGGCGCCGGCCGCTCCAAGGTCGCGGTACATGGCGATCTGGCAAGCGGCCCGATCGATGAAATCGGCCGATTTTCCGCCCTGGACGGCCGCAAAAAGCTCATCCGAAACGTAACATCCGGGGATCTGCCCGTCGTGCATGAGACGGGCGGCGGGACCGATGTTGGACAGGAAATAGACATTGCCGAAAATAGGAAGGTCGATCCGAGCCTCGCGGAGATACCGAAAAAGCTCCTCTGATTTTCGCGAATCCCAGCCCATCTGGGTGATCAAGGCCGAAGCGCCGGCCCGGACTTTCTTGCCGAGCTTGAAGTATTGCTGCCGGAGGGATGCTTCCGTGTATTTGAAGGGGGAAACCGCGGCCAGGGCGAAAAACTGGGGGACCGCGGAGAATCCGGAAACCGGGCGGGAGGAAGGGGACGCGCCGGAGAGGAGCTCCCGGAGGCTCGAAGGACCGTTCGGCGGCGGGGAGGCGGCGCCGGCGAGTTTGGACAGCGGCGTCTTTTGGAACACGTCGAAATTGAGGTCGTCGATGAGTTCGAGAAGGCCGATCGAATCGAGCTCAAAAACCTTTTTCCCGGACCCGGGCTTGTCGCCGGTGACGGCCAGGACGGAGGTCAAGCCGAGGGCGCGGAGGCCGAGAAGGGAGGATCGGAGAGCGTCCGCGTTCTGTTCCTTGGCGGTGAGATGCGGGACGACATCGAGGTCGGCCCATAATCCCCGATTGTGCGCCTGGAGTCCGGATCGATTCATCTCGGCGGAGGGATCCGCCATCCGGGCGGCTTCGGCGAAGCCGGGCGGATTTTTCGCCGCGATGATCGCATAAACATCGGCCGGATCGAGGATGGCGTTGCCCCGGGGATTCTGAGGCAACGTGATACCCGCCAGGCGCATGCCGGCCGGGATTTCGGACTTTCGGGAGGCATAATCGAGCAGGAAGCCTTCGATCGGCCGAAGGTCGTCCGCCTGGGCGGGCACCAGCTCGGCAAGGAGCAAAAACGGCGTCCGACCCGAGTAGCGCGGGCCCGGCACCGACGAAACGCCGATCGATTCATCCATGATTCCAATCCTTAGACAGTCCTCAGACAGTTAAATCACCCAATCGGGGGATCATCATAAACGATTGAGAACGATCACACAACCTTGTTCCTCCGCTCAGCCTCTGATACGATGCGTTCATGCCTATCGGAATCATGGAACTCGTCGTCATCGGTCTCCTCGCCTTCGTGATTTATATCACGGTCAAAAGATCCTCCAAAAAGAAAGAATAAGGAGGGCCTCATGTTCAAATATTCTCTCGGTTGGATTCCCGACTATCCGGATTTTCGCGACTACTCGGAGGACACGCCGTCCGTGCGCGAAATCATGGCCGTGACGTGCTTCCCCCAGCAGCCGGCGGCAATCGCCGCGACGGTCCAACGAAAAACCAAGCCCGCGGCCGCGCCGCCCGTTGCCGTCGACCTGCGGGCCCATTGTTCGCCCGTCGAGGATCAGGGCGCCCTCGGCTCGTGCACGGCCAACGCCGGGGCGGGGATCATCGAATATTACGAGCGCCGCGCCTTCGGCCGCCATCTCGACGCCTCGCGTCTCTTTCTCTATAAGACCACCCGGAATCTGATGAAGATGAAAGGCGATACGGGCGCCTATCTCCGGACGACGATCGGAGCCATGGTGTTGTTCGGCGTTCCGCCCGAAGAGCACTGGCCTTATCACGACGGCCCGGAGCAGTTCGACAAGGAGCCGCCGGCGTTCTGCTACGCTTTCGCCCAGAACTACAAGGCCATCCAATATTATCGCCACGATCTCCCGGGCTCCGCCGCGGCGGCGACCCTCGGCCGGGTCAAAACCCATCTTGCGGCCGGGCATCCGTCGATGTTCGGCTTCACCGTGTACAGCTCAATCGAAGCGGCGGACGCACGCGGGGCGATCCCCTTCCCCGGGCCGAAAGAGCGGATCTTGGGCGGCCACGCCGTCGTCGCCGTCGGCTATGACGATAAACTCCAAGTCGAGAACGCGAGGAGCGAGGGGGTCGGGAAGCTTGAGCGCGGACCGACGACGACCGGCGCTCTCCTCATCCGCAATTCTTGGGGCCCGAACTGGGGAGACGGCGGGTATGGCTGGCTGCCCTATGAATACGTCACCCGCGGCCTGGCCGAGGATTTTTGGTCCATCCTTAAAAAAGACTGGATCGATACCGGAGCCTTCGCCGAATAATTAATTATAGTTATCTAGATATCTATCTAGAAATCTTGACTTTTCTCCGAAAAGGTTCTACATTATCTTCGCGATGAAGAAAAAAATCGGGACCGTCATGGAGGAAACCCTGTTATTCGAGGCCAAGAAAGCAGCCCTTGAAAAACGCGTTCCCTTCAGCCGTTTTATCGAACTCGCCGTCGAGGAGTCTCTCCGGAAACAAAAAAGCGGGCGGATCGATCGGGATGAAACATCGACGGCTCGGAGGCCGCCCGACGAAATCCACCCGGGCCTGGATGTTCATCTTCCCGAGGTCAGGGAAAGACGGACGGACGATGTTCCTTGGAAAGACGCCGCGTTGCCGACGACCGGGACACTCCCGGATTCAAAGGCAAATTTTTCGGTCAATCCGGAAGAGCGGCGGAGACGGGCGGTCGCGCTCGCCGGCAAGTATCGTTCGGGCCGGCCTGACATCGCCGAACGCCATGACGAATACGCCTTCGATGTCTCGAACGATCCGAGCGAGGAAACTTCAACGGCCGGCGTCCCCGCGAAATCGAAGGAGCGATTCCCGTGAACATCTTCCTGGATACGAGCGCGATCTTCGCCTTCCTCGACGCGGACGACGACCATCATCCTCCGGCCAAGGAACTCTGGCGGAGAGTCAACGAGGAAACCGAATCCCTTATTACACACAACTATGTTCTCGTGGAAACGGCCGCCTTGATTCAGAGACGCCTGGGCGGAGACGCCTTGCGGGCCTTCCTGGAAGAAATCGTCCCGATTCTGAACGTCGTTTGGGTCGACGCGGATATTCACGGGGCGGCCGTGTCCGCTCTCTTGGCTGCGGGAAAGCGGCGGTTCAGCCTCGTCGACTGCGTCAGCTTCGAAGTCATGCGGAGGCTGGGAATCCGGTCGTATTTCGCCTTCGACCGCCATTTCGCGGAGATGGGATTCGATCCTCTGGGATGAGGAGGCCTATGGATTATCACAAATTGGCCGAGGTGTCATCCTTGGCGATGACCCTTCCCGCGGGCATCGCCATCGGCCTATTTTTCGGCTATTGGCTGGACAAATGGCTGAAAACCGACCCCTTGATGCTCATCATCTGGACCCTGCTGGGCGTCGTCTCCGGCCTGATCAATCTGGTCCGCGGTCTGGATAAATTCGAAAAAAACGTCCGGAAAGACGAATAGAACGGATCCTGTGCTAAAATAACCGGGAAAGGACGTTCGGAAATGACAATCGAGAGTCCCACCCTGAGCACCGACCCGATCGAGATTGCCGTTCTGCGGCGGATTCCCTTGGAAATCGCGGCTCTCTCGGCCGTCCTGGCGGCCGGGGTAGGTTTGATTTTCGGTTTCACGACGGCTGTGATCTTCTTCGGGGGCGGACTTCTGGCCGCGCTTTCCTTCCTGTGGATGAAAAACGCCCTAACGAAAATCCTTGCCCTGGACAAGAAGGGCGCCTTGCGGGCGGGCCTGTCCTTGTATGCCGTCCGTTTCGTTTTGATTTTGGGTGTTTTTTTGCTTATAATCCTCGCTTATCCTAACAAGATCCTGGCGTTCGCCGCGGGTTTTTCGACGGTGGTCCCCGTGTTTTCCGTCGAAGCGGTCGTGGCCCTCGCCCGCATGAAAACATGGAAGCCCTAGAACACACGCTCGGGATCGTCGTCCTTTTCAATCGCCTGTTCGCGCGGCCGGTGGCAGGCCTTCTTGCCCTGCTCGGGATCCGTGTCAAAGACCCGGCGAACTGCATTCCCGATTACATCGTCATGGTCCTGATCGTGACCGCGGCGATGATCGTCTTTTTTACCCTCGCCGGGCGGAAACGGGAGATCGTCCCCGGAAAGCTCCAGACAGTTCTCGAGCTCATCATCAATTTCTTGGAAAGCCAGCTGAACGACATCATCGGCCCCGAGGGGAAAAAATTTCTCCCGGTCGTCGGGACGGTCGGCCTGTTTATCTTCTCCTGCAACCTGCTCGGGCTGATTCCCGGGCTCATGTCGCCGACGGCCAAGCTCAATGTCACCATCGGCTGCGCCTTGTCCGTCTTCCTATACTACCACTGGCAGGGAATCAAGGCCCAGGGCCTGTTCAAATACCTGAAACACTTCATGGGTCCGGTCCCGGCCTTGGCGCCGCTCATGATTCCGATCGAACTGATCAGTCATTTTTCCCGGCCGGTGTCGCTCTCGATCCGGCTTTTCAGCAACATTTTCGCCGAGGAAGTGCTGATCCTCGTCATTTCCTCGATCCTTTCCGTCCTTCTTCCTCTTCCGTTCATGGCCCTCTCGATCATTACCGGATTCCTCCAGGCGTTCATCTTCGTCCTCCTGAGCTGCATCTACCTCGCCGGTGCGGTCGATCACGGGGAAGAGCATGCCGAAAAAGAAACCTCGGCCGGGCACACCGCGGAGGCTCACGCATGAGATCGAATTTTTTGCTATAATACCGCCGCCCTGTTAAGGAGTGTACTCATGTCGAAAACGTGGAAAATGCTCGGCCTCACTCTCTTTTTCACCGTCCTGGCCTGGACCCCGCTGTTGGCTCAGGAAGGCGGGTCGCCCGAGTCCAGGGCCAAACTTTACACCCTGTCGATTATCGTCGGCGCCGGGATCATCACCCTATCCGTCGCGGCCGGCGCGTTTTGCCAAGCCAAGGCGATCAGCAGCGCCTGCGAGGGCATCTCCCGTAATCCGGCGGGCGCCCCTACGATCCGCTTCATCCTCCTTCTGGGCCTGATCTTGATCGAAACGTTGGTGATATACGCCTTGCTTGTGACCTTCATTATCCTGATGGTCAAGTGGGGTTCGTACGCTTGATCTGACCCCCGGGGGCCGGGCCGCGGGGGCAGAGACGGCGGATGGATCGTCGCCGCCGCCCCCCGCCCGGAATCCCGACGTTCCCGTCAGACACCCTGATGACGGTTCCGATCGTTCGTCTCCTCGGCGAAACCTTCAAGAGATTTGACCGCGACCGCTGCTTTCAGTACTCCATTATCATTTCCTATTTTTCCCTGATGTGCGCGGTCCCCTTGCTGGCGCTGTTCGCCTGGATCACAGCCCGCTTCATGGGAAATTCCGAGTTGGCCGTCCGAAGCCTCAACGTTTTCACCGAGGATTTCTTCGCCAAGTTCAGCCCCTCTTTTTTCAGCAAAATGGCGGAGGTCTCCACCCATCTCGATCAACTCGGTTGGTTCGGGGTCATCGGCTCTCTGATCGCCGCGAGTCTGCTGTTTTCCAATTTAATCCGGATCATCAACGAAATCTTCAAGACCAATTATCAGCGGTCGTTCGTCTATAACCGCCTGATGGAATACCTGATCATGTTCGTCATCGGGGTGATCTTGTTCTTCTCCCTTTCGATCACGGCGGTCTGGACAGCGCTTCATCGGGCCCTGGAGGCAAGCGATTTCGTCCGGGACTATCTCAACCCGGCCGTCGTCAAGGTCCTCGACAACGTGTTCATCCAATATCTCCTCCCCTTCGCTTTGGGTTGGCTGGTCTTATTTGTCATGTACAAATTTATCCCGGAACGGAAGGTCCATACGCGGGCGGCGGCACTCGCGGCCGTGATCGGTTCGGTCCTGTGGGAAATCTTCAAACGGATCTTCGTCGTCTATGTCGTCCAGTTTTCGGCGATCGGAGTCGTCCTCAGCAAACTCGTCCAGGGGACCTTGACCTCGATCATTTTCTTCCTGATCTGGCTTTCCACGTCCCTGGTCATCATGCTCTGGGGCGCCGAGCTTGCCTCCGTCATCAACGAACGCCTCGACGTTAAAGCCTTGCAGAATTCGGGGACGCATCACGAGGTTCTTGCCTCGGGCTCCAGCCCCGTCAAGCGGGGCATGCCCTCAACCCCCGAATAACACGATCTTTATTTTTCGTGCGACCCTTCGTCTTCACTGTTTTACAGGCTTAAGGAGAAGATCTCGCTCTCCCCGATCCGTCCTCTCCCCTCATGACGTATTCAATTTTGGGGGTTGAGGGCACGCCCCGTTTTCGTTTCCGAAAACGGGGCTGGAGCCCGAGGCAAGAACCTCGTGATGCGTCCCCGAATTATTCCGAATTTCCGGTTGGATTGCGCCCGCGTTGGATTATAATAAGGGCGGAGGATGGGATGAAAACCACTGTCCAAGAGTTGGCGGGTCGCCTCGGATTGGCGTACGAAGGGGACGGGACGGTCGAAATCACGGGCGTCGCGAGTTTGGATCAAGCCGGCCCGGGGGATCTCGTCTTTTTCGCTCAGGCGAAATTCCGGCCACGTCTCGAATCGACAAAAGCGGCGGCCGGGATTATCCCGATTCAAGAGCCTCTCGATCGGCTCCCTCTTAAAGCCGTTGTTCGCTCGGCCCAGCCCCAACTCGATTTCGTTCGGGCAATCGAACAAATCGTTCCCCCCGATCTCCCCGCCCCTGGCATTCATCCCTCCGCCGTCGTCTCCTCCACCGCCCGCCTGGCCGCGGACGTTTCCGTCGGCGCGAATTGCGTGATCGGCGACGACGTCGAAATCGGCCCGGGGACAGTTGTCTATCCTCTCGTATCCGTCTACCCCGGGGTTCATATCGGCGCCTCGTGCCGCATTCATTCGGGCGTTTCGCTCCGGGAAAAAGTCCACCTCGGCAACCGGGTCATCCTGCATAACGGCGTGCAGATCGGAGGGGATGGATTCGGCTATCTGAAGGGTCCGGACGGCCGCCATATCAAGATTCCTCAAGTCGGGACGGTCGTCATCGAGGACGATGTCGAAATCGGGGCCAACTCGGCGGTCGACCGGGCGGCGCTCGGCCGGACCGTCATCCGCCGGGGCGTCAAAATCGATAACCTCGTCACGGTCGCCCACAATGTCGAGGTCGGGGAGGATACGATCCTCGTCGCCCAAGTCGGAATCGCCGGAAGCTCGAAAATCGGGCGGGGGGTGATTCTCAGCGGTCAGGTCGGAGTCCCCGACCACATCGAAATCGGCGACGGGGCGATCGTCGCGGCCAAATCGGGAATCACCAAAAACGTCCCGGCCGGCGCCGTCGTCGCCGGGATCCCCCATCTCGATATCCGCGACTGGCGGAAATTCTGGGCTGTCGCGCCCGAGCTATACGGCTTCTTCAAGGATTTCAAGAAAATGAAGATTCGGGTCGCGGAACTCGAGGCCGAGATCGTCCGCCTTAAATCGGAATAGTGTCAGGGGGCGGTTCCGTAATTCGCAAGGTACTCGCCCACGGAAAGCGCCGCCGTGACGCCCGTCCCGGCGGCTGTGGCGACCTGATGGGGGGCGTTGTCGACGACATCCCCGGCCGCGTAGATCCCGGGCTTCGAGGTCGCCATCCGTTCGTTGACCCGGATTTCGTTCCATTCGTTCAGGTCGAGAACGCCTTTGACGAATTCGCTGAGAGGATCCATCCCGATCGAGATGAACACGCCCTCCACCTTGATCTCCCGCTTGGAATCATCCTTCGTGCTCCGGAGGACGAGCCCTTCGACGTTGTCTCCGCCGAGAATCCCGGTCACGACGGAATTCCACTCGACAACGATTTTCGGATTCTCGAAAATCCGTTCCTGGAGGATTTTCGTCCCGCGGAGCTTATCCCGGCGATGAATGAGGTGGACCCGGCTGGCGAATTTGGTCAGAAAAACGGCCTCCATCAGGGCCGTGTCCCCTCCCCCGACGACGGCAATCTCCCGATCGCGGAAAAACGCCCCGTCGCACGTGGCGCAATAAGAGACGCCGCGGCCGATCAGCCGTTCTTCCTCGGCCAATCCCAAGCGGCGGTATTGGGCGCCGGCGGCGATGATGATCGCCCGGGTCGGGTAAACGCCGTTTTCGCCGCGGACGAGCCAGCCGCGCGAATGTTCAGGATCCGGATCCGGGACGATTTCCCGGGCTTCGTCCGTGACGATTTCGGCCCCAAACCGGACGGCCTGTTTCCGGAACCCTTCCATCAACTCGAACGGAGCCACGCCATCAGGGAACCCGGGATAATTTTCGATCCAATCCGTAATCAATATTTGCCCGCCTGGAAGCCCTTTCTCCAAAACCACGGTGGTTAAGCGGGCTCGGCCCGTATAAATCGCGGCCGAAAGGCCGGCCGGGCCGGCTCCGATGATGACGACATCGACTCGCTCTCGGATATTCATCGTTGGACCTCACCCAAAAAGCGGCGAAACTTCAACGGGGGAACAAGATACGTGATTTCCCCTCCGCGTTCAAGCCGAGGCCTTCCGTCCTCAAGATATCCCTTCGATATAAAAAAAGCTAGGCGGACTCGGACCATCCGGGTTCAGGCCGTGACAGGGAACCGAAAGATGCTCCCTGCGGCCGGAGAAAAATGGGGAATGGAGTAATGCGTCCTCAAATTCAATTCAGAGATGCTTGGACACGGCCGCGGCGATTTTATCCTTCGGCAACGCTCCGACGAGCGTTTCCTTCAATTCTCCCCCCTTGAAAAGAAGCAAGGTCGGAATCCCGCGGATGCCGTATTTGGCCGGCGTCTTCGGGCTCGAATCGACATCCATTTTATAAACCTTGAGCTTATCCTTCAACTCGACGGCCAAAGCCTCGACGATCGGGGCGATCATTTTACAGGGCATGCACCAGACAGCGGAGAAATCGACCAGCACCGGGACCGGCGACTTCAACACGTTCTCCTCGAAAACGGCGTCGGTCAGATCAAGGACATTATCGGACATGAGATCCTCCTCTCTTGGATTCCATCGCTTGTCGGTAAAGATCCAGATATTCCGCCGGTTGCGGGTGATTGGAGATGATCGGGAAATTTTGACAGGGGGTCGTCGCCCCGGACTCTCGGCGGGCCAATATCGCCGCCAATCCCGACCCGGCCGCGCCCGATCGGACAGCCTCGGCGCACCCCGCGCTCGCGGCGCTCAAGGCATCGGCGAATATCAATCCGGCTTTGAGGAAATTGAATTGGCCGTTCAAGGCAAGCTGATCCGGGGTAAAAAAATCCCAATTGAGGCCGGTCAAGGCGAACGATTCGGGCGGAAATACGCCTTGGGCGGCGGCGTCATGGAGGGTTAAAACGGAGGCCGTATTCCGGAAATGCCTTTTCCCCGCGTATTGGGTCCGAAGGAACAAAGGAACGAGCGCCGTCGGCCAGTCATGACAGTGGAGGATATCCGCGCCGAGGCGGGCTTTGGAGATGAATTCCAGGGTAGCCCGATTGAAAAACGTAAATCGCTCATCATTATCGAGATATGGCACGTTATCCGATCCGAAGACCCGGTCGCGTCCGAAATATTTTGCGTTTTCGATGAAATAAACCGAAAAGAACGGCTTCCCGTTTTCCCCATTCTCGGCTGAAGGGATTCCCGGCAAAGATCGAACCTCGACCTCCGCCTTAAATACCGTTGTTTTGATCATCTCGGTTCCGAGCGGAACCGCTAACCGCGGAAGGACGGAAGTGAGGGACAGCGCCTCGATCGCCGGACGTCGGTATTTCGGTAAAACCAGGGAGACTTCACAACCCAATCGGGACAACGATTCGGGGAGAGTCCCGATCGCTTCGGCAAGCCTTCCCGTCTCGGTGTACGGGGCCGCCTCGGCGGAGACGATCACAACTCTCAATCGATCATTCATAAGGACTTTCATGATATGTTCGCCCTTCTTCCTTGTCAAATAAAACCGGGGGGAGGATCCTTCGCGGACTTCCTGGTCGAGCCGCCGGTCTCGAAGCTCCTTCCTGCCTACCCAGAAGGACGCTCGTGGGACGCGGGATTTCTCATTTTGGAGCGTTAGGTATTTCGCGAAGAGGATCAACCCCAGCGGAGTTTTTCCTGGAGAAGGTCGAAATAATTTCGTTTCGGGGAGGTGACCAATTTCAGGAAGCAATCGGCCTTCCGGATCTCGACGACGTCGCCGCTTTCCATTTTTCCGCCCCGCTGTCCGTCGAGGGTTAAAAACACTTTTTCCCCGGGCGTCCGCAGCCCGATCGTCACCTGGGCGTCCGAGGAGATCACCGTCGGCCGGAACGACAGCGTGTGCGGGCAGATCGGGGTCAGGACGATCGCCGGCACGTAAGGCTGGATGATCGGTCCGCCGGCCGCGAGGGAATACGCCGTGCTGCCGGTCGGCGTGGCCACGACCAAACCGTCGGCCCGCAACTTGGCAATTTCCCGGCCGTCGACCGAAATGGCGAATTGAATCATCCGGGCTTTGGCCCCTTTATTGATGACAATGTCGTTCAGGGTTAAATCGGTTGTCCCGTGCCACGTCGATTCGAGCAACATCCGCGGGCTGATCACGTCCTCCCGGCCTGAGAGCAAGGCGTCAAGAGCCAGCATCATTTCGGCCAGGGGGACTTCGGTCAAGAATCCCAGGCTCCCGAGGTTGACTCCCATGACCGGGATTCCCTGACGGGCGGCGATATGGGCCACGCTGAGAAGCGTTCCGTCGCCTCCCAAAACCACGACCAGGTCGGATTCGGCGGGAACTTGAGCCCGGGGCAGACCGTCCGAGCGGCCGATTTTTTCGGCCGCCTCCTCCTCGAGAACACAGACGATTCCCTTGGCCGCGAGATATTCGCCCAATTGGACGATCACCTCCGCGATTCCGGGCGCGTGAGGTTTAATGACGACACCGGCGCGTCGGATCGGTTTCATCCGGGGAGACCTCCGTTCGCTCGTTCGGCCCCGTCGGACAGGGCGGCCGCGATCCATTCTAACACGTCCCTCGGGAGAGGTTCCATCCGCGACCTTGTTTCAACATCCGGATGAAGAATCGGATCGAACCGGGCGAAGAACTCCTGGTTTCCTTTCTGCCCGCGCGTCGCCAAACGGACGAGCCCGGACATCCGGAAGCCGACCGCCCGGGCGTCCCGGGCGATGCGGGTCAAGACTTCTTCGTGGACCTTCGGATCGCGGACGATTCCCCGGAGGCCGACCCTCTCCCGGACAGCTTCAAATTGGGGTTTGATCAAAGAAAGCAGGATCGGCGAAGAGGCCGGGGACCCGAGCGCGAAGATCTCGTAAAGCGCCGGGAGGATTTTCAAGATCGAAATGAACGAGACGTCCATGACGGCGAGCGCGATCCGTTCGGGGAAATCGGACGGGCGGAGGTTGCGGGCGTTTTTTTCGATCGGAGCGACCCGCGGATCCCGGCGCAGTCGATCGTCGAGCTGGCTCGTATCGACGTCGACCGCATAGACCCTGACCGCGCCGCGCTGAAGGAGGCAATCCGTGAATCCGCCGGTCGAGGCGCCGATGTCGGCGCAGATCAAGCCCGCTGGCGAGACGGTGAACGCCTCGAGCGCCTCGGCCAGTTTAAGGCCGCCCCGCCCGACATACGGCAAGGTCGGTTCGACCCGAAGGGGCGCGTCGATGGGAATGGGCACGCCCGCTTTTTCGACCCGTCGACCCGCCGAGGTGACCAAGCCGGCCATAATGAGGGCCTGCGCTTTAGCCAGAGTTTCCACCAGGCCACGATTCACGAGGATTTGATCCGCCCTGAGTTTCTTCATCGGTACCGGGGAACCCGCCCGACGCCGCGTCAGGCGCCCGAGCCGGTCTCCGTCTGATCGGCTTTGCGGACGAAAAACGCCCGGAATTGGGCGGCCAGGCCGTCGACGTCGAGCCCGTACCGTTTCCGGAGTTGAGCCATTTTTCCGACCGGGAAAATATCGATCGGAAGGCCGAGACATTTTACCCGGACGCCATGGAGCTCGTGGCGGCCGAGAAGCTCGCGGACTGCGCTTCCGAAACCGCCGGCCAAAACGCCTTCCTCCACGGTCAGGATCGATCGTCCGGCCCGGGCATAAGCGAGGATCAACTCCTCATCGAGCGGCTTGGCGAACATCGCGTCGACGACCGCCAGTCGGAGACTTCGATCACCGGCCGCGGCCGTCTCCGCCTCGACCCGTCGGGCCGCCTCGAGCGCCGGATAGACCGGACTGCCGTAGGCCAGCACCAGATCGTCTCCCTCCTTGAGCGTTTCGGCTTTTCCGAGCGGGATTTCCCGCCAGGCTGGGTCCATGGGAACGCC
>Ga0315287_10004722_pt1 | contig 13325 bp, 10 predicted proteins | sample YL17G11_0_MG_FD_205037 | JGI IMG/M metagenome (GOLD analysis project Ga0315287, IMG submission 205037) | Sediment microbial communities from Yellowstone Lake, YNP, Wyoming, USA - YL17G11_0 | ecosystem: Environmental > Aquatic > Freshwater > Lake > Sediment | place: USA: Wyoming | collected... | reverse complement strand
ACCCGCACGGGTGGCGTAGATGAGGATCGCCCCGTTCGGCGCGAAGCTCGGCGCCTCGTCCTGCCGGCCATCCGTCAACACGTGCAGGTTGCGCGTCTTGAGATCGTAGGTCGCGATGCGATACGCGCCACGATCCAGCGTGACCAGTGCCAGCGATTCGCCGTCCGGCGACAGGCGGGGCCGTGCGTTGTAGCCGTTGGTAAACGTGAGGCGCTGTGCTTCCTGGCCGCTGCCGACGCCCACGCGGTAAACCTGCGCGCTGCCCGCCCGGTCCGACGTGAAATAGATGGACGCACCATCGCGCGACCACTCCGGTTCGGTGTCGATCGCGCTGTCGGACGTGAGCCGGGTGAGGCCTTGGGTGGCCAGGTCCAGCACGTACAGGTCGAGATTGCCGTCGCGGGACAACGTCAGCGCCAGCTTGCGGCCGTCGGGCGACCAGACCGGCGCGCCGTTGATGCCGGACCGGGCCGAGACACGCCTGCGGTCGCCCGTCGCAAGCCGCTGCACGTAGATCGCGGACGCCTTGCCCTCGAACGAAACGTACGCGACGTTCTGCCCGTCGGGCGACCAGGCCGGCGACATGATGGGTTCCGACGACTCGGTGACGATGCGCGGGCCGTAGCCGTCGGCATCCGCAACCATCAGACGGTAGCGCTGCGACGGTGGCCGGCCATCGACCGCGACGTAGGCGATGCGCGTCGAGAACGCACCCGGGATGCCCGTGAGCCGCTCGAAGATCAGGTCGGCAATCCGGTGCGCCGTCGCGCGCAGGCCGCGCTCGCTGGTGACCAGGCGCTGCGTGAGCAACTGCTGGCCAGTCTGCACGTTGAAAAGTTCGAACTCGACGGCCAGTCCGCTCGCCTCCGGCGCGACATTGCCAATGACGAGAAAATCGGACTTGAGCAAGCGCCAGTCCTCGAAGCGAACCTGCGCACCGCGCGTCGGACGCGCAACCAGATCGCGCCGCTCGAGCGGCTTGAAGCGTCCGCTCAGTTGCAGGTCGCCCGCGATGACGGCAGCGACGTCGTTCGGGCCGCCTTCGGTCTGCCCACCGAACGGCACGACCGCGATGGGCACCGCATCGCGCACGCCCTGGGTGATGTCGAGGCGCAACTGCGCGTGGGCGCTGGTCGCGAGCGAACCCGCAAGAACGAAAAACCAGGCCAACGCCCGGGCCAGGTTCATCCGTGCGGGACGCATCCGGGCGCGTTGAAACGTCATCTCCACATCACTCCGTAGGCTTGAAAACAATGACCAACCGGCGTTCGAAGGCACGCGCATCGCGCGGCGCGGGCAACGGAGAGGAACGATACACCGCATTGGCGACGGATTCGCGTATCGCCTGGTCGCCATTGCAATCGCCAATCTTCACGTCGAGCACCGTGCCGCCGGTCGCCTGCGTGACGTACAACGTGCATTCGAGGCCAGCACGCGCCGAAGGCGGCCGGTTCCAGTTGCGCTCGATGGTCTGGATCAACAGTGTTCGATACTCGTCGACCACGCCGGAGCGCGCGAACGCCTCGCCCGCCTCCTCGTCCGCGAGCGCGCGGCGCAATTCGGCCTGATGCGCCGCCTTCAACTTCGCCTCCCGCGCTGCCGCTTCCTGCTCGGCCTGCTTCTGCTTCGCGGCGGCGGCCTCCAACTGGTGCTGCTCTTCCTGCTTGCGCTTCTCGTCCGCCTCGGCCCGCTTCCTTGCGGCGAGCGCGGCCGTCGCCTGCGCCTGTTCTGCACTGCGGCGCTCGGCCGCCGCCTCCGCCTTGGCCTGGGCCTGGGCTGCGGCCTTGGCTTGCGCTTGCTGCTGCGCTTGTTGCTCGAGCACGGCCGGGGCTGGCTTCGGCTCGGGCTTCGTCTCGGGCTTTCGCTCGGGCTCCGGCTCAGGTGCCGGCGGGGACGCCTGTTTGACCGGTGCGGGCTCGCGCAGCGCCTTGCCCGCCTTCACGGACGAGGGCAGATCCTCGTAACGGACGACGCTGCCCTCAATCGCAACCTGCGGCGGCGGCGGATCTGTTCGCCATTGAATGGCCGCAAGCGCGAGCGCGACCACGACCACCCCATGGACGATGACCGACCCGATCCAGGGCCGCAGATTGCCGCTCGCGGCGCGACCCATTGGTCAGCGCGACCGGGATCCGCGCTCGGCGGACAACGGCTCCGTGACGAACCCGACCTTCTTTGCGCCCGCCTGCTGCAACAGCACCATGCCCTCCACGACGCGCCCGTATGGCACGGCCCTGTCAGCCTTGACCAAAACGGGGCGCGCGGGTTCCCGGCGCAGGGCGGCGCTGGCCACTTCGAGCAACTTATCGCCGTCCAGAGCCTGCTTGGGATCGCCGAGGTTCAAGTACATCGCCCCCGCGCTGTCGACGCTCAAGAGCAGCGGTTCAAGGTCGTCGGGCTCGATCGGTTCGGCCGCAGCCTGCGGCAGGTCGACCTTGATGCCCTGGCTCAGCATCGGCGCGGTGACCATGAAGATGATGAGCAGCACCAGCATCACGTCGATGTACGGCACGACGTTGATCTCGCCCATCAGCTTGCGGCCGCGTCTACGCGACATCGTCGGTGCCTCCTCAGCCCTGTACGCCGCCGGCGTGGCGTTGCAGGATGGCGGACAGCTCTTCCATGAACATGTCGTAGCGCAGTTCGAGCCGGCTCACCTGGTCCGCATAGCGGTTGTAGGCGATGACGGCCGGAATCGCGGCGAAGAGACCCATCGCAGTGGCAATCAGCGCTTCTGCGATGGCGGGCGCCACCGTGGCGAGCGTCGCCTGCTGCACGTTGCCGAGCGCCTGGAACGCCGTGAGGATGCCCCACACCGTGCCGAACAGGCCCACGTACGGGCTGGTCGAACCGATCGTCGCAAGCGTCGAGAGATTCTGCTCGAGACGGTCGGTTTCCTTGAGCTGCGCGATCTTCATCGAGCGCCGGCTCGCATCGAGCAGCTGCGCGCCTGCGAGGCCGAGTTGTGCCCGCAGCCGCGAAAACTCGCGGAAGCCAGAAACGAAGATGTCGGCCATGCCCGCGTGCGTGCCGCCTTCGAGCGACTTATAGAGTGCGGCGAGGTCGCCGCCCGACCAGAAGTCGTCCTCGAACCGGTCCGCCGCCTGTCGCGCATCGTTGAGCAGCTTGCGCTTGCTGAAGATGATGGCCCACGAGGCCACCGATGCGCCGATGAGCAGCAGCATGACCAGCTGCACGATTAGGCTGGCCTGCAGCAGGAGTTCCAGGATGGAATGCTCACCGATCATTCTTGGATCACCTCGTCAGCCTTCGAACAGTCCGAGATTGGCCGGCCGCGCCTCGATGGCGGGTGGCGTCAGGCCGAAATGCAGATACGCATTGCGGGCAGCCACCCGGCCCCGCGCAGTGCGCATGATGTAACCCTGCTGGATCAGGAACGGCTCGATCACGTCCTCGATCGTGCCGCGCTCTTCGCCGAGCGCCGCGGCCAGGCTGTCGACGCCGACTGGACCGCCGTCGAACTTCTCGATGATCGCGAGCATCAGCCGGCGGTCCATCGGATCGAATCCCTGTGGATCGACGTCGAGCAGGTCGAGCGCCGCGCGCGCCACCTCCTGTGTGATGCGTCCACCCGCCTTCACCTCGGCAAAATCGCGCACCCGACGCAACAGCCGGTTGGCAATACGGGGCGTGCCGCGCGAACGCGTCGCGATCTGCGCGGCGCCTTCCACGTCGGTCGGCACGCCGAGGATGCCGGCAGACCGCTGCACGATGCGCTGCAGTTCGTCGTGGCCGTAGAACTCGAGTCGCTGCACGATGCCGAAACGATCGCGCAACGGCGACGTGAGCAGGCCTGCGCGCGTCGTGGCGCCGATGAGCGTGAATGGCGGCAGGTCGATCTTGATCGAGCGAGCGCCCGGGCCTTCGCCGATCATGATGTCGAGCTGGAAGTCCTCGAGCGCAGGGTAAAGGATTTCCTCGACCACGGGGCTCAGGCGATGAATCTCGTCGACGAACAGGATTTCGTTGGGCTGCAGGTTGGTGAGCAGCGCCGCGAGATCGCCCGCGCGCTCCAGCACCGGCCCCGAGGTCTGCTTGAACCCGACGCCGAGCTCGTTGGCGATGACGTGCGCGAGCGTCGTCTTGCCGAGGCCCGGTGGGCCGAAAATCAAGGTGTGATCGAGCGATTCGCGACGGTTGCGGGCCGCAGCGATGAAGATCTCCATCTGCGCCTTCATGGCCGGCTGGCCGACATAGTCGGCGAGTGTCTTCGGCCGCACTGCACGGTCGTAGACCTCTTCCTCGCGCTGGCCGGTGGCGGCGACGACGCGGTCGGGTTCGATCGTCACGGGCGGGTCCTGGGTTGGTGCGGCATCAGCTGCTGGCCGCGCGCAGGGCGTGGCGGATGAGTTCTTCGGTGGTGGTCACGGACGGGTCGACCTTCTGCAGCAGGCGGGTAACTTCCGGCGGTTTGTACCCGAGCGCGACCAATGCACTGAACGCTTCGGCCTGCGGACTGGGCGCCGGCGCTCCCGTGCCGGTCGCGCCGCGAATTTCGAACGACTGACCCGTGGCCAGTGCCTGCAGGCGATCGCGCATCTCGATGATGAGGCGCTCTGCCGTCTTGCGGCCAATGCCCGGGATGCGGGTGAGGGATGCGGCGTCCTGCGCTTCGACGCAGCGATGGAACTCGTCCACGCTCGCACCGGAGAGGATGCCGAGCGCGATGCGCGGACCCACGCCCGATATCTTGATGAGTTCGCGGAACAGGCTGCGCTCGCGCTCCGTGCCGAAACCGAACAGGATATGCGCGTCTTCGCGCACGACGAGGTGCGTGTGCAGCATCACGTCCGTGCCGACGGCCGGCAGGCCGTAGAACGTCGACATCGGGGCCTCGATCTCGTAGCCGACACCGCCGACGTCCATGAGCAACACAGGCGGATGCTTCGCTGCGAGTCGTCCACGCAGGAAGCCGATCAAGGCCGGGCTCCGGGCTGCGCGATGGAGGCGTCGACGGCCTGCCGCGCGCCGCGCGAATACGCATGGCACAGCGCAAGACCGATCGCGTCAGCGGCATCGGGACCGAGTTCACCCTGCAGTTTCAGGAGCGACATCACCATGAGCTGAACTTGTTCCTTCTGCGCGCCGCCCTGCCCGACGATCGCCAGCTTCACTTCCCGCGGCGCGTATTCATACACGGTTGTGACCACCGAAAACACACCGCAGATGGCCGCACCCCGCGCCTGCCCCAGCTTCAGCGCGCTGTCGGCGTTGCGGTGCATGAAAACGCGCTCGATGGCGACCTCCTGCGGGCCGTACTGCCGGACGAGTTCCTGGACGCCATCGAAGATCTGGCGTAACCGGGGCGGAAACGCCTCACCGCACGTGCGGATGGCCCCGCTCGCCACGTAGCGGGCGTCGCCGTCCTGCCAGTCGATGATGCCGAAGCCGGTCGCCTGCGAACCCGGATCGATGCCGAGGATGCGAATCGTCTCGCCGGCGCTACCCGTCGCGCCCGATGCGAGCGTCCAGCGCCGTCCGCCGCGGTTGATTCTCGGCAAATAACCACCCGGCACTGAGCCTGAAAACCGATCGTCGTATGATAGCGTTTTTCTTCCGGGCGCCGCACGCCCGCGAGTCCTGCCGAGCACTCCGACTTGAAGCCCGCCGAGATCGACATCCGCTCGCTGGCAACGAAGGTGCGCACCGCGCTCGAGGCGGTGAGCGTCCTTGCGCCGAACGAACACACCCTGCGCAGTGTCGAGCTGATGGCAGCGCTCGCGCAATTGCAGGCAGACGACGACGTGCTCCTCGCGGCGCTGCTGGTGCCGCTGCGCCAAGGGGGGCTCGTCGACGAGCCCAGGGCGCTCGAACTCTTCGGTGAACCGGCCGTGCACATGGCACGGGAACTCGAGCGCGTCGGCGACAGCGGCATTCCGGCTGAATGGAACCCTGGCCAGCACCTGCGTCCGGAACAGGCTGAGGGTCTGCGCAAGCTCCTGCTGGCGCTCGCGTCCGACGTCCGCCTGGTCCTGATCCGGCTGGCGCTGCAACTCGTGCGCATGCGCGGCATGAAATCCGCCCCCGAGGCCGAACTGCGCCGGGCTGCGCTCGAGACGCAGGAAATCTACGCGCCGCTCGCGAATCGCCTCGGCATCTGGCAGTTCAAGTGGGAGCTCGAGGACCTGGCCTTCCGCTTCAGCGCCCCCGAGGAATACAAACGCATCGCCGGCTGGCTCAAGACCAAGCGAGCCGAGCGCGAACAGTACATCGAGGACGTGAAGCGCGAGTTGAGCCGCGAACTCGACCAGCTCAGCATCCGCGGCGAGGTCACTGGCCGGCCAAAGCACATCTACAGCATCTGGCGCAAGATGCAGCGCAAGTCGCTGCAGTTCGACCAGGTCATGGACGTGCTCGCGGTCCGCGTCATGGTCGACACGATCGCCGAATGCTACGCGGCGCTCGGCATCGTCCACGGCCTCTGGCACTACATTCCGGGCGAGTTCGACGATTACATCGCGACGCCCAAGGGCAACAATTACCGCTCGCTGCACACGGCGGTCATCGGGCCCGGCAAGCTGCCGCTCGAAGTGCAGATCCGCACGCGTGAGATGCATGAGCACGCCGAACTCGGCGTCGCGGCGCACTGGCAATACAAGGAAGGCCGCAAGGCCGAGGCGAGCTTCCAGCAGAAAATGGCGTGGCTGCGGCAGTTGCTGGAACCGTCGCAGCGCGAAGGTGCCGAACCTGACCTGCTGGCGGGCCTGCAGGCAGACGTGTTCGAGGACCGGGTGTTCGCGCTCAGCCCCAAGGGTGAGGTCGTCGACCTGCCGAAGGGTGCTACGCCGCTCGATTTCGCCTACCAGGTGCACACCAACCTGGGTCATCGTTGCCGCGGGGCGCGCGTCAACGGCCGCATGGTGACGCTCGACTACAAGTTGTCGAATGGCGACACCGTCGAAATCATTCCTTCCAAGCAGCCACACCCGAGTCGCGACTGGCTGCTGCCGCAGCTCGGGTTCCTCGCGTCACCGCGCAGCCGGGCCAAGGTCCGCGGCTGGTTCCGCAAGCAGGACGAAGACCAGAACCGCGAGCAGGGCCGGCAGATGCTCGAGCGCGAACTGGACCGGCTGGGCGTGCGTGCCCCGCCGCTGCCGGAGATCCTGGGTGACCTGGGACTCGCCAATGCCGATGCGCTCTACCAGGGCCTCGGCGAAGGCGACATCACGCTGGCACAGGTGGCCGGTGCGGTGCATCGCCGGCTGCACGAACACCAGGAGGTGCAGCGCGGCCCGCGACTCTCCAAGCCAGCCGCGAATGGCGGCTCTGCAGGCATGGTCATCGACGGAGTCGGCGACCTGCTCAGCACGATTGCGCGCTGCTGCCGGCCCGTGCCACCGGAGGAAATCCTCGGCTATATCACGATCGGCCGCGGCGTGAGCATCCATCGCGCGACGTGTTCAAACCTGCTGCGACTGCGCCAGGTCAACCCCGAGCGCGTACTGACGGTGGACTGGGGCCGGCCGTCGGAGGAGCGAACCTTCCCGGTCGGCATCGTGATCGATGCATACGACCGGCGCGGGCTGGTGCGCGACATTTCGAGCGTGCTCGCGGACGAGCATATCAGCATCGAGGCGATGAACACGGTGACGGACGCGGCGGAGAACACTGCCGCAGTGGACGTGACGGTGAAAGTCCACGGGCTCGAAGAACTGAGCCGCCTGCTCGCGCGCTTTTCGTCGTTGCCAAACGTGATCCGGGCCCGCCGCCGGCATTGAGCGTTGTCAACGATGCGTTCGCGCGCGGCGCCGCGCGTACCAGAACGGCACGCCCGTGACGACGCATAGCACCGCGGCCGCGCCGCTCAGGAATACGAGCGCCCGCCCGACGGCACCGAACGCATAACCGCTGTGGAGCGGGTTCTGCCAGCTCATGAAACGATCGCCCGCCGAGCCTGATCGTGGGTTCCACACGGCGAGCACGGTGGCGTCGCGCGCGTCGACATAGACACGCGTCTGACCACGTCGGTGGATCGCACCGGGCTCACGCATGCGCACGACGTAGAGATCGCGCCCAGCGTCACGATAGATGGCATAGGGCGCGCTTCCCGACTGGGCGCGACGAGCTGCGGCAACGGCGCCTTGCCAGCCGATCAAGGCATGGCTCGCACTCACCGCGCGAGCGGGCAATACCGGTTCTGCGGTGAGCGGGGAGTAACGTTGCACGATTGCAGCGGTTTGCGGCGCGACGTTCAGCAGGATTCCGGTCGCGAGCACGGTCACGACGAACGCGACAGTCAGCAGCCCGGCACTCCGGTGCAGGTCGCGGTTGATGCGTGCCGTGCTGCCATGAAAGCGGACGCGGAGTGCACGACGCCAACCGTGCATTGACTTGGGCCATGCAAGCCAGACCCCGATCAGCGACGTTGCGATCCAGAGCGCGGCCGCCACCGTGACGATCCATACGCCGGGGCGCGCTGCGGCGAGCGAGTAATGGACTTCGTATAGTGACGCGACGATTCCGCGCCGTGACCAGGGATCAGGATCGAAGGGCCGTGCGCCGAGCACTCGCGCATCGTGCGGATCGACGTAGAGGTACCAGCCTGCGAAGACCCTGGCCGAGCGAGGCGCGACGCTGACTTCGACCGAGTCGCCTGAGGTCTGCGGCAGACGCACGCCAACCACCTCGAAACCCGGGTGAATTGCTGCAGCGGCTTCGACGACGCGATCCAGCGATTCAGTTGCGCCTGCAGCGGGCTCGACCTGCAACAGGTCAGGGTTCAGCCAGGCGTCGATTTCCTGCTGATAGGTCGTCAGGGCGCCGGTGAAACCGACGCACAGGACGACCAAGGCGATGGCGAGCCCGGACCAGCGGTGCAGCCGCAGCAACAGCGGCTGGTCAGCGATTGGGGAAATCGATCGCGCGCTTGTCGGCGGCGAGCGCCGCTTCGTGCAGCGCTTCGCTCAGCGTCGGATGCGCGTGCATCGTGCGCTGCAGGTCCTCGGTGCTGGCCGAGTATTCCATCGCGAGCACGGCTTCGGCGATCAGTTCACCGGCCATCGCGCCGATGATGTGCACGCCGAGGATCTCGTCGTCGTCCTGCGCGGCGATGACCTTGCAGAAGCCCGCCGGCGCTTCCATCGCACGGGCACGACCGCTCGCCATGAACGGGAACGAGCCGACCTTGTAGTCGCGGCCGCTCGCCTTGACCTGCTCCTCGGTCTGGCCGACCCATGCGATTTCCGGCGCGGTGTAGATCACCGACGGCACCGCCTTGTAGTTCACTTCGGAGTGCAGTCCCGCGATCAGGTCGCCGACCATGACGCCCTCCTCCTTGCCCTTGTGCGCCAGCATCGGGCCGCGTACGACGTCACCCACCGCCCAGACGTTGCCAGCGCCCGTGTGGCACTCGTCGTCGACCTGGATGAAACCGCGCTCGTCGAGCTTGACGCCGGTGCCTTCGCCGAGCAGCCCGTCCGTGAACGGCCGGCGGCCGATCGCGACCACGACCTTGTCGACCGTCACCGTCTGCCCGCCCTTGGCGTCGGTGTACTTGAGCGTCACGCCGTCTTTCTTGACGTCGGCGCCGCTCACCTTCGCGCCGAGGCGGATGTCGAGGCCCTGCTTCTTGAAATGCTTCTGCGCTTCCTTGGCGACGGCCTGGTCGGCCATGGCGAGGAACTGCTCCATTGCTTCGAGCACGACGACTTCGGCGCCGAGACGGCGCCAGACGCTGCCGAGCTCGAGACCGATCACGCCGGCACCGATCACGCCGAGGCGCTTCGGCACCGAGCCGAACTCGAGCGCGCCCCATGAGTCGACCACCTGCCTGCCGTCGAACGGCAGCGACTTGAGGGCCATCGGCTGCGAGCCCGAAGCCAGCACGACGTGCTTCGCGACGAGTTCCATCTTGCCGCCGTCGGCAGCGGTGTATTCGACGCGGTTGCCGGCCAGCAGCTTGCCGTGGCCTTGCAGCGCGGTGACGCCCGCGGCCTTGAAAAGGCCCGTGATGCCCTGCGTCGACGCCTTGACGATGCCTGCCTTGCGCTTCTGCATCGTGGCGACGTCGAACGCGAGGCCCGTCGCGGAAATTCCGTGCGCGGAGAATTCCGAGTGCGCGCGGTGATACAGCTCGGACGATTCGAGCAGCGCCTTCGACGGAATGCAGCCGGCGTTCAGGCAGGTGCCGCCGAATGCATACGTGCCGTCGTAGTTTTTCCACTCGTCGATGCAGGCAACCTTGAGCTTGTTCTGCGCCGCGCGGATCGCGCAGGGATACCCGGCCGGGCCGGCGCCGATCACGATGACATCGAAGGACGTATCAGACATGGGTACTCCGGGTCAAATCTGCAGCATCAGGCGCGCAGGATCTTCCAGCGACTCCTTCACCGACACCAGGAACTGCACGGCTTCCTTGCCATCGACGAGACGGTGATCGTAGGAGAGCGCGAGGTACATCATCGGCCGCACGACGATCTGGCCATCGACGACGACGGGCCGCTCCTGGATCTTGTGCATGCCGAGGATCGCGCTCTGCGGCATGTTGAGGATCGGGGTCGACAGCAGTGAGCCGAACACACCGCCGTTGGTGATCGTGAACGTGCCGCCGGTGAGTTCCTCGAGCGCCAACTGGCCTTCGCGGGCGCGCGTCGCGTACCCCACGACCGACTTCTCGATCTCGCCGAAGCCCATCTGGTCCGCATTGCGCAACACCGGCACGATCAGCCCGCGCTCCGTCGAGACCGCGACGCCCAAGTCGTAGAACTCGTGGTAGACGATGTCGTTGCCATCGACCGATGCGTTGACGACCGGAAAGCGCTTGAGCGCCTCGACGCACGCCTTGACGAAGAACGACATGAAGCCGAGTCGCGCGCCATGCTCTTTCTCGAATTTGTCCTTGTAACGCGCGCGCAGCTCGTTGACGGCCTTCAGGTCGACCTCGTTGAACGTCGTCAGCATCGCTGCCGTCGACTGCGCCTGGATCAGGCGTTCCGCGATGCGCGCACGCAGCCGCGTCATGGGCACGCGTCGCTCGCCTCGCTCACCCGCAGGCAGCGCTGGTGCCGGCGCAGCTGCCGGCTTCGCGGCCGCTGCGACCGCGGCGGTGGCAGCGGGTGCCGCACCCTTGTCGGCGAGGTGAGTCAGCACGTCACCCTTGGTGATGCGGCCAGCGCGACCCGAGCCTGCGATGTCGGCCGGGGCGAGCCTGTGTTCTTCGACCAGGCGGCGAACCGAAGGCGCGAGCTTGTCGGAGTCCTTCTTGACCTCGCCTGCGGCAGCGGGAGAGGTCGCGCCCTGCGCGGGAGCGGCAAGAGCAACGGCGCCCTCCTCGATAACGGCCAGAATCTGCCCGCCCGTGACTGTCGTGCCGTTCTGCACCTTGATTTCCCGGAGCACGCCGCTCACCGGCGCCGGCACTTCCAGCACGACCTTGTCCGTCTCGAGGTCGACGAGGTTCTCGTCGCGGTTGACGGCATCGCCGGGCTGCTTGCGCCACGCGACGAGCGTAGCGTCGGCCACCGACTCGGGCAGTTGCGGGACGCGGACTTCGATCGTGCTCATGACTTCTTCCTGGTGCTGGCCGTGGCGCGCAGACGCGTGGTGGCGCGCGCCGGCTGTTCCTGCGTGGAGGCGGTGATTGCCGCGGCAACGAGGCCGTGTTGCTCTGTCGAATGCAGCTGCGGAATACCGGTCGCCGGCGCGGCGGCCGGGCGACGGCCCGAATACAGCAGTTCCTGGTTACCCTTGAGCGAATCCTGCAGCCGGTGGCGAACCTGGTACCACGCGCCCTGGTTCTGTGGCTCTTCCTGGCACCAGACGATCTCGCGCGCGTTCGGGTAATGCGCGAGTGCCGCGGCGTAGTCTTCGGAGGGGAACGGATACAACTGCTCGATGCGCACGATCGCGACGTTGCGGGCTTCGTCGGCGCGGCGCGCCTCGAGCAGGTCGAAGTAGACCTTGCCCGAGCAGAACACGACGCGCGTGACGTTCTTCGGTGCGAGCTCGTCGATTTCGTTCACGACGCACTGGAACGTGCCCCGGGTGAGTTCGTCGAACGCCGACACCGACAGCTTGTGCCGCAGCAGGCTCTTCGGCGTCATGACGATGAGCGGCTTGCGGAACGAACGCAGCATCTGCCGGCGCAGCATGTGGAACATCTGCGCGGGAGTGGACGGCACGCACACCTGCATGTTGTTTTCAGCGCAGAGCTGCAGGAAGCGCTCGAGCCGGGCCGACGAGTGCTCGGGCCCCTGCCCCTCGTAGCCATGTGGCAGGAACAGCGTGAGCCCGCAGTAACGGCCCCACTTGGCTTCACCCGACGAAATGAACTGGTCGATGATCACCTGCGCGCCGTTCGCGAAGTCGCCGAACTGGCCTTCCCAGATGACGAGGCAATTGGGATCGGTGATCGAGTAGCCGTATTCGAAACCGAGCACGGCTTCCTCGGACAGCAGCGAATCGGTCACGCGGAAGCGCGGCTGCCCTGGCTTCAGGTGCTTGAGCGGGATGTGCGTCGCCCCCGTGCCCTGGTCGTGGCCCACCGCGTGCCGATGGAAGAACGTGCCACGGCCGCTGTCCTGGCCCGTGAGGCGAATCTCATGGCCTTCCTCGAGCAGGCTCGCGTAGGCGAGCGTCTCGGCGAAGCCCCAGTCCACCATCAGCTGGCCCGCCGCCATCTTGCGGCGGTCATCGATAATCTTCTGCACCTGGCGATGCAGCGTGAAGCCTTCGGGGAACGTCGTGACCCTGGCCGCGAGGTTCTTCAACAGCGCTGGCTTCACGCTGGAGCGGACTTCCTCGAACCAGTCGACGTCGTGGTACTTGGTCCAGTCCACGGTGTGCTTGTTGCCGATGAGGCCGAGCACGTTTTTCGTCTGCGGCTTGCCTTCGTCGAGGCCGCGACGGTACTGCTCTACGAGTGCGTCAGCCTCCCCCGTGGAGATCACGCCTGCGGCCGCCAGCTTGTCGGCATAGAGCTGCCGCGTGGTCGGCTTCCTGCGGATCGTCGCGTACATGACCGGCTGCGTCGCCGCGGGTTCGTCAGCCTCGTTGTGCCCAAGCCTGCGATAGCAGACGAGATCGATGACGACGTCCTTGTGGAACTTCATGCGGTAGTCGACGGCGAAGCGCGCCGCGAATACCACCGCCTCGGGATCGTCGCCATTCACGTGCAGGATCGGCGCTTCGATCATCTTGGCGACGTCGCTGCAATAGAGCGTCGAGCGCGTGTCGCGTGGATCGTGCGTGGTGAAGCCGACCTGGTTGTTGACGATCAGGTGAAGCGTGCCGCCCGTGTAGAACGCACGGGCCTGCGACATCTGCAGGGTTTCCTGGATCACGCCCTGGCCGGCGAATGCCGAATC
>Ga0315287_10004721_pt1 | contig 13331 bp, 10 predicted proteins | sample YL17G11_0_MG_FD_205037 | JGI IMG/M metagenome (GOLD analysis project Ga0315287, IMG submission 205037) | Sediment microbial communities from Yellowstone Lake, YNP, Wyoming, USA - YL17G11_0 | ecosystem: Environmental > Aquatic > Freshwater > Lake > Sediment | place: USA: Wyoming | collected... | reverse complement strand
AAATTCCGTCCGGTCGGCCCCAGCACGATCACTCTTCCTCCTGTCATATATTCGCAGCCGTGGTCGCCGACCCCTTCTACCACCGCGAACAGACCGGAATTGCGGATGCAGAATCTCTCCCCCGCCCGCCCCCGGATATAAGCTTCTCCCGCGATCGCTCCGTAAAAAGTGGTATTCCCAATAAGAATATTCTCTTCGGCTTTGTAGTTAGATTTTTTATCTGGATAAATAACTATTTTTCCGCCGGAAATACCTTTGCCGACATAATCGTTGGCCAGCCCTTCGAGCTCAAAGGTAACTCCCCTGGTCAGCCAGGCTCCAAAACTTTGCCCGGCCGCGCCTTTAAAATCAATATGAATGGTTTCATCCGGCAATCCCGCCTCCCCATACTTTCGACAAACCTCGCCGCTGAGCATCGCGCCGGTAGTGCGATTGTTATTCCTGATCTCCATTTTTATTTTAACCGGCAATCCTTTTTCCAATGCTGGTTTTGCTTGCTCGATCAGCTGACGGTCAAGAACCGCTTCGAGACCGTGATCTTGCGAAATTGTACAATGCGTCTTTACCTCCTCCGGCACTGACGGCTGGTAGAGGATTTTCGAAAAATCTATCTCCTGCGCTTTCCAGGGAACAACCGCCCGGTTCAATTCCAGCAAATCGGTGCGGCCGATCAGCGCATCAATGGTCCTAATCCCCAGCTGAGCCATGATCTCGCGCAGCTCTTCTGCAATGAAGCGCAAAAAGTTAACAACGTATTCCGGCCGGCCCACAAAACGTTTAGATAAAAGTTCATCCTGGGTAGCGACCCCGACCGAACAATTATTTAAATGACAGTGACGCAGCATCACACAGCCCATCACGATCAGGATCGAAGTGGCAAAACCGAATTCTTCCGCCCCCAGCAGCGCCGCGATCGCCACATCCCGTCCGGTCCTCAGCTGTCCGTCGGTCTGCAGGCGAACCCGGCTGCGCAGGTCATTGAGCACCAGGGTTTGATGGGTCTCAGATAGTCCCAGCTCCCAGGGTAAGCCGGCGTGCCGGATAGAACTGACAGGGGAAGCGCCGGTTCCACCGTCACCCCCGGAAATTAAGATCATATCGGCGTGTCCCTTGGCAACTCCCGCCGCCACCGTCCCCACGCCGACTTCCGACACCAGCTTGACGCTGACGCGCGCCCGCGGATTGACATTTTTCAAGTCAAAGATCAGCTGTGCCAGATCTTCGATCGAATAAATATCATGGTGCGGCGGCGGAGAAATCAGCGTCACGCCGGGAGTAGTGTAACGGGTACTGGCGATGATCGCGCTTACTTTATGCCCCGGCAGCTGTCCTCCCTCACCCGGTTTTGCGCCTTGGGCGATCTTGATCTGTAATTCATCGGCGTTAACCAAATAATTGGTAGTCACTCCAAAACGGCCGGAAGCCACCTGCTTGATCGCACTACGCGCCGAGTCGCCGCTCTGCCGCGGCAGAAACCGGGCGGGATCCTCACCCCCCTCACCAGTATTCGATCGTCCTCCGATCCTATTCATGGCGATCGCGATCGTTTCGTGAGCTCCCCGGCTGATGGAGCCAAAACTCATCGCTCCGGTTGCGAAACGCTTCAAGATCATCTCCACCGGCTCCACCTGCTCGACCGGAACGGGCTTACCGGTTTTGAATTGGAGCAAACTGCGCAGTGTGGTCGGCTGGGCGGACTGATCATTTATTAGCTTGGAAAATTGTTTGAAACGATCAAAGTCTTCTTTGCGCACCGCGTCCTGCAGCGCCGAGATGCTGTCCGGATTCCAGAGATGGAATTCACCGTCCCGCTTCCATTGATAAATGCCGCCGCTCTCGAGCAGCGGTGAAAAATATTTTCCCTCCGGATAGGCTAAGCGGTGACGCTGTATCGTTTCCTCCGCGATAATATTTATTCCTGCCCCGCCAATACGAGAAGCGGTGCCGGAAAAACAGCGGTCCACCACTTCGGCATTCAGACCAAGCGCTTCAAAGATCTGCGCTCCCCGATAGCTGTTGAGGGTTGAGATCCCCATTTTGGAGAGGATCTTTAGTAATCCGCTGTCGACCGCTTTGCGGAAATTATTGACGCCGGTCTTGGCATCCAAAAATATTTCTCCGCTAGCGGATAGCGATTCGATCGCTTCATAGGCTAAGTAGGGGTGGACGCAATCCGCTCCGTAACCGAAGAGCAGAGCGAAATGGTGCACCTCACGCGCATCGCCGCACTGCACGATTATTCCCACCTGGGTCCGGAGCGCCTTATTAACCAGATAATGATGGACCGCACCGGTTGCCATGAGTGAAGGGATTGCCGCTTTTTTTTCATCCACGCCGCAGTCGCTTAGAACGATGAAGCTGCAGCCTTCGTTAATCGCTTTTTCCGCTTCTTGGCAGATATGATCAAGCTGATGTTTAAAAGCCTGCTCGCTTCCCACCTCAAGCAGCAGAGAAATTATTCTGGTCCGAAAACCCTTTTTCTGGATCAGGCTGATTTTTTCAAATTCATCATTGGTCAGGACAGGGCGTTCGATGATTAGTTTCCGGCAATGTTCGGGCGATTCTGCCAGCATATTCTTCTGGGCGCCCAGGTAGCTCTCCAGGCTCATCACCAATTTCTCCCGGATAGCATCCACTGCCGGATTAGTTACCTGGGCAAACAACTGTTTAAAATAGCTGAAAAGGAGCTGCGGCCGCTGGGACAGGATCGCGTGGGGGGTATCATTTCCCATCGATCCGACCGGCTCCGAACCCTTTTCCGCCATCGGTTTCAGGATAAATTTTAAATCTTCGCGAGTGTAACCGAAATTTTTCAGCGCTCGCGGCAAATCGTGCGAACTCTCAAGTGTCACAGCCTGCCGGGGAAGTTTTTCCAGTTCAACCATATTTCCTTCGAGCCACTCGCCGTAAGTCCGGGATGAAACAACTTCTTCCTTTACTTCTTCGTCATTTATGATCCGGCCCTTCTCCGTATCAACATAAAATATCTTGCCCGGCTCCAGCCGGCCGGAAACCAGGATCGAAGCGGGATCAACATCAACCACCCCAACCTCCGAAGCCATAATCACTTCATCCTTGTCCGTCACGATATAGCGCGCCGGCCGCAGGCCATTGCGATCAAGAACTGCCCCCACCCTGGTCCCGTCGGTAAAGGCAATCGCTGCCGGCCCATCCCATGGCTCAATAAAGCAGGCGTGGTATTTATAGAAATCCTTTAGTTTTTTATCGATCTGCCCGTTATGCTCCCAAGCCTGCGGGATCAGCATCATCATCGCCTGGGTCAGCGGGCGGCCGGAGAGGACCAAAAGCTCAAACACATTATCCAGCGCGGCGGAATCACTCCCGCCGGGCACGATCACCGGTTTGAGTTTGCCAATGGCGCTTCCAAACAGCTCGCTTTCCAGCGCCCCTTCCCTGGCTTTCATCCAATTAATATTCCCGCGCAGGGTATTTATCTCTCCGTTATGCGCCAGAAAACGGAAAGGCTGGGACAGATCCCAAGCAGGGAAAGTATTGGTGCTGTAGCGGGAATGGACCAGCGCGATCGCGCTCTTGATCCGCTCATCTCTCAGGTCAAGAAAAAACTTATCCACCTGGTACGGCATCAGTAATCCTTTATACGCTACGGTGCGGGATGAAATATTGGTGATATAAAAGAATGATTTCTGTTTTATTTTCGATTCTCTCACCGCATTCTCGATCTGTTTCCTGATAATATATAATCGCCGCTCAAACTCGAGCCGGTCTTTCACCCGATGGCCTTTGCCGATAAAGATCTGCTCGATCACCGGCTGGGTTTCTTTGGCCGTTTTGCCGATATCAGCGTTATCGATCGGCACAGATCTCCAGCCGATCAGGGTTTGACCTTCCTGTTCAATATATTTTTTGAATATTTCTTTGCATAATTTATGTTCGTTTTCATCCCGGGGAAGAAAGATCAAGCCGGTGCCGTAGGCGCCAGCGGGAGGAAGCTTAAAAGCAACCGACTGGCTGTATAATTCGTGCGGAATTTGGATCAGGATCCCCGCGCCATCCCCAGTTTTGGGATCGGCGCCCACCGCTCCCCGGTGCGCCAGTCGATTTAAGATCTCTATTCCCTGGCGCACGATGGCGTGGGTCGATTTCCCTTTTATATTAGCAACGAACCCTACGCCGCAGCTATCGTGTTCGCAAGCCGGATCATAAAGCCCTTGCGCCTTCATGTTATAATCCCCAACTTTTTTAACTTAGCGCGTAAAGTGTTACGATTAATGCCCAGAACCCTGGAAGCCTGCATCTGATTCCCATTGGTAAGACTGAGAACTTTTCTAAATAGTGGCTTCTCTAATGATTCGATCAAAAACCGATACACCCGTCCCTGATGTTCGGAAAAAAATAAATCATTTAAATTGCCAATTTCTTTTTCCATCTATTTAAATTACCTCAAAGCAACTTATATTCGCTGCCTAATATTTGTGCATCTGATAGCAAAAAGAAGCGGGATAACGTCATCCCGCCCTTTTACAGATCTCAGCTATTATAGGATCGGGAGATACTTCTTGATCTCATATTCGGTGACCTGGATCCTGAATTCATCCCACTCATGTTTTTTAAGCGTGATGAACCTTTCAAAGCAATGGTCTCCCAGCGTTTCCCTAACCAATTCACTCTTTTCGGTTATAGCGATCGCTTCTCCCAAACTGGCCGGCAGCGATTTGATGCCGCGCTCCGCCCGCTCTTCATCCGTCAGATGGTAGAGATTCAGTTCCATCGGGTCGGGAAGCTTATAACTCTCTTCGATCCCTTTTAAACCAGCTTGCAGCATGACCGCAAATTGCAGATACGGATTGCCGGAAGGATCAGGACAGCGCAGCTCCATCCTGGTAGCCGCTTCTTTACCGGGCTGGTACATCGGGACGCGGACCAGGGCCGAGCGGTTGCGCCGCGACCAGGCAATATAGACCGGGGCTTCGAATCCGGGAACCAATCGTTTGTAAGAATTGACCCACGGCGCCAAGATGGATATCATCTCCGGCGCGTGTTTCAGGATACCGGCGATGTAAGATTTGGCCGTATCGGATAAATTATATTTATCCTTTTCATCATAGAAGGCGTTCTTGCTCCCTTTGAAAAGCGATTGATGGCAATGCATGCCGGAACCGTTCTGCCCGAACATCGGTTTGGGCATGAAAGTGGCGTAAACCCCGTTAGCGGAAGCGACTTCCTTGACCGTCAATTTATAAGTCACCGTATTGTCTGCCATTTTGAGCCCATCGGCATAGCGCATGTCGATCTCATGCTGACTGGGAGCCACTTCATGATGGCTGTATTCAACTACGATCCCCAATTTTCTGAGGGCCATGACTGTGTCTCTCCTCAGATTGGATGCCATATCCAGCGGGGTCAGGTCAAAATAGCCGCCTTCGTCCAAGATTTCGGTCCCAAGTGAATTCTTAAAATAGAAATATTCCAGTTCCGGACCAACATAAAAATGATCGAAGCCCATCTTTTTCATTTTCTCGATCGCCCGTTTCAGGACATAGCGCGGATCGCCTTCATAAGGCTTATGTTTTCCGACCGACGGCTGAAGAATATCGCAGATCATGCGGGCGACCGGCATGTCCTCCGGCCTCCAGGGAAGAATGGCAAATGTTTCCGGATCAGGCATGGCGATCATGTCGGATTCTTCAATATCCTGGAACCCGGTGATCGATGAGCCGTCAAATCCCATCCCCTGGGTCATCGCCCCCTCCAGCTCTTCCGGTCCGATGGCAAAACTTTTTAAAATACCGTTGATATCCGTAAACCATAACCTGATAAATTCTACCCCGTTATCTTTTACCTGCTTTAACACATCTTCCTTAGTTGTCATCCTGATACCCCCTTTTTTGATTTCGATCACGCATCTTAGTAAGCAATCTTATTACCACCAAGCCTCCTTTTCTTAATTTTTATTGTCTTTACGCTGATAATTATAATACCGCCCCTAACATAATACAACATTTTTGTAGCTGATTAAAATTTAAGCAGACTCAAAATTACAAAATTGTATGATTATTTAACCGCTTTTATTCGTGATTATTCGGGATGGCCAAATTAGCGATCAATTCGAGTGGCTTCAAACGCGTACGACCGAACGAATATATAAAACCTTTCAAAATTTGGCACTCTTTTCGCTGATGAGCCTTATTCAAATTGAATTCCGGTTGCGGCAGTGTTAAAATGGCCTCCAAATGAAATTGAGCCCGGCTTTTCGTATCAGCTTATTCTACGTTCTCTTCGGCGTGATCTGGGCGCTCCTTTCTGAGATCGTCCCAGCAATTTTTATTACTAACAGCGCCCAGCGCGCCATGTTTGAGGCTTACGATCAGATCGTTCTGGTGATAATCAGCATTTTTGTCCTCTACAATCTGATCCACTGGGAAGAGAAAATGCGCGAAAAGTCTGAGCTAGAAGTTACCAAGCTGGCACGCGTGGTCCAGCAAACCGCGGACCATGTTTTAATCGCTAGCAAGAACGGTGCAATCGAATATGTTAATCCGGCTTTTGAAAAACTGACCGGTTATAGCGCCAGGGAAGTTATCGGTAAAAACCCAAGAATACTTAAGTCCGGCCAAATGTCTCCGTCCTTTTACGAAAACCTGTGGAGCACGATCCTTGCGGGCCGAGTCTTTAAGGCCGAGATCACGAATAAAAAGAAAGACGGTTCGCTTTTTTACGAGGAGAAGAGCATTACGCCCATCCGCGATTCGCAAGGAAATATCACGCATTTTGTTTCAACCGGCAAAGATATTTCGGAACGCAAGCAGGCGGAAGAAGAACTAAAAAAAGCCGATCAGATGAAAGGGGAATTCATGTCCATGGTATCGCACGAGCTGCGAACTCCGCTCACCGCCATCAAGGGCTTTGTCCAGCTGCTTGACCAAGAAACTTATGGCAATCTGAGTCCGGTGCAAAAAGATTTTGTCGCTAAGATCAAGACCCAATCCAATCACCTCGACAATCTGATCATCAGTATCCTGGATTTTACCCGCCTCGAATCCGGCCAGCGCTTCGATATTCAAAAAGAACCGGTGTCGCTCGTCAATGAAATCGATGAAGTGGTCGAAGGGATGCGGCCGGATTTTGAAAAAAAAGAGATCAAGCTCAATATCGATATCCCACCCGACTTCCCAACCATTATCAGCGATGAAGCCAAGATCGAAAGGATCCTGACCAATCTGCTGGGAAACGCCTTTAAATTTACCCCCCGCCGCGGCACCGTCACAATCAACGCCAAGGTAGTGGGAGAAAAAGTCTTTATCGTGATCAGCGATACCGGCATCGGCGTCGCCAAAGAAAATCAGGAAAAGATCTTTGAACGCTTCTATCAGGTAGACAGCACGATCACCCGCGGTTACGGCGGGATCGGTATGGGACTGACCATCGCCAAGGAGATTGTTGAAGCGCTGGGAGGCAAGATCTGGGCCGAATCAGTGGGAGAAGGCAAAGGCAGTTCTTTTATTTTTACCCTGCCGGTTAAATAACCGATCAATCTACGAGAATATACGCTGCGTTGTTTTTTACGATCAAGAACCCGCCCTTGATATTGTTTCTTTTTTCTTCGCCGCTTTCCAGCCTATAAACTATATCCCCGGCGGACAGCACGGCACTGAGCGGTGCGTGTTGCGGCAGGACGCCGATCTTTCCGTCAAGACTATTAACCTTCAGGCTTAATATCCGGTCAAAGAACAGGCTTTTTTCCGGCGTTCTTATCTCCAGGGTAAATTCTTTCATTCCTGACCCGCCTTGGCCTTTACTTCTTCGATCGATCCCTTCATATAAAAAGCCTGTTCCGGCAGGTCATCAACCTTCCCCTCAGTAATTTCGGAAAAGCCGGCGATGGTGTCATCGATCTTTACGTATTTCCCCGGGATGCCGGTGAATTTTTCTGAAACAAAGAAAGGCTGGGAAAGGAAGCGCTGGATCTTACGGGCGCGAGAAACCAGGAGCTGGTCTTCTTCGGGAAGCTCCGAAACGCCCAGAATGGCAATAATATCTTGCAGTTCTTTATAGCGCTGCAGAATTTCCTGCACCCGGCGCGCGGTCTGGTAATGTTTTTCACCCAAAATATGCGGATCCATGATGCGTGAAGTAGAAGCCAGGGGATCAACTGCCGGATAAATCCCCATTTCGACCAGGGAGCGGGAAAGAACGGTAGTCGCATCCAAATGGGCAAAAGTGGCAGCGGCCGCCGGATCAGTTATATCATCCGCCGGAACATAAATCGCCTGCACCGAAGTAATAGACCCTTTTCGGGTGGAAACGATCCGTTCTTCGAATCTTCCCACCTCCGCCGCCAGGGTCGGCTGGTATCCGACCGCTGAAGGCATCCTCCCCAGCAGAGTCGAAACTTCGGAGCCAGCCTGTACAAAACGGAAAATATTATCGACAAAAAACAGCACATCTTTCCCTTCAACATCCCGGAAATATTCGGCCATGGTCAGGGCAGAATTTCCCGCGATAAAACGCGCCCCGGGCAGCTCGGTCATTTGCCCGAAACACATTACGGTATTTGCCAGAACCCCTGATTCTTTCATCTCCAGCCAAAGATCATTTCCCTCGCGGGTTCGCTCGCCCACTCCACCAAAGACTGATATCCCGCTGTGTTCGGTCGCGATGTTATGGATAAACTCCATAATTAAGACCGTTTTACCTACTCCGGCGCCGCCAAATAGTCCGGTTTTGCCGCCTTTTATGTAAGGCGCCAGCAGATCGACCACTTTGATACCGGTCTCAAATATTTCTGAACGAGCTACAATATCTTCAAAATGAGGAGGATCCCGCCGGATCGGATCGAGCGGCGCACCACTAACCGGTCCCGCACCATCGATCGGTTCTCCCAAGACATTAAAGACGCGGCCCAGCGTTTTTGGACCAACCGGGACCTTGATCGGCTCTCCCACATCAATCGCTTCGGTTCCACGCCGCAAACCATCGGTCGGCTGCAAGGCCACTGCCCGGATAATCCCTTCTTCCAGCAGCATAGAAACTTCGGCCGTAATGGGAGGATTTCCGATCTTGATCGCGCTCCTGATCTTGGGAACCTGGTCGGGCGGGAATTGAACTTCGATCACCGCGCCGATTACCGATACTACTCTTCCCTGCCTGCCGGCAGGCACGGCCTTATTCATAATCCCTCCGCAGCGCTTCTGCCGCCGAAACAATCTCCAGCAGATCCCTAGTAATGACCGTCTGTCTGGCTTTATTGATGGATAACGTTAAATCAGTAACCATATCCTTTGAAGTATCCACTGCTCCTTTTAAAACCATAAACCGGGCCCCCAATTCTCCCATGACCGAATTCAAAATGATCTGGAACAAACGCGCCTCAAGATAGTGGCGGTATAACTTGTTAACCAGCGTGGCAGGATCGGGCTCAAGCAGATAATCCGCCGGCTCGCTATCAAGCACCAGCTCCTCGGGCAGTGGATAGAGTTTAACAATCGTCGGCACTTGTATCATGGTACTGCGGTACGCATTATAAACCGCATAGAGTTCACAATTAAAAGCCATCAGTTGGGGGATCAATCGCTGGATGCCGGCAAAACTGGGTTTTTCCATGGAATCGGAGCTGGAAAATAAAATCGGGCTTTTTCTCTTTTTGTAAAAATCCGTGCCCGTCTTTCCCAGCACCATTAACTGGCAAGCGGGATTATCCTTTAAATATTGGTTGGCTTTCTTGATGACCAGATTATTAAAATTGCCGCACAAGCCCCGGCTGGAGGTAATCACGATCAGCGCTTTTTTTTCTAACGCCTCCGCCGGCACTCTTCCCCTCAGCACTTCTCTGATCGGGATTAGATAACGCTCCATGGCAAAATATTTTTCCTTTATTTTCTGAGTGCGGACCATTGTCACCACTTGCAGCGCGGTGAAGATCGAATTGAGGCTCTTGACCGTTTTTAATCGGTTCCGATATTTAAGCAGCGACATTAAAGGTCTCCTTAAATTGGAAGATCAATTTATCCAAACGATCCTCAGTTTCTTTTGAAAATTCTTTTAATAGCGGGACCAATCCGGCATCGGTCCGCTTTATGAAATTGATCAGCCCTTTCTCAAATTCCCTGATCTTTGGGACCGGAACCGTATCCAGGTAACCGCTGGTCGCGGCGTAAATGATTATGATCTGATCCTCAACCGGCAGCGGCCGGTTTTTATCTTGTTTGAGCACTTCGACCATCAAAGCCCCACGGTTTAGCTGGCGCCTGGTCTCTTCGTCAACCTCCGAAGCAAAAAGCGAAAACGATTGTTTTTCACGGTACTGCGCCAGGTCAATCCGCAAACGCCCGGCGATCTTTCTCATGGCCGGTACCTGAGCTTTACCTCCTACCCGGGAAACTGAGATCCCAACGTTGACCGCCGGTCTTACCCCGGCGTTAAAAAGATCGGCTTCAAGAAAGATCTGGCCGTCGGTGATTGAGATCACATTGGTCGGGATATAAGAAGTAACGTCACCCAGCTGAGTCTCGATCAGAGGAAGCGCGGTCAGCGACCCGCCGCCCAACTCCGGTTTCAATTTCGCCGCCCGCTCCAGCAGTCGGGCATGCAGATAAAACACATCGCCCGGATAAGCTTCGCGCCCGGGGGGACGCCGCAGCAGGAGCGAGATCATACGGTAAGCCTGGGCATGTTTGGTCAGATCATCATAGACGATCAGAACGTCTTTTCCCTTGAACATGAATTCTTCCGCCATGGCACAGCCGGCAAAAGGCGCCAGATATTGCAGCGCCGCCGGATCAGAGGCCGAAGCAGTCACGACAATAGTGTAATCCATCGCTCCGTGCTCCCGCAGGATTTCGAGGGTCTGGACCACATTTGATTCTTTCTGGCCGATAGCGACATAAATGCAAATTACATTCTGTCCTTGCTGATTTATAATGGCATCGACCGCCAGCGCTGATTTACCGGTCGAACGATCACCGATGATCAATTCACGCTGCCCCCTCCCGATCGGGATCAGGGCATCGATCAGTTTATAACCGGTCTGTAGCGGTTGAACGACCGGGGTCCGATCCACCACCCCCGGAGCCAGTCGCTCCACCGGGCGAAAACTATTGGTTGCTATCTTGCCCAATCCATCGACCGGATTGCCCAACGCATCCACCACCCGGCCGATCAAGGCTTCTCCGACCGGCACCTGCATTACTGATCCGGTCGTGCGCGCCAACTCTCCCTCGCGTACCGCGGTGTGCGGACCGAGCAGAACCGCCAGGATATCATCGCGCTCCAGGTTAAAGACCATTCCCATATATTTATTCTGAAAGGCGATCATCTCCCCCGCCATCGCCTGTGACAGTCCGTGGATCCGGATTATTCCGTCCACTGATTCAATAACTGTCCCGACCTCTTCGACTTTAGCCCCGGGCGTAAAATCGCCGATTTTTTTCCTGATTATGGATGTGATATCTTCAGACAAGGATCTCCTCCTTCAATGCTTCCAATCGCCCCTTTAGCGAAGCATCCAGATAACGCCCGTCTTCCCATTTGATCCGCACTCCGCCGATGATCGCCGGATCGACTTCAAAGCGCCTTCTTCCTTCGGTAAAACGCATGATCTCCTTTTTTTGATCTTCGGGTAAAACCTGCGCGGAAGTGATTTCCACCAATGGTGCGCCGGTTTTCCTGGAAATCAATTCCGAGTAATGGTGCGCCAGCCAGCCGAGCTGGCGGATCAGGTCCTGGTCGATCAGCAATCCGATCAGTTCTCGCATCAAGGTAGAAGAGTCAGGATGGAGCTCGACCAGCATTTTTTTCCTAGCTTCCGCTGGGATCGAACCGTCTTCGAAGAAAGTTTTCAGCTCAAAATTATGGTAAAGCAAGCGGGAAAAGAGGTAAATCTCCTCGTCCAGTTTTAAGGCGTCATTCCCCGCCAATTCGTATAATTTTACTACATCTATCTCTCTCATTAGTTTTGCCGCAAGCTCTCCTCAATTATTTTGAGATTATCTTTATCTGTTACTTCTCTCTCCAATATTTTCCCCGCCGCGGTAATCACCATCTCCGCCACTTCGCCCTTTACGGTCTGCAAAATTTTATCCTTTTCACGGGCAATCTCGACCCGGGTCTTCTCCATTATAATGTCCGCCTGCCGATCGGCCTTAGAAAGGATCTCCTCCCTGGCGCTATGGGCCTCTTCCTTCGCCTGATCGATGATCTTGTCAGCTGACTGGTGCAACTCCGCCAGTTCTTTTTTATGCTCGTTCAGCAGTTCTTCTGATCTCCGCTGATTTTCGGCCGCTTCGCTGATCGCGTCGGCGATCATTTTTTCCCGCTGTGCCAGAAAGGCCAGCAGCGGCGGCAGAGCCACCCGATACAATAGGACGACCAAAATCCCAAAAGATACGACCGTCCAGAAAAATAAACCTGTTTCCAGTTCCAGCATCTCTTATTTTGCCGCTAATATAAAGCTGATCACCAGCGCGTAGAGCGCGATTGCCTCAATGAACGCGATGGCAATGATCATATTAGTGCGGATGGTATTGGCCATCTCCGGCTGCCGCGCTATCCCTTCCATGGCTTTGCTTGCCAAAATACCGATCGCCAATCCAGTCCCGATTGCCGCCATACCGATCGCCAAACCCGAGCTCAAAAAACTTAAACCCTGTGAACTCATATTTTTCCTCCTTTCTTAATGTCCTTCCAGCGCCGTCGCAATATACATGGTTGTTAAAAAAGTAAAAATGAAGGCCTGAATAAACGCGACAAAGATCTCAAACAGCAGCATGACTACATCCCCCAGCACCGGCAACGGGATAATAATATAGCTTTTAAACATGAAGATCAGCGAGATCAGGACCAGCATCACCGCGTGCCCGGCGAACATATTGGCAAAAAGTCGGACCGCCAGAGAAAATGGCTTGGCCAGCGTGCTCACGATCTCGATCGGAACAATAAAAGGGACGACAAAGAGCGGTATCCCCTCAGGGACAAAATTTTTACAATATCCCCACAACCCGTGTTTGATAACACCGGCAATCTGGACCACGCAGAATACGATCAATGCCAGGGCGGCCGTGGTGTTGATATTGGAGGTGGCGCTGGCAATCCCCGGGACCAGACCTAGAAGGTTGTTGGCTAAAATGAATGAAAAGACCGCGATAATGAAAGGGAGCCATTTGTCTTTGCCATGCGGGATCTGATCCGCAATATCATTCTTAATAAAGAGGATCACGATTTCCGCCAGATTCTGGGCTTTGCCGGGAATAAGCTTCATCCGGCGCGAAACCATAAAATAGAATCCGAATACCAATAGGGTCGCCAGCCACATGGTTAACACCCCATTGGTTATGGTCAGATCGACTCCTCCCAAT
>Ga0315287_10004718_pt1 | contig 13333 bp, 9 predicted proteins | sample YL17G11_0_MG_FD_205037 | JGI IMG/M metagenome (GOLD analysis project Ga0315287, IMG submission 205037) | Sediment microbial communities from Yellowstone Lake, YNP, Wyoming, USA - YL17G11_0 | ecosystem: Environmental > Aquatic > Freshwater > Lake > Sediment | place: USA: Wyoming | collected... | reverse complement strand
CAATGATAATTAATGCCTCATAACATCACAAATGAAGAAGCAATCGCCATAGGAAAAGAGCAGGAAAAAATCGCCTTACAAAAAGCAAAGAAAACATATGCGATACTCGGCATAATAATATTTTCCGCTTTACCGTTGTTTTCCTATTCCCTTTCCACCTCCACAGGCCGCTTTCCCCTGATATACATTTATGGCCGTATTTTCTTGTGGGTTTTTCTATGGGGAATGCTTCCCCTGGAATGGAAAAGATCGGAGCAGCTTCGATCTGCATTGGTTCGATGGTACTTATATAATACTCCCAAAGAAAGGGCGATTAGACTTATTCCGGTATTTATTTTTTTGCTCGTATATTTGCTGCTATCTTTGGTCTTTCGGTTTATCCATAGCTGGTAGCAAAAATCCTTCAAACCCGGGATTCCTACGGTAGGTGCTTGTTCCATTCCTTATATGAAAACGAAAATTTCCACGGCCAGGAAATTTTCCACACCGGAATCGAGCAAGCACTCTCTCAACTCGCCCTGGCCCACCTTCCCGGTCGCGCCGAAGATAATGACCTTCATTTACAGCCAATTAACACCCGGCAGCCGGTCTTGTCAATCATCAAATTCAAGTCCGTGGGCGCAAACCAATTGCCGCTGAGAGTTTTGCGGCTGATGGTTTGGGATATAATAAAACCAGGATGAATTTTGGACCGCAGACCCGCTTCAGCATGTGCTCATTATACCCGCGCAATGAGCGCGCAATCTGCGCGTGCTTTTTGGGCAAGGACGACCGGATAGCGGATGACATGGCCGCGCTCCATTCCGAGGCGCTGCTCTGGCCCGGCGGCGGGAGCGGGGTGATAAGCCTGGCGGACCTGGAAGCGGAATTGAGCGGCAAACGGGCCTGGGATAAGAAGGGGCGAAGCGACATTGAATTCATCAATGCCTGCCACAGCCGTGGAATAAAAATCTTTGCCGTGGTCTTCACCGCACAGGGATACGAGCTCTCTATCGAGCTTAACCAGGAAGAGAGCGAGATCCTTTCTTTCGGCAAAATTTTTGGAAAAGGAAAACCCGGGACTTGGGGCCTGGACGAGTTCTATCAGGACCGCTATCCAAAAATTTACAAAAGTTTTCGAAGCTATTTTTCTCCGGAGCGGCTGGCTATTATTGAAAAAGCGCTTGCGGAGAAAAATTTTCTGGAGCAGTCCGCGTGCCGAGACCTCCACGGCGACAAGAGCCGCTGCAACTGGGTCATGAGTTCCGGCCTGGAACGCGACCTTCAATACGATAATTATTTCATGTGCAAGAACAGCCCGCTCTGGCGCGAGCACCTCAAGGCCATTATCGAGATGCAGGTTGACGCGGGCTTTGACGGCATCCAGTTTGACGAGCCCGGGCTTTCAATGGAAGTGGGCGGGACCCGGGCGGGTTTCTGCATGCACTGCCAGGAGCAATTCAGAAAATACATGGTGGAGCGCCACGGCGATAAATTTCAGGGCCTGGATTATCCGGGCCTGCTCAAAAAAAATGGCGCGGGAATATTGTCCGAGCTGGCTTATTTCAGGGGCATGCCTTTTTGGCGGGACTGGAAGCGGTCCCTGCTCATGGACGCGAAAAGAAATTTTTCCGAGCTGGTCGAGCACGCCCGCGCATACGCCAAGACCAGGGGCAAGGAAATTCCCATCGCCGCCAATTTTGCCTTCTGGATGCCCCACCACCTGGTTCTTTCCGAAATGACGGATGTCTTCAGCCTGGAATATCACCCGGCCTTTCCGCCTGCCGGCACCAGCATAATATATCCTGAGATCGGCATCGCGCTCGACGCTCAAAAACCCGTGACTATGGTCCCGCATATCGCTTTCGCCGAGCACCTGCGCGAGCGCGCAAAAATAAAAAAGCACGACGGCTTACGAAGCGATGTCAACCTGCTCCGCTACCTGATCGCGGAGGCGGCCTTTGCCGGCGGGGACTTTATGGTCCCGTATTCCTGCTTGTGCCTTACCGGGGAAGGCGCCTATTTTCCGCCGGTGGATGAGATCTCAGGCTGGCTCAAATTTATGAAAGACACTCGTGAAAAATGGCGAGACGCCAAAAACATCAGCCAGGCCAGCGTGGTGCTTTCCTTCCCGAGCTATTTCTGGGGATTTGATTTTCTCAACATGCCGGGCAGGCATTTTGCATCGCTGGAAGCCGTCACCCATACCCTGCAGGCGCTCGCGATCCAATACCGGATCGTCATCTGGGGCGACGACGATTTTTTGAAGGGCAGGGCGGAAATTCCCGAGGGCGGGTTGCTTATTTTGCCAAATGTAAGCCATATTACAAATGAGCAGGTGGACAAGGCGCGCGGGTTTGTCGAGGCGGGCGGCCGTATGCTGGTCATCGGCAAATGCGGTGTCCGCGACCGCCTGGACCAGGAGCGGGACGCCCCGTTTTTCTCCTCATTGAAGCCCGGAGCGAATAATTTGGGAAAAGGCGTGCTGTTTTTCTCTCCGGACGACCCGGCCCGGAAAAACCGCGGCCAAGGCAGCCGGGGCAAGGATGGAATTGTCAAAGATTGGCTCGGGGGCATGGGCCTGAAGCCCCAGGTCTTTGTGAATAACCCTTCCGGGCTTGCGCCTTTGCTCAGGCTTTCTGACGCGAACGGAAAAATGCTCATCAAAATGCTCAACCGCAATTTTCATTATCGCGAGGATCTTTTCACGCCGGTCAAAGACGCGGAACTGGTGATCGAAAAAAGTTTCAGCCATGTCCCAAAAGGGTTCCTCATGACTTGCCCGGAAGGAAAAACGATTGAGGTCGGCGGAAACGGCTCGGATAAAGACCTCCGGTTCCAATTGCCCGGGTTCTCGATTTACGCCTGTCTGGAGGAAATCGGATGAGACCGGGATTTCAATTGAGGCAGGTGACGGCGCTGCTTGGCCTGCTCTTTCGCCGGCCGGTCCTGAGTGCGCGGGCGAACCTCAGGCTGATCAACCGGGGGCTTTTTTATCTTGCTCAGAGTCCGGACCTTGCCTGGTGGCAATATCTCCTGGATATTGAGGAGTCAGGGCCGGGCATTGACACCCTTATCCTCATTGAGGATAAGGGCCGCCCGGTTTTTTCACTGGTGCTCGCCAAAGGTTTTTCAGGAAATCTTTCCGGAGCAGCGATCAGCTCTTTTAGCGGGCTGGAATCTTTCCGGGAGAAGGCCGAGGCTGATTTGGACAGGCCCTTGCAGGCGATCGTGGTCGATGCCGCGATCATCGAGCGGATCAATTCAAGACTGGTCCGGGAAAAAAGTCTCGATCCTTTTTTTGTCGCGGGACAAGAGGTCCTCGCGTCGCTTTCCGAGGGCATGATCAAGTTTTCGCCAATCATGCCCGAAGCCGAGATGCTTGCTTCGCTTGACGGCGAGGAACTGCTCCGCAAATTCGGGCCGCGCTACGGCCTGAGTGTGAATAACCCGGTGCGCGTTGGCGGAGTTCTGCGAGGCCTGGGCTTGGCATTCATTTCTCCGATCACGCGTTTGAGGATGAAGAAAGCGTTTTAGGGATTGATATGGGCGCATCACCAATGCGCCCGTACGGGCGGATTGGCAATCCGCCCATCAAATAAAATTATGATCCTTTTCCCATTTCTTGGGATTATTCAATATGTATCGCCTGATCCGTTCCAGCTCGTTTTGCCGGACAATTCGCTCATAATAATTTCTGTGCCAAACCGACACTCCCCGGGTTCCCCAAATTTGATTAATCCCTTTCATGGTGGCGCCCTTAAAGCCCCGGATGGTCGCCCCAATCGAGTTCTTTCCCGGTTCAATTTTCATCGCAGATGTTTCCGGAATGCCCTTGATCTCGATAATTGCGTGGATATGGTTCGGCATGATCACAAATTCATGCATCTTCACATTCAGCCTTAACACCTCCGTCTTTAGCCATTCATCCCTCACATATTCCCCGATCTCATTCAGCCGCATCTCGCCTATTTCGACTCTGCCGAACAAATGCTCCAAATTATGCGCGGCAAAAGTCACGAAATAGAATCCCGGCTTGGAGTAAGGATATCCCCTGAGCCGGATCGAATGACGGTGGTGTTTGCTTGGATCAAATGGCATTATTTTTATTATTAGGGAAGACGGGCAGATACGCAAGGATATTCACACTAGACCATTTCAGGATGCTCAAGCGGATGAGTCATGCAGCGCATTCGGCGACACTCCGGAGCAGGCCCTAGCTGAGGTCAAGAAAGCTATGAAGGCCTGGCTGAAAGCCGCAAAAAAAGAAGGCAAGCCCATCCCTTCTCCCCGGTATAGTCCGATGATCTACCAGGCCAGCAATTAAGGGATCTGCGCCAAAGCATCCACCCTCGGACCACTTCTTTGACAAGCGGCAGCGGAAACTGCTATTCTCTGCGTTGACCGGGAAAGAAAATCCCGGGAGGAGTTTGAGATGACCACAATATGGGCGGACTGGGGATTCCTCTTTATCGCGGGCCTGGTCTTCGGTTTTTTCAATTCCCGGCAGGTTGCCGCCAAAGCATCCATTTTTTTCAACCGCTACTACCTGGCCGCGTTCCTGTTCCAGACCCTCTTCTGCATGCCCCTGGCCATTTACTGCTATGTGGTGTTTCCGGACTGGTGCTGGATGTATTGGGTGGACGCCCACCAGGTCCCGTTGGTCTGGGTGATCCTCGCTTTCCTCGGATACTACCTGGCCATGAGCATGGGCTTCGGCCTGGCCGCGTTTGCAGAGAAGCTCAAGCCGGGATTGGGCCGGATGATTTTGCGCATCTGCCTCGCGGCTTTCCTGGTTTTCCTGATCGTATTTTTCAAGCGGCTTTTTTTTGTGGGGAGCATTGAGGAGTTCCGCGCCGGGGCCTTGCCCTTTTTTGCCCGGCGAGAGCCTCTGTTTGCGCTCCTGATTGTCGGCTTCTCGCTGGCGATCGCGGCGCTGATCTATATCCTCGTTTATTTGGGAAAGGACCTTGACCGGCCCTGGTCAAAGGACGACCAGGCGAATTTTGAGCGCCGGAAAAGAATAGTGTCCCTTTACCGGGTGGAGAATGATGTCAAGACCGCGCTCCGAAATTCGCTGAACGCCTGGTCCGGCCTGGAATACCTGAAGGACCTGCTTGCCAGGCAAGGCATGAGGGTCATCCTCAAACCCAACCTGGCCGGGGGCGGCAAAGGCTTGAGAGGCACCCAGACCAGCCCGGAGATTCTCGCGGCCGCGATTGACATCATCCGCGAGGCGGCGCCGCAGGCGGAAATCATAGCCGTGGAGAGCGGCTCTATTTTCTGGTGGGACCTTGAGAATTGCTATGCCGGGAGCGGGCATGAACGGGTGTTGAAGGAAAAAGGGGTCAGGTTTGTCAACTTGAGCCGGGAGCCCCTGGTTGCGCGCGACCTGGGGGGAAGGTTTGGCAGGGATCTGTTCCCGGCCCTGCTTTTGCAGCCTCATGTCCTGGTTGACCTGCCGGTGGCGAAAACCCACGCTTATTTCCGGATGTCCGGGGCGATGAAAAATCTTTTCGGGCTTACTCCCCGCGCGCACAAGCTCCTGCTCTATCACAGCAAGGGCTTTGCCGACCGGGAGGGACAGATTTTCATTGACCTTTACCGGGCATTCACGCCGGCGCTGGTCATTATGGACGGGATTGACAGCGGCGAAGGCGAAGGCCCGTTCGGCTCAGCCAAGCGGACTGATTTTATCATCACCTCTGACGACGCCGTTTGCGCGGACCTGGTGCTTGCTGAAATCATGGGATACCCGGTCAAGGCCGTGCCTTATCTTCACGCTCTGGAACAGGCGGGCTTGTGCGCCAAATTTGACCGGGTCGGCGCCCCGGTTGAAAAGGTCCGGCCGCCGGACTGGAAAAAGCCCTCTGTGCGGATTCTCTCTCTGCTCATCAATACTCTGCGCATACTGGCTCATCACCACAGGATTAAAGCACCCGCTCCCTGTAAAAAACCCTGACCGACAACGAAAATCATCCCGGCTGAATCGCCACTCCCTGATTTGCCGGTCTCGGAATGAATGCTAATATTGGAAAAGTATTTTTAGTAGCGAAGCTTGAAAATATTTTTCAAGCAAGGAGGGGAAAAAATGAAATACGGCGTTCACTGTTTGTTGTTCTCGGAGACCTTCACCAAAAAGGAACTATGGATTTTGGACCGGGCGAAAGAGCTTGGTTTTGACGGCCTGGAGATCACATTATTCGACCCGGATTCCCTGCCCGTTTCAGAAATCAAGAAAAGGACCAAAGCACTCGGCCTGCGCCTGAACACCGGGATCGGGCTTTCGGAAAAGCACAACCTGATCTCGCCGGACCCGAAGACCAGGAAGCGCGGCATTGAATTCATGAAAAAGATCGTCGGACTCAGCCAGCAGGTCGGGGCCGAGAACCTCACCGGAGTCAACTACGCGGGGTGGGGCTATCTGACCGGAAAGATGCGCACCCAAAAGGAATGGGACTGGGCGGTGGACGGCTTTCGAAAAATCTGCGCGTTTGCTCAAGAGAACGCCGATGTCCTGCTCTGCATCGAGCCGGTCAACAGGTTCGAGTCGCATTTCATAAACATCGCCGCGGACGCCGTGCGGTTCCTCAAGGAGGTCGGCGCGAAAAACGCGCGCGTGCACCTGGACACCTTCCACATGATCCGCGAGGAAAACTCTTTCACCGAGGCGGTGAAAATATGCGGTCCCCGCCTGGGCTATGTCCATGCCTGCGAGAACCAGCGCGGCATACCCGGGACCGGCATGGTCCCGTGGGAGGAATTCTATCGCGGCCTGAAAGCGGTCGGCTATGACGGCTGGATCACCGTCGAGTCGTTTGACCCGGACATGGAGAACATCGCAAAGCTGTGCTGCATCTGGCGCAAGTTCGCGGACAGCCCTGAAGAGCTGGCTTCGCAAGGACTCAGGTTCCTGAAAAAGCTGGAACGAAAACTTAAATTTTAAGGATTTACGGCAGGAGGCATGCGAAATAAGGTCAGGACGGGCTTATGCAGGGGCTTTTGGTGTTTTCACCCAATTGGAAATATCGCTCAAGGCTTGCAGGGGAACTTCTCATTTTCCCAATTATTTTCATCCGGTTGCGGCTGTCTGAGCCCGGCAAACCGCCCCTTTTTTTAAATGCCGAACCCCGCTTCTTTTCAAACCGGTATCCTCATCACGGTCCATTCGCATCTAAAAGCAGGGGAAGGGGAGATCATCCGGCTGCATTGGATGAGCAAAACACCGCGCTTGCCTTGACAATATTTTATTATTGGAATATCATAAAATCTGTTGGCGTAATATCTTTGGCGAGGTCAAAAGATGGCTGAAAAAATAGGCGAACTGTTAGTCCGGGACAATTTAATAACCCCGGCACAACTCCAGAAAGCGCTGGAAGAGCAGAAGAGAACCGGCGGCCGGCTCGGCGCCAATCTCTGCAAACTCGGCTTCATCAAGGAAGAGCAGCTAACCGAGTTCCTGAGCAAACAGTACGGAGTGCCCGCGGTCAACCTCAAAGAGTTTGAAATCGATGCCGAGGTGATCAAGCTGATCCCCGAGGAAGTCGCCCGCAAGCATGTGGCGATCCCGGTCAACCGCGCCGGCAACACCCTGATCGTGGCCATGGCCGACCCCAGCAATATATTCGCCCAGGACGACATCAAGTTCCTGACCGGCTACAATGTGGAGGTGGTGGTTGCCCCGGAGGCCTCGATCAAGGAAGCCATCGAGAAACACTACCAGGCCGCCTCGGATAACATGGAAGACATGCTGGGCGACATGGAGGACATGGATATTGAGCTAAGCCAGGACAGCGAAGAGGTCAACCTCGGCGAGTTGGAAAAGGCCAGCGAAGAGGCGCCCGTGATCAAGCTCGTGAACCTGATCCTGACTGACGCCATCAAGAAGAAAGCCAGCGACATCCACGTCGAGCCTTACGAGAAGGCATTCCGCGTCCGTTACCGGATTGACGGCATGCTCTACGAGGTGCTCAAGCCGCCCATGAAAATGAGAAACCCGATCGTAAGCAGAATAAAAATCATGAGCGGAATGGACATCGCGGAACGCCGCCTTCCCCAGGACGGCCGCATCAAGATCAAGCACGGAAAAGACAAGGAAATGGACTACCGGGTGTCGGTGGTGCCCACCTTGTTCGGAGAAAAAGTGGTCATGCGTCTGCTCGATAAATCCAACCTGCAACTGGACATGACCAAGCTCGGGTTCAACGAAAACCAGATCAAGCTCTTCAAAGACGCGATCAACCGGCCCTACGGCATGGTGCTGGTCACAGGCCCCACCGGGTCGGGAAAGACCACCACCCTGTATTCCGCGCTCAGCGAACTCAACCAGATCGATGTCAACATCTGCACCGCGGAAGACCCGGTTGAATACAATATGATGGGCATCAACCAGGTGCAGATGCACGAGGAGATCGGGCTTAATTTCGCAGCCGCCCTGCGCGCATTCCTCCGCCAGGACCCCGACATCATACTGGTCGGCGAGATCCGAGACTTTGAAACCGCGGAAATCGCGGTCAAGGCCGCTCTGACCGGACACTTGGTGCTCTCAACACTCCATACCAACGACGCGCCCAGCACGGTCAACCGCCTGTTGAACATGGGCGTGGAGCCGTTCCTGGTGGCAAGTTCGGTCAACCTGATCCTGGCCCAGCGGCTGGTCCGGAAGGTCTGCCAGGAATGCAAGGAACCACAGGAGACCGTCCCCAAAATGCTGATCGATATGGGCATGAACCCGGAGCTGGCCAAGGACACGATACTCTACAAGGGCAAGGGATGCTCCAACTGCTCGGATACCGGATACAAGGGACGGCTCGCCTGCTATGAAGTCATGATGCTTTACGAAGAGACCAAGGAATTGATCCTGAACGGCGCCAGCGCCGCGGAGATCAAGAAGGAAGGGATGCGACTGGGCATGGAATCCATGCGCATGAGCGGCCTGGCCATGATCAGGCAAGGGGTGACCACGCCCGATGAAGTTATGAGGGTGACTGCTTCCGACTTTTAATAAAATGGAGGATATAGATGGCTAATCTTCACCAACTTTTAAAGGTTATGATTGAAAAAGGCTCCACCGATTTGCATATCACAACCGGCACCCCTCCCCAGCTTAGGATCGACGGCGAGCTGGTGCCCCTGAAAAGCCCGCCCCTGACCGCGCCCGAGACCAAGCAGCTCTGCTATTCCATTCTGACCGATTCCCAGAAGCAAAAATTTGAGGAGAACAACGAGTTGGACCTGAGCTTCGGCGTCAAAGGCTTGAGCAGGTTCCGCTCCAATATCTTCATGCAGAGAGGCGCGGTGGCCGGAGCCTTCCGATCCATCCCCTTCAGGATCATGACCTTTGAAGAACTGGGAATCCCGACCGTAGTCCAGACCATGTGCAAAAAACCCAGGGGATTAATCCTGGTCACCGGTCCCACCGGCTCGGGAAAAAGCACCACCCTTGCGGCCATGATCGATAAAATTAACGCGGAAGAACACATGCATATAATCACCATCGAAGACCCCATAGAATACCTGCACCAGCACAAGAACTGCATCATCAACCAGCGCGAAGTGGAGGCTGACACCAAGAGCTTCAAAGTGGCGCTCAAATATATTCTCCGTCAGGACCCGGACGTGGTGCTGATCGGAGAAATGCGCGACCTGGAGACCATCGAGGCGGCGCTGGTGGTCGCGGAGACCGGACACCTGGTGTTCGCAACCCTGCACACCAACTCCGCGGTGGAAACCATCAACCGCGTCATCGATGTGTTCCCCTCTTATCAGCAGATGCAGGTGCGCGCCCAGCTCAGCTTCGTGCTCCAGGGCGTGTGCTGCCAGGCGCTGATCCCCAAGGCAAGCGGGCACGGCCGGGCCTTGGCCATGGAGATCATGGTCCCCAATGCGGCCATCCGCAACCTGATCCGCGAAGATAAAGTCCACCAGATTTATTCCTCAATGCAGGTCGGCCAGGAAGTGCACGGCATGCAGACCTTCAACCAGACCCTGTCCAGCCTGTATTTGCGCAGAATAATTTCGATGGATGACGCTCTTGGTTATAGTTCAGATCAGGAAGAGTTGAAAATGCTGATTGAACACGGAGGCAAGCCGGGCGGGTCCGTGATTGGCATGCCCAAGACCGGGCAGCAGCCGCAGCGGCCAAATGTAAAGGTCTGATTCAAACCGGAGGTAGAAAATGCCTAAATACGCGTGGGAAGGAAAAACCGGCGGCGGCAAAGAAATGAAAGGGGTTATGGAAGCCCCCAATATCGACGCAGTCATAAACCAGCTGAAAAAGCAAAACATCAACCCGGCGGTGGAGACGATCAAGGAGAAAAAAGGCGTCGATCTGAGCATGAGCTTCTCGCTCGGCACCGGGGTCACCGAGAAAGACCTGGTGGTCTTCACCCGGCAGTTCGCAACCATGATCGATGCCGGCCTGCCCCTGGTGCAGTGCCTGGACATCCTGGCCCGGGAATCCCCGAGCGTGGGCTTTAGAAAGGTTCTGACCAAGGTCAAGGAATCGGTTGAAGGCGGGACCACTCTCGCCGAAGGCTTGAGAAAAAGCCCCAAAGTCTTTGACGAACTCTACTGCAACATGGTGGCAGCGGGAGAGGCGGGCGGTATCTTGGACACCGTTCTCAACCGGCTGGCGGTCACTATTGAAAAAGCCGCGGCGCTCAAGCGACAGATCAAGAGCGCAATGATCTACCCCCTCATCACCATCGTGGTCGCCATCGGCGTGGTCGCGATCCTGATGATCTTCGTCATCCCCCAGTTCTCCCAGTTGTTCAAAGACATGGGCGCGGAACTGCCGGCCCTGACCCAATACGTCATGATCCTGAGCACCTGGCTGGCCAAGCAGTACGGATGGGCGATCATCCTGGCAACGGCCGCCAGCATCTTCGCCGTCTGGTGGGGGATGCAGCAAAACAAGCAGACCGAAATGGCGCTCCATAGATTTTATCTGATGATACCCGCGGTCGGAGATGTCATCCGCAAGAGCGCGGTCGCCAGCTTCACCCGGATCCTGGGCACCCTGATTTCATCAGGCGTGCCGATCATGGACGGCCTGGATATCGTGGCCCGGATCGCGGGCAACCGGGTGGTGGAAGCCGAACTGCGAAAGGTCAAGAAGGCGATCAGCGAAGGAAAAACCCTGTCCGAGCCGCTCAAGGAAAGCAAGGTGTTCCCGGCCATGGTCGTGCAAATGATCGGCGTGGGCGAGCAGACCGGCGCCCTCGATGCCATGCTCCAGAAAATCGCGGACTTTTACGAGACGGAAGTGGACGAGGCGGTGGAAACCATGACCGGTATCTTGGAGCCTGCGGTCATGATCTTTCTGGCCGTGATCGCCGGCGGGATCGTCATCTCCATGTACCTGCCCATCTTCTCGCTCGCGAGCGTGGTTTCCGGCGGAGGGTGATCAGGCAGTGAATGGAAATTGAAAGCCGGAGGCCGGGGCCGGGTTCCGAATTATTCGCGCGCCTTAAATGGAGCCTGTTCTTCAGGCTGGTCATCGTCTCCATCATTTTTGTAACCATCCTGGGATTTCAGCTGCGGGAAAGCCGCGCCTTTTTTGTGCCCAACCTGATCGCTTTCTATATCGCGGTCGGCCTGTCCTATTTCATCACCCTGATCTCGCTCCTGATCATCAACAAGATCAGGCGCCTGGTGCTCATGAGCTGGCTGCAGGTGGCCTGGGAGGTCTTGTTCGCGTCGATCCTGATCTACCTGACCGGCATCTGGGACAGCCAGTTCTGGTTCATCTATGTGCTGGCCATCATCATCTCCAGCATCCTGCTCTTCAGGATCGGAGCCTTTTTTTCCGCAACCGCCTCCAGCCTTTTCTACGGGATCATGATCTTCGGCGTCAAATACGGCTGGATCCCGGCCTTCTTCCCGACCGGCACCGAGCCCGGGCTGATTGATTTGATACGCAATTTCTTCTTGAACTTCGTGGGCTTTTACGCCTCGGCCCTGGTGGCGAGCTACATCACCGAGCAGCTCCGGCAGACCGGGGACGAGCTGAGCGAGGCCCTGCTCGGCATCGACCGGCTGGAAGCCCTTAATGAAGCGATCGTGCATTCCATCAACGCGGGCCTGATCACCCTGGACCAGAAGGGGAGGATTGTTTTCTTGAACCGCGCGGCCGAGGAAATTTTCGGACAGAATTCCGGGCAACTCGCGGGCAAGACCCTGGAACAGCTTTTCCCGAAAGAGCTCCATGAAAAATTGACCGCCAACAAGAGCAGCCGGGTGAAGCTCAACTTCGTCAACCCGCAGGGCAAGGAGCTGATCCTGGAATGCTTCTGGCAGAAACTGCAGAACCCGGAAAGCCTGCCCGCCGGAGAGTTGCTCGCGATCCAGGACATCACCGACCTGGAAAAAATGGAGGAACGGCTTAGGGTCGCGGACCGGATGGCCGCGGTCGGGAAACTGGCCGCGGGCATCGCGCACGAGGTCAGGAACCCGCTGGGCGCGATCAGCGGCAGCATCCAGCTCTTGAAAAAAGAGAGCGACCCGCAAAGCCCCGACGCCCACCTCATGGACATAGTGCTGAACGAGACCGACCGGCTCAACAAGCTGATCACCGACTTCCTGCTCTATGCCCGGCCCGCGCCCCGCAACATCCAGGAGATCGCGCTCGACCAGCTGTACAGGAACCTCAAGGAAATCCTCCAGACCAAGACCAGCAATGTGGAATTGGTGTTGGATATGGAAACTGGTATGATTATCCACTCGGACCCTCGACTGCTCGAGCAGATTTTTTGGAACCTGGCCAACAACGCCCTGGAGGCGATGGCCCAAGGCGGAAAGCTGGTGATTAAAGGCGCGATGAAAATAAAAGACTCGAGACCGGGCCTCTGGATGAGCTTTGCCGACACCGGGACCGGCATCGCCCTGGAAAACCTGGACAAGATTTTCGATCCCTTCTTCACCACCAAGGACAGCGGCACCGGCCTGGGGCTGAGCACGATCTGGAGGATCGTGGAGGAGATGGAAGGGGAGATATTGGTGGAGAGCGCGCCGGGCTCGGGCAGCAATTTTGAGATCTGGCTGCCCGTGAAAAACCAGGCCCATCCCAAGGAGGCCGCAAGTGGCTGAGCGGATTCTGGTGGTTGACGACGAGTCAGGGATGCGCGAGTTCCTGACCATCATGCTCGAAAAAATGGGCTACCAGCTCGACAGCTCGGACTCCGGGGAAGACGCCATAAAAAAGATCGAGCAGGGCAGATATGACCTGGTGATCTGCGACCTGAAGATGCCGCGCGTGAACGGGCTTGAGGTCCTGCGCCGGAGCAAGGAGACCAACCCCGAGGCGCCGGTGCTGATGATCACCGCTTTCGGGAGCACGGAGAGCGCGGTGGAG
>Ga0315287_10004717_pt1 | contig 13333 bp, 15 predicted proteins | sample YL17G11_0_MG_FD_205037 | JGI IMG/M metagenome (GOLD analysis project Ga0315287, IMG submission 205037) | Sediment microbial communities from Yellowstone Lake, YNP, Wyoming, USA - YL17G11_0 | ecosystem: Environmental > Aquatic > Freshwater > Lake > Sediment | place: USA: Wyoming | collected... | reverse complement strand
ACAGCTTCTCCCCATATAAGCTGGCCTGCCCCACCCATTGGTGATTTTCCTGTCCGTTCCAGGTGGTGTCTTCAAAGGGAATCACCGCCACCCGGACCCGACTCTCCGGAGCCGGCGAGGCCTTTCCGGGGAGATACTCCAGTTCCACCGTCCGGGTCGTGGCGCAGCCAACCAGCAACAGGGGCAACAAACTCCACCAGGGCAAACGGTGGCTCTTCATCTAAACCTCCTTTGGGGACTGGTCCTCCCAGGCCTTATCAGCTAAAAGGGCATAGGCCTCGGCAAAACGATCCATGGCCGGGGCCAGATCGGTAAAAAGGGCCTCGGCCCCGGGATGGGTAAAATGGGCACCGGTTTCCAAGGCCAGTCGGCGCCCCAGTTCGGGCTTGTCCACCAGCAGACAGGGACGGAGCAGATTTTCATGATAAGGTTGCTCGGAACGCATGGCTTTAAACAGGGGGGAGTTCAAGGCCACCTTTAGGGACGTCTCCTTAATATTGTGCGTGGCGAAATGGCAGAAGACGCAGGGTTCCACATCACCGTTGGCGTTAATGTGAAAATATTTACGACCCCCGGAGATGCAGCCGCCGACCACCGGGCCGTCGTTCCAGAAATCACCGACCAGGATCGGCTTGGAGGCCCTAATCTGGGTCAACCAGCTCCTCAGGCCATCCCGCTGCTCGGGGCTGGGCATCAACTCGACCTTCGGCTCCCGGCCGACCGGAACGTACATGAAATACCAGCCCAACAGGCAGCCCTGCTCGATCAGGAAATCGATAAAAGCCTCACTGGTGATAGTTTCATGATTTTTGCTGGTCTGGGTGGCTGAAAACCCGAAAATAATCCCGGCCTCCTTCAAATACCTCATGGCCCGGATGACCCGGTCGAAATGGCCCGGCCCCCGCCGTCGGTCGGTATCTTCCCGGAACCCTTCCAGGCTGATGGCCGGGATGATATTCCCGCAACGGGCTATCCGTTCCGCCAAGGCCTGGTCAATCAATCCGCCGTGGGTATAGATATGAAAAATCATATCCCGGTGTTGTTCAAAAATATCAAAGATGTCCTTCTTAAAAAAAGGCTCTCCTCCCGAAACCACGCAAAAATACATGCCCATTTCCTTGGCCTCGTCCAGGGCCTGATGAATGGTCTCCAGGGGCAATTCCGCCTCCCGGGCGTAGCTGCCGGCATAACACCCAAAGCAGTGGAGATTGCATTGCATGGTCGGGCTGATGACCAAAAAACCGGGGGGATAGAACCCGCCCTCCTGCTCGGAAAAGGCCTTCCGCCGGTTGGTCCCGACCAGCAGTTGGTTGATGATCAAGGTCTGGATGATCGTTTTTCGATGGTGGGGATTGGTCCGGTAGAGGATTTTCCTGGTAACTTCCAGAGCCGGGTGATCCCGATCGAATAGCTCCTTGATCCACTGAATCTTGGACACATAATAATCTTTTCGGGCCAACAGGATGGCCAGTCGAGCGATCTGGGTGTAGGTCCAGCGGAATTTTTTTTCATCCCTGGTGCGAGCCAGGGCCGCCAGCAATAAATTAATGCTGTTGGCTAGGGCTTGATTTCTTAAGGACATCCTTTGTTCCTGTTAATCAAGGCCATAAATACCCCAGGGTTTTCCCGAGTCCCAACAACAGCAGACACCCGGCCACCGAACCGCTGATCAGGATCGGGTAAGAGGCCCGTTTGGAAATTTTCAGCGAAAAAGCCATCAGGACGCCGCTCCACATCCCCCCGCCCTTGACCGGCACCAGGGTGATCAGAAAGACCCCCAGGCCTTTCCAGGCCGATCCGATCCGCCAGACCCTGGACTGTTGGACGCCCTCCCGGCGCCGCTCCAGCCAGGGTTTGAACCGGGAGAGAAAAGACAGACGCAGGAGTCCCTCGTAGGCCCGGTAAAACAAGGGAATTTGCGCGATATCCAGGAGTACTACCAGGGGGAAAAAGAAGAGCAGGCTCTGACCTAACCACTGGGCGCTCAATAGGGCGGCCGTCCGTCCTCCAAAAATATAAAGGGCGAAAAAATTAAAAAAATAATACTCCTTCAGCCAATCCACCCATCCCATGCTCGCTATCCTGCCCCCCCCAGTCGGTCCTTCATCTTAGAAGAATGCCCCGCGTTTTGCAATAACATTTGCTAACCACGGGTTCGATCTTTCAACAGCCGTTGCATATCCCGGTCGTAGAGAAGGGTGAACAGGGTCATCACCCGGCCCAGGACCGGTCCGGGATCGGACCAGGAAAAAAAATCATGGGCCGTATTTTTATCGAAAAAGCGAAAAAAAGAGGGCGCCATTTGAAATCGCTGGGGATTTTTCAAAAAATGGAGGAGGTCCCCCGGGAGTATCCAGCGGCAGCGTTTTCCTAGGGGATACTCCTGGGCCTCGGGGATCGGCCAATCCATAGCCAGACAAAAGAGCCAATAAGGGAAATCCACGCCGGCGTAGACCGCCAGGGGCAGGGAGCCCCAAAACCGGGGATTGATTTCCATGAGTTTGGGTAACCCGTCCCGGGGGTCGTAGCGAAACTCCACCATGGCCACCCCGAACCAATTCAGGGCCCGAAGGATTTTTTCCGCCATTTTTTCAACCAGCGGATCAGCAATGCTCTCCCGTAAGGTGCTGGGCCCTCCGCTGATCGGATACTCCCGGATTCTTTGGTGGGTAAATCGGGCCAACGGCTCATGGTCCTTACTGAAGAGGAAGGAAACCCCCACCGCGGCCCCACCCGGAGGAATGTATTCCTGGATCAAGGGCCAAGGGTATTGGCCATGCACCCGCTGAAAGGCGGGCCAAAGGTCCTTTCGTTCCCGGACATACGTAACCCCGGTGGAACCCGATCCCAGGCGCGGTTTGATAACCGCCGGGCAGGGCAATTCCGGCAGCAGGTCTTGGACTTCTTCCCATTGCCTGGGGAAGAAAGTTCGAGGCCTGGGGATCCCCAGCGTCTCGGCTAATTTCAGGACTTCATCCTTTCGCCGGGCCCGGTCCAGGAAGGCCTCCTCGTGCACCGGCAGGCGGGTATATTTTTCCACTTCCTGACGGTTTTGGGCCAACAACAACATAGTCCGTTCTTCCATGGGGATCAGCGCCTCATAGGTCCGCCGCCGAAGTTCGCGAACTACCTCCTCCAGGAAAGCCTCGGGTTGGAAATAGGGCGAGGGATATACCCAGCGACGATCACAGAAACGGGAGAAGAACGTGGTGGCGATCCAGGTGCTTTCACCCACGGTCACCCGGATCCCTTTTTCGCCCAGGGACCTTGCGGCGGCCAGGGTCTTGGCCCAATGGCCGTCGGTGAGCAACACCCGAGGGGAATGTATTTCCCGGGTTAGGAAAGATTTCTTATTGGGGCTTGAAGGAATCCGCATAATATGCTAAATTTCTTATTTTACTAAAAATACGAGCTAAGGGGTACCATTTATTGGACCGGGGGCTCTCGGAGACGCTCTTCCCTTATTTCCAGCCCGGTGAATTCCGACAGCGGGCCGCCCTGGTGACGGGCGGCTCCCGGGGAATCGGCCGGGCCATCGCCCGGGGTTTGGCCTTGCTGGGCGCGGATTTGGTCGTGGGCTACCAACAGGATCAGCCCTCGGCCCTGGCCCTGCAAAAAGAAATTTTGGACCAGGGGGGTCATTGCCTATTGGTTCAAGGCGATGTCTCGGACCAATCGACCCTGAAGGAGATGGCCGGACAGGCCCGGGATCATTTCGGACGAATCGATATCCTGGTCAATAACGCCGGACTGCTGCGGGATAAGTTGTTTCTCTTCTTAAAGGAAGAGGACTGGGATCGGGTGCTGAACGTGAATCTGAAAGGGGTCTATTGGGGCTGTCAGGCCGTAGTGAAGACCATGATCGGACAGCGCTTCGGCCGGATCATTAACCTGACCTCCCCCAGCGCCATTTTAGGACGGGCCGGGCAGACCAATTACGCCGCGGCCAAAGGAGGCGTTGCCAGTTTCACCCGCTCCCTGGCCCGTGAGTTGGCTCATAGCCGCGTCACGGTCAACGCCCTTTTACCAGGAGTCATTCGAACCGAAATGTTCGAGGGTTTACCGGAGAAGGTGCGCCAGGAGCTGAACCAGCAAATCCCTATGGGGCGCCCGGGGAGCCCTGAAGAAGTGGTCGGGGCGGCGCTTTTTCTGGCCTCTCCCCGGTCCGGCTACCTTACCGGTCAAATCATGGCCGTGGACGGAGGATTAACCTGAAAATAACTATGGAAAAGGTTTCTTGGGAAGATATCCAAGACACCCCGCAGTTGATGGACTTCCTGCGCCGGATGATCATCGAGTCCTTAAAACTGGAAGACCTGGATCCGGCCGAGATCCAAGAGGACGAACCGCTGTTTGGCGAAGGCCTGGGACTCGATTCCCTGGACGCGCTGGAATTGGTGGTGGCCATCGAAAGGCGCTTCGGGGTGGTCATTGAAAACGAGGATCAGGGGAAAGAGGCCTTTGTCTCCCTGACGGCGCTGGCCCGTTATATCCAACGAGAGGTCGGCCGACCTTGAGACAATGGATTGACGCCGAGGTCAGAGTCCGTTTCGAAGAAGTGGATCCCTGGCAGATCGTCTGGTATGGACGCTACCTCTCTTATTTTGAGGTAGCCCGGACGGTCCTGATGGAAGAATTCGAACTCCTGGCGGATCGCATCGTCCTCATGGGCTATCGGACCCCGATCGTTTCCCTGCACTGCCAATTCAAGGCCCCGGCCCGCTTCAACGACCTCCTCCAGGTCCGCGCCACCGTGAAGGTCCCGGAGACGGCCTCTCTGACCTTCCTGTTTGAAATCCATCGGCCGGCAGACGAGGCGCTGATCGCCGTGGGAGAGACGACCCACGTGCTCCTGTCGGAAGAGGGCCAGATGATCTACAAGTTCTCCGGGCCGCTTCGGGAGCGGATCGACCGGATGGTGGCCTTTTGTAATCCCTCCCCCTGAAAGGCGTCTGGTGCGTTCTTTCTTTGCTCTCCTGCGTCTTTCCGCCCTCCAACTGAGGTATTATAGAACGCGCTATCTGATCATGGGTCTGCTGCTGGTCCTGGGCTCCGGCTTCTTGTTTATCTCTTTAGCCTACTTGCATTCCATTGAAAAATCCCTGGAGCAAGGGCTCATTACCCGACTTTCAGGCCACCTGCAGGTCTATCCCCCCCAGGTCAAAGAGATCTCCTTTTATCAGGACCCGACCGGTCAGACCCCCTGGATTCAGGATCCTCGGCCTCTGGAAAAGGGCCTCCAGTCCCTACCCGGATTATTGGGATCTACCCGGAGGATACTGACCGGGGGATTGGTTCAAAAAGGGGAAAAATCCATGGGGGTCCTGATCGCCGGCATGGAAATGGAGAAAGAACTGGCCTTGCGAAACCGGGTGTCGCCCCGCCTGCCCACGGGCGTTGTCCCCTTATCCGACCAGGAAGTCTTAGTGGGCCGCGGAGTGGCTAAAGTCCTGAAAATCATCCCGGGCGACCGGATACCCCTGCTGGTGCCCAACGAATCCGGGTTTATCAGCGGCCGACGGTTTCTGGTCAAAGGGCTTTTCAGCACCCCCGGGCTGGACCCCATCGCCGAATTATTTATTTACCTCAATCTATCGGCCCTTCAGCCTTTGCTCGGACTGGACCAAGAAATCGGTCATCTGGTCCTGTTTACCTCCGAAGGAATAGGTCTGGACCTTTTCAAAGAACAAGTGGCCCGGAATTTCAAGTCCCTGGGGTTGACGGCCAGTCTGTTCACCTGGGAGGAGGTGGGACGCCCTTTCCTGGGCATCTTAAGCCTGAGTCGAATCTTTCTGGGCCTCACCAATCTGCTGATCATCATCATCATTTCCTTATCCATTACCAATTCCACTTTAATGAGCCTCTTTGACCGCACGCCGGAATTGGGAACCCTCCTCATTCTGGGGACCCGGCGGGGGGTCCTATTTCGGCTGCTATGGGGAGAATTGATACTTTTCGGCCTGGTCACCTTGTCCCTGGGTTTATTGCTGGGCTGGGTCCTGACGATCCTCCTGGGACGGGTGGGGATCCCGGCCTTGAACCCGGCCATGGCCATGGCCTTCGGTCAGGAACGCCTTTATTTCTCAACCGACGCCCGGACCTGGATCTTGGCTTTTTCCGTTTCTTTGATCACCCTCTTCCTGGCCTCCCTCTGGCCCATCCTCCGGACCTGCCGGATGAACCCGGCCCAGGTCCTGAAAGAGCGCTAGCAGAAAGTCGTTTTTTGACTTTTTGCGAGGTTATCAATCGTGACCGACTCCCCAGAGGCGGTCAGCAGCCCGAGCGCGATTAAGCGCCGGTCTGGGGTAGGGGTGGCACCATTTGAATTCACTTCAAATGGCGGGGGAGTCACGCCTTAGGCGTGATCCCCCGCCGAGCAGAAAGTCGTTTTTTGACTTTTTGCGAGGTTATCAATGGTTAAGTTTCTCCTTTTTTTTCAGTTGGCTTTCAAAAACCTTCAGCGCTTCCGCCGGCGAACCCTCTTGGTGGGCTTGACGGTCATCCTCTGCGCCGCCGTCCTGGTCTTTAACAATTCCCTGGGCAACGGGATCGAAGACCAACTGCTGAAAAACCTGATAGCCCTGCAGACCGGGCACCTCCAGTTAACCCCTCAACCGCAAGAGACTTCCGGGGCCGCTCCGAGCTATTGGCAATCCGTGCCCCCGGCGCTCCTGGAATTTCTCGGGAATCATCCGGACCGCTTAGCCTTTCATCCGCGCCTGGAAACGGCGGTGATGATTCAAGCCCGAGGGCAAACCATTACCCGGGCTTTTCTGTTGGGTCTGGAACCGGCCAAGGAATCCCCCTTCCTGGACTCCCTCCTCCCGATCCGGGAAGGCGGCCCTTTTTCGGCCCTGAAAGCCGGAGCCATTGTGCTGAGTGAAGAATATGCCCGCCGCTTAAAGGTTTTTCCCGGGGAAACCGTAACGGTGACCGTTCATACCCCTGCGAGCGGAACCCGGATGACGGATCTTCGGCTTTCCGGAATTTTCAAAAAAGCCAGTCCCTGGCAGGAATTTTTCATGTTCGCCTCCCTCTCTTCGGTGCAGGAACTTTTGGAGGCCCCCGGCCAGGTCAGTTCCCTCAGGGTCATGTTAAAAGACCCGAGGCGGATAGACCGGATAAAGGACGAGCTTCAGAAAGTAATTGACCAAAATCACCTTTCCTGGGGGGTGAAAGATTTTCAGGAAACGGGCGGTTTTTCCCTGGGCATTATCCAGGCCAACCATTTTTCCATTTTGCTGATGGATACCCTGCTGCTGGCCGTTACCGCCATTGGGATCAGCCTCTTGATCCTTTTATCGCTCCAGTTGCGCTTGCCCGAGTTGCGGGTCTTAAGCCTCCTGGGCACTTCACCGGGCTGGATCCGGATCCTGGTGCTTCAGGAGGCGCTCCTTTTGGGCTTGATCTTTGGATCGGCCGGCACCTTACTGGGCCTGGGCTTTTCCGCCTATTTTCATTCCCAGGGAATTACGGTCCATTCCCTGCCCCTCTCCTATCTCCTGGGAAGCAACCAACTGATCCCGGCGATTCGGCCCACAGGGATCGCCCGAGTGTTGCTCCTGATCTTAGGCTTATGCGTCCTTTCCGCCTTGATCCCCATTTGGAGCTTCCAACGCTACGGTCTGGACAAAAGGAGGCGTTATGCCTGAGTGTTTTGTTAAAACCCAACGGATCGTTTTCTGGTTTTTCTGGGCCCTGGTGCTTTTCGTAGGGATCCCGGGGGCCTCCGCCCAGGAAGGGGCATTGAATTCCGAAGCCCTGATCCTCAAATACAAGCCGGTCCTGGCCCCGGAGACCTTCAAAGCACTTCTTAAATTGGAACTGGAACGATCGGGACGGCCGGCGAAGCATTATCAGCTTACCCTGTGGCAGAAAAATCCGGGGCTGGTCAGGCTCCTTTTTGAAGCCCCGCCTTCCGAGAAAGGCAAAATCCTGCTCAAGAAAAAAGATAAATATTTTCTATCCCTGCCTGATTTGAGAGAAGTGATTCAACTCCCCCCTTCCCAGATAAGCGACTGGGGCTTTTTCTACGCCGAGAATCTATTTCCCTTTTACTTTCACCAAGACCTGGATTGGGGCTCGGTTCAGCATCAGGGCGATCAGTGGACCCTCGCGATTAAACGAAAATCCGATCAAGCCCTCTGGATCTCCTGCACCTTAGCCGCCCCGGAAGGGCCGTTAACCCGGGTAGCCCTTTTCGATCCCTTGGGAAAAAAGATTAGAACCGTCTCCATAGACTGGGAAGGGACCTCGCCCAATGAACGCCCGAGGCGGATGGATGTGGAAAATGTTTTCCCGGAGCCCTATCGGGCTCGGATCCGCATCGAGGACCTGAGGCTCAAACCGATCTTCCCGGCCCAAGCCTTTGAAATCGATCTCCCCGGGCCAACGGAAAAATAGCCATGGAAATCCTGCGGCTGGAAAAAGCCACCAAAGAGTTCCTGCTAAAAGGGGAAACCATCCGGGTCCTGCGGGCGATCGATCTGGTTCTGGAGGAAGGGGAATTTGTAGCCCTCATGGGACCCTCGGGAAGCGGGAAAACGACCTTGCTACATTTGATGGGCGGGATCGATCCGCCCACCTCGGGAAAGATTTTTTTAGGGGATCGGGAAATCTCCGGCCTGTCCCCGAGGGAATTATCCCAGATTCGTTTAACCCGGTTGGGCTTTGTATTTCAGGCCTATAACCTCCTGCCGGCCATGACCGTTCTGGACAATTGCGCCTACCCACTGATCCTGCAGGGAATTCCCGGCAAAGAACGGAGGAGGAGGACCGAGGAGATGCTGGCCAAAGTGGGGATGAGCCACCGCCTCCGACACCTCCCGGAGGACCTCTCCGGGGGAGAGCAACAGCGGGTGGCCATCGCCCGGGCCCTGATCACCCGCCCCCTTCTGGTCTTGGCCGATGAACCCACCGCCCACCTGGACGCCGAAACCGGCCGGGAAATCATTGAGCTCATGCACCGGTTGAATCAGGAGGAAGGCACCACCTTTTTATTCGCCACCCACGACCCGGCCCTCATCCGGCAAACCCAGCGTATCCTGCGCCTGCAGGGTGGCCGTATCGTCGAGGAGGGGACTTCTGCCGCTTAGCGCGAAAATAAAACCGTTAAAGGTTGCTGGTTCAAAAGCCTCGGCAGGGCTCAAGTCATCCCGTTAACAATTAATAATTAACAATTGATTATTATTAATGGCTTGCCTTTTCTGAAGAGCAGGTTTTAACGCGGCCCTGCGAAAGTCCTTACAGGGTCAATTATTCCCATGCTTCGTGGGCGCCTGCCCCGGGCCTGGGAGTTAATCGGCGCAAACAGGGGCCTGTTCATGGAAGACCCAGATACGGGTATTCCAGCCGGGGATCCATTGGGCCCGGCCATACTTTTGTCGATATTCGGGGTTTTCGGCTAACCCCAGGGCGTGGTTGGAATACTTCTTGTTATAGTGCCCCAGGTATTCCAAGGCCAGATAAACCCCGCCCTGGCCGTTGGGATGCACCTCGTAATCCACATTCCAATCTTCCCGCCATTGAATATACTTCGGACTCAACCCCGCCGGGGCCTGGTTGTCGATCCCGTCCGGCGGATAGCAGCCGCCATGATCCCGGGCATAGGCCTCCAGGGCTTGCCCGATCCGGACCGCCCGGGAGGCAAATTCCTTAAAGGGTGCCTCCCGGCCTCTGAGGGTCTGGACGATGGCCAAAACGGTAATAACCACCATCAGGACCGCCATAATCGACCACTCCCCAAAGGACATGCCCAGATACGATTTTCGAGTTTCCATGGCCCGAAGATACTAAACGCGGATGATTTAAAAAGTCAAGCGGCCTCTTGAGCTCCTGGATTTTGCCCCGCACCACCGTCAAGAGATTAATTGACATTTTGAATGATTTAAGTAGGATATGGTATTTCTAAGCGCTGGATCAAAATGGGAATGAGTGCAGCCCGAGGACCTTACGCCCGTTCACCCGCACCAGAGGCGGTTGGTGCTAAACATTTCGAAGGAGGCCGTGACATGAAAGTCGCCGATCTCGACATCCTGCTCCAGGAGGGCGAAGGCGTCATGCTGGAGTACAAAGAGAGCCTTTCCTCTTCCTTCGCCCGCGAACTGGTGGCCTTGGCCAATACCGCGGGGGGCAGGATTCTTCTGGGGGTTCGGGACGATGGTACGGTAAAAGGGATTGCCGATACCAATGAGCTGCGCGCCCGTATTCAGGACATTGCCCGCAACTGTGATCCGCCGGTGAAAATCCTGCTGCAGCGCATTGGCGAGGTGACTGTGGTGACGGTCCGTGAGAGCGACGCAAAGCCGGTGCAATGCAGCGACGGCTTTTTCTGGCGCCAGGGTGCCGTCACCCAGAAGCTCAGCCGCGATGAGATCCGGGATTTCTTCCGCAGTGAAGGGGCTATCCGTTTCGATATCTCCCTCTGTCCGAAGTTCCGCTACCCTCAGGACTTCGATCGAGAGAAGTACGACGCCTGGCTCCGGCTGAGCGGCATCACCGGTCGTCCTAGCGCCGAGGACGTCCTGGTCAACATCGAGGCCGCTGAGCGTTCCGGCGGAAAGCTCTTTTTCCGAAATGCCGGGGTTCTCTTCTTCGCCAGGAATGTCCGACAATTCTTCAATCAGGCCTACATCACCTGTATTCTGGCGAAGGGAGCAGACAAGGTGCACATCCTGGACCGCAAGGATTTTGCCGGCGGCATCGTTTCTGATATTGAGGATAGCCTGCGTTTCATCGAGCGCAACACCCGTACGGCTTATCGCATCGAAGGGCTGCGCCGGGAGGACGTCCCGGAATACCCAATGAGGGCCCTGCGCGAGGCCATCACCAATGCCGTCATGCACCGGGACTGGTTCATGGAGGGGGCCAACGTCTTCGTGGAGATCTATACCGACCGGATCGAGATATCCAGTCCCGGCGGCCTCCCCAAGGGGATGAAACTTTCCGACCTCGGCCGGAAAAGCATCCGCCGCAATGCCCTTATTGCCGACTTGCTCCACCGCATCACCTTCATTGAGAAAGCCGGAACCGGCATCAAGCGCATGCGCGAGGAGGCTCACGATCAGCGCTGCCCGGCGCCGAGCTTCGAGGAGAACGGCTTCTTCACCGCGATCTTCTATCCGAATCCGGAAGTGCGGTCACAGGTGGGAACCATGGAGAAGCCAAAAACCGCACCAGTCGGGACCAAGTCTGGACTAAGTCCGGACCAAGTCTCAGTCATAGGGACGAGTGGCGCCCCAATGACCTTTCAAAGGCCCCCTAAGTACCCAGCAAGTTCCCCTGAAGCTACGGGACAAGTCACGGGACAAGTCACAGGACAAGTTACAGGGCAAGTTTCCGCCGAGGTCTTGAAGATGCTGGAAATCATGTCGGGAGAGATGACACGCGTGGAGATCCAGGCGGCGTTGGGGTTAAAGGGACGTGCAAATTTCGAAGAGCGCTACCTCAAACCAGCCATGGAGATGGGCCTTGTCGATATGACTCGCCCGGACAAGCTACGCAGCAGCAAGCAGCGGTATCGAACCACTGCGGCTGGGCGCAGTGTTCTTGAAAACTCTGATAAGGAATCGCATTCATGACCCCCGTCGGCTACACCGAAAACGCCTTGGTCGAGCAACCGGCCATTACCCTGCTGGCGGAGTTGGGCTGGGAGACGGTCAACGCCTATCACGAGTTCGACCATACGGAAATTCCGTTAAAAAAGGAGAACCCATGAAAAAGAAACCGCTCGCGTTTATCTTGAGACCCCTTTTTTCAGCCTTCTTAATAATCCTGTTAGTTATCTCTGCGGGTGCGCAAGGGACTGGTCCGGCGGATAAAACCGCAGTTACCTTAAGCGCCTATGGTCCAGGCGGTCCGGCACCGGCTATGCGCGAATCCGCGAAGTTATTCGGTGACAAGAAAGGAATTAAAGTGGAAATCACCGCCGGGCCCACGCCAACCTGGAAAGATCGGGCCATGAAGGATGCCGACCTGATCTTCAGCGGGTCCGAGTATATGATGACCGATTTCTTGCAGAAAGATGTACCGGGATTGATCGACACCGCAACGATCCGCTCCCTGTATCTGCGGCCGTCGGCGATTCTGGTCCGCCCTGGAAATCCGAAGGGTATCCAAGGAATCAAGGATCTTGCCCGGCCAGGTCTTCGGATTCTGGTGGTTCAGGGTGCGGGTCAGGTTGGGATGTGGGAGGACGTGGCCGGTCGAACGGGGAAGGTGAAGCTCGTGGAGGACGTGCGCCGAAACATCGGCTTCTTTGCACCCAACAGTGCCGAGGCCAAAAAAATCTGGAGCAGTGATCCCAGCTATGATGCCTGGCTCATCTGGACCATTTGGCAAAAGGAAAATCCCGCCGCTGCCGATCTGGTCAACACCGAACCGGAGAATACCATCTATCGCTCCTGCGGCATTGCGATTACCAATCGTTCGGAGAAGAAGGCCCTGGCCAAGGAGTTTGCCGATTTCCTCCAGTCCGCCGAGGGACAAGAAATATTCGTGAAATGGGGCTGGATGAAACCTTAACTAAAAATATTTGAATTTTTGGTTCAAATTCGAAATCCGAATCCGGAATCCAGACCTAAAATATTAAATGTGATGGGCAAATAAAGAATTAAAGTGCTCTTTCTATCCCGATATAGAAGCTTCTAAGCGGAAACCCATGCCAAGGGCCAATCGATATTTCGCCCTCAAGCAAATCCGGCCTATCCATACGAGGAGTCGTTAACCGCAAAGAAAGGAGGATGTTCCTATGACCGAAACCAGCAGAACGGATAAGACATTTCACCTTATCATGAAAAGGATGGTAGAGACGGGTCAGGCACCTCACTATACGGAGATTGCCGCTGTTTTAGGGGTCTCGACCGAAGAAGGGCGAAAGGCTGTTCAGGAGCTCTTTTCGCTTCCCATGTTCCCTGGATGGCTTTATCCGAACACCGATACCATCACTTCCTTTCCGCCGTTCAATAATCTTCCCACCCAGTACCGTATCACTATTGACGGCCAGCAGAAATGGTTCGCCCAGTGAGGGTTTGAAGCGCTGGCGGTCAGCTGGCTTTTTCCTGGAAAAACAGTCCGGATCGAGGCGCCCTGTCTTGATTGCGGCTTGCCGATTCGAGTAGAAATGAAAGACGGGGTGGTGCACGACACGGAACTCGGAGGCCCGGTCGCTTATACCCCCATCCCTTTTCGGGAATGGTTCAAAGACATTCCCTATTCCTGAAGCACTATGAATCTCTTCCGGTCGGAAGAGGATGTTCGCAACTGGAGCGGTTTCAAGGCCGGCACCGAGGAAGGGATTGTCCCGTTGCCGGATATGGCCCAGGCCTTTTCCGGG
>Ga0315287_10004716_pt1 | contig 13333 bp, 11 predicted proteins | sample YL17G11_0_MG_FD_205037 | JGI IMG/M metagenome (GOLD analysis project Ga0315287, IMG submission 205037) | Sediment microbial communities from Yellowstone Lake, YNP, Wyoming, USA - YL17G11_0 | ecosystem: Environmental > Aquatic > Freshwater > Lake > Sediment | place: USA: Wyoming | collected... | reverse complement strand
AATATGATTTAGGATATTTCTTTTTAATGGCTCGAAAAACCGGAGTAATACAAACGATGTCTCCAATTTTACCAGTACCTGTTATCAAAATCCTTAAATCTTTTTTTCTTTTATTGAACAATCTTCGTAAAAATATTCTACACCAAAGAATGGGCGCTAATATAATGGTAATTAAAATCCAAGAAATGTTTTTTAACATGTTTTAGTATTTTAATTTTTATTGACCCATCCACTTATGAAAATCGCTGATAAACTGATCGATAGTTTCGGTGGTTTTGGGATGAATTGCCATTTTCTCCAAAAATTTAAAAGGAACGGTAACAATGTCGGCTCCGGCTAAAAATGAATCTGTAATATCTTTTTCTTGGCGAATACTGCCAATAATAAGCTTGGTATTAGTGCCTTCGAGAAGCTTGCGAACATTGCTAATCACAAGAAACGGATCAACCCCCAGATCTCTAATACGACCACAAAAAAGTGAAAAATATTCTGCATCAACACTAGCTGCTAAAACCGCTTGAGCTTCTTTAATACCACAAGTACAGTTAACTTTAATATTGTTTTTATTAAGCTCTTTAATGACTCCCAATTCGGCCCATCCAATGGGAATTTTAATATTTAAATTACTATAATTAAGTTTTTCGACAAATTCTTTGGCCTGAGCAACCATCTTTTCCGGGTCAGTTTGAAAAACCTCTATGCTTAGAGGCACTTCCTGCTTATACCTTTTGCACAACTCAACTATTTTTTTAACATGAGTCAAATAATCAGTCTTTGGCTCCTGGGCTATTATTGTTGGGTTGGTGGTAATACCAGATGCAATCCCAAGCTTAAGAACTTTTTCAATTTCTTCTAAATTGGCGCTATCTAAAAATATTTTCATATTTTTGCTTTTAAATAATTATTATGTTTTATACAATTTTTCATTTAATCTCCCTCTCCAAAAAGAATGAATTTTTTTAAATAAAGCATTGGGCGGCAAATTAATAAGAATTTTTGTTATGGGTGCCAAAAAGGGGAAAGAAACCGTTAAATTGAATAATTTGTGCAAATTATTTACCTTGTTTTTGTCTGGGATATCTAATGGGCTTTCCCCGAAATAAGAACTTTCTAAAATTTTATCGTAATTACCATTATAAAGCCCCTTTTGAATACACCAATCACCCAATTTGGTTCCCGGATAGGGCTGATAAATGGTTACATACGGCAAGTCTGGTTTTAACAAAATATTGAACTTCAGTGTTTCAAAATCATCCCTAAGTGAACCATTGGGAATACCAAGTATGTTGTAAGTTCTTATTCTTAATCCAGCCTTTTTTAGAAATTTAATCGCCTGAATAATATGTTCTTTGGTTATGTTTTTTTCTAAAATTTGATTGCGCAAATAATCATTGGCCGCTTCAATGGCCACAGAAACCCCAAAACACTCGGCTCCTTTAAGCAAGCTAACTTTTTTTTCGGTTAATAAATCAGCTCTTTGGTTGCAATGAAATGGTATATTAATTATTTTCCTGTATTTCTTAGAAAATTCTTCCATCCAATTTATATCAATGCCAAAAGTGTCATCTTGAAAATAAATTACCTCTAAGGGATATTTGCTTTTTAATTCTAATATCTCTTGAATTAGATTATCGGCGCTTCGCGTACGGGCATACTGGCCTTTTCCTCTATAAATTTCCTGTAAACGATGATTGTAGCAAAAAGAACAATTATAGGGACACCCCCTTACTCCTATAAAATTTTTGATCCTATTATTGCGAGATTGGGGATATTTAGAGTAAAGCAGTTCTCGATCGGGAAATGGAATTGAATCAATATCAGCTAAAGGCCTAATCTGGTTTTTAATAACCCCCTCTTTATTTTTAACCCATAGATTAGGGACGTCGGTGAAACTTTTGCCTTCTTTTAATCTATCAGCCAATTCAACAATTGCTTCTTCGCCCTCGCCAAGACAAATAATGTCAACTCCTTTTTCGTTAATAAATTCATTAAAAAATGTAGGATGCGAACCTCCAAAAATAGCGATAAATTTAAATTTATCTTTTAGTTTTAGGTTGAGATCACGAAAAAATATATGATCTCCAGTCATAATGCTATAGGCGATAATGTCGGGAGAAAAATCTCTAACTTTATCTTCGACATTCTCTATGTCACCCTTAACAACATCCACCCGATGGCCAGCTGACTTTAAACCCGTTGATAAATACATTATTCCCAGGGGCTCAACAATAAAATCTTTAATTATAAACAAAATTTTCATTAAACCTCTATTTGATTAAATGAATCTATGACAAAATCTGCTTCTTTTAATTCTTTTTTTAAATTGGTGGTGGTTATCGCGATAACAAAAACATTCTTGCTGACCGCCTTGGCTGAAGCAACCCCCGTTGGAAAATTTTCAATAACAGCACATTCTTCTGGTTTTACACCCAACTTATCTACTGCCTTCTGATAGGGCTCGGGATGAGGCTTGGAATGAGTAATATCATTGGCCGTAATAGTTACTTCGAATAAATCTTCTAAATGAAGCGCTTGACAAATTATTTTAGCCTGTCCGAAGGTACTTGAAGTAACTAGAGCTAAGCGGTAATTCTTTTTTGACAATTTCTTAATCAATTCAACTACACCTGGTACGATATTTTCTTTGGCGGTATCAGCCAAAAGTTTGTTATAGGCCCGAAAATAAAAATCAGCATATCCGCGTGGACTACCTTTAATATTAAATTCTTTAAAAATTTTAGGGAAAAGTTCTTTCATTGCCAAATGATTGTATTGTATAATCTGAGACCACCTTAAATTCAATGAAGCAAAAATGGTTTCTTTAACTACTTTGTCGGGGATTCTCGTACGAACCAGAACATCATCCATATCGAATAAAACATTTTTTACTCTCTGGGGAATTTGAATTTTTAAGTTTTCTTTCATTCGGGGCATTTCTGAAAATTCACTTTCTACAATAAAAGAATCAGCATCTTGGTCGGGCGTGGAAATCTCAATAATAATTGTGTCCTCTAATCCGCCGGCTTGATGCATTAGTCCGGGAGTGATATTTATGGCCTGACCAGGCCTAAGAATAAAAAATTTATCTTCTCCTTGACCAGCTTTTAGTCGTAAAAAAAGTTTGCCGGAATGAATAAAATATGTTTCGGTTTTTTTACAGTGGAAGTGTAAACTTGAACTATTCCCCTTTTTGAAAAATATTTTTTTACCAGTAAATCCTCTGTCAATTATTGTTTCTATCAGGTTTTCAGCCCAATATTTATAGCGTCGATCAAAAGTTTTTGATTTCTTTAAATTATTACTGGATTTCTTTGTGAGCCCAGAAAAAATATAAATAAAGCTATCTTCTTTGCTAATAATATCAAGGGGTTTAAAAACAACACCCCCTGGAACAAATAAGGTTTCTTGGGGTTTAAGATTATGTTGCTTAATAGATACCTGGCCACTCTCTAAATAAATTAATTTTTCTTTATTCAAACAATGCTTTAGGGTAAATTTCCCCCTTTTTTTAAGAAAAATTTGCTGCAAATCATATTTCTTTTCTTGACTAAGTTTACTAAAATATCCCCATCCTGTTTTTATGCGCTTTGGTTTATAAATTTTCCGCGATACCGCATTAATATCATAACCATATTTATATATTTTTTTATTTTTCATAGGTTTTAATGAGATCTTGTTTTTTGGGAGGAATGGTGCCATGAACAGCAGTTGATAGACCTGCCCATTTATTGGCAATATCGAAAGACTCCTTTAACATTCTTTTATCGCCTAAAACAAAAGCGGCCAAAAAGGCATCACCAGCCCCACAAACGTCTACTGTTTTAACGGGATGTGCTGTGGTTTTTATATATTTATTGCCAAATAAAGCTAGTGATCCCTTTGGGCCTAATTTTACTACAATGTTGGGTATTTCAAATTGTTTTTTGAGTGAATCCAATAAAAGCCTTGGCCTCCTAAAATCAAGATTGGAATTAACGGTCATAGCCTCGTTTTCATTAAAAAATATACAGTCAACACCCCTATAAAGATGATGATTACTGCCCCTATGTGTGACCTGAGAATCTACATATAACTGCTTTTGATGTTTTCTGCTTAATTCTATTAAATGGTCAATTAAATTCTTGGTTAATAATCCGCGTTGAGGATCACATATCAATATCAGATCAACGTCTTCAACAAAGGATCCGATCAGCTTAATTATTTTCTTTTCAAGGTCGGCATCAATACCATAATTATCCACCTCGTTTACCTGAAGTAACTTATAGCCATCCACCCAAAACCTTGTCATCACAGTTGTTCTTCGATTTTTATCAACCAAAAAATGTTTTTCTAATTTGGGATGGACAAAAGAATTATAATATTTAGCATTTTCGTCATTGCCAACTATTGAAAAATAAACCAAAGACCCGCCTAATTCCAATATATTTCTAGCCACCAAGCTGGCGCCACCAAATGATACGCAAACATTATCTTGTTCTGCCTCTATGTTTGGCGCATCTAATGACTTACCAATTGACCGACTATAATTGTAAACATCTAAAATGGTATCACCAATTAATAATATTTTTTTTTGTTTAAATAGTTTTATTATATCCAGTTCACTCATATTGAATTTAATTATTTTTTGCGTCTAACTTTTTTTATTACATTGGCTATTGTGTTGGTTGTTGAAAAATTTCCTATCATGGGGAAAAGATTAATTTCTACTTCAGAAGGAATCTTGTCTTCTCGTCTAATATGTTCAACGGTATATTCATTTCCCCTGACCACTATATCGGGTTTTAATTTTCGAATTATTCTACCAGTTCTTACATCATCAAAAATAATCACTTCATCTATAAAGCCCAATGATTTTAGAATAAGCTTTCTGTCTTCTTGATTATTAATGGGCCTTTCCTTGCCCTTAAGAATTTTAGTGGCCCGATCAGAATTAATTCCTACAATTAATTTGCCTCCTAGAGATTTTGCGTACCTAAACAGTTGAATGTGTCCGGGGTGAAGAATGTCAAAAATACCATTAACAAACACTGTTTTTTTGTCTTTTTTGTCCGTTGATTGCATATATTTAAATTAAAAATTAAGTTTTTACTTTGATTCTATCCTAACAAACAAATTCATTCTTTGCAAGATTAATATGCCGTAAAAACACCATCAATATAGCCTTCTTTTTACCGCCTTAAAAAAATATTTATAGAAAGACGGTGACAACCAAAACAATTTTCCAAATTTTGATTGCAGTTTAAAATATTGATAAAAAAACCTTGCTCGTTGCGGACTAAACGCGACATTAACTTTACCCGCATAATTTTCGATATTGTCCCATGTTAATTCGGCTCCCAAATTAGTCTCTTTTAACTTGTCGAAAAGCTTGGTCCCAAAATAAGGAATTGCTAAATTCGGTGTCATTGACTCAACCCCATTTCTATTTAAAAAATTGATGGTTTCTTTTACGGTTTCCTTGTTTTCCCCGGGCAAATTAAGCATTGCATATATTCTTAAATTAATATTATTTTCCTTGCAAATTTTGGTTGCATTTTCTATATCCTTGGTTCCAATACCCTTATTAATGTTATTTAAAATTTTCTGTGAACCAGACTCAAAGCCAATGTTTATTCTTACACAACCTGATTTTTTCATTTTTTTAACCATGGCATCTGACAAATCATTGGCGCGAGAATTACAGCCCCACAATATCTTTATTTTTTTTTCCAAAATTAAATCGCAGATTTCTTCCACTCTTTCTTTGTTAATTGTAAATTCCCAATCCTGAAAAAATATTGATTTAATATTGAAAACTTTAACTAAGTGCTCAATTTCCGAAACAACATTCTCTGGACTTCGAGCAATATATTCACCTTTCGACATCACCTTTAGACAAAAAATGCAATTAAACGGGCAGCCACGAGAAGTAAGCATTATACTAAATGGTTGCGGTAGATCGGGGGAACCATATCGATACTTGTCCATTGGCAATAATTCGTATGCAGGAAATGGCAGCTCATCTAGGTTTTCTATCCTTGGCGCGTCTTGATTATTTATAATATTATCGTTATTTTTATAGGAAATGCCTTTAATATTTTTTATATCTTCTTTTTTATTTAAGGCTTGGATTAAATTTAGAGTAGTGATTTCTGGTTCGTTTCTCACGATACAATCAACGCGGCATTTTTCAAAAACCCATTCCGGAGTTAAAGAACCATGGGAACCGGTTAAAATTGTTGGATGAATATCTGCTTTATTTATAATTTCAAAAACGGAATCAATATACGAATTGGGGCATTCCCATCTATCAACAGGGGTTGAGGTTAAAATTAGAATATCCGGATTATATTTTTTTATTTCTTCTACGGATCTGTCGGTTTTATAATTTAAAACATTAGCATCTAAAAATTTAATTCGATGACCATCTTTCAAAAGAAGGGCCGCAATATAGGCCAAATCAAGCGGCTGCCTTGGCCTATTGGGCATTATCGACCTTTTAAGGGAAGAGATTAATGGATTTAGGATAAAAATCTTCATTAATTTTATTTGCTATTATTAAAAATAATTGTTTTAGCTGTTTCGGCCGAGAAATTGCAATTTTGACAAAGTTTGAATTTTCTTTGAATTGCCATCTTGCGATAATTTCGGTACTTTCTACTTTTTAAAATATTTTTAAACCCGCCATCTTTAAAGATATTGCCCACCACTAATTCTCCGCTAAAATCATAACAGCACATACTTACGTCACCATTCCACAATATAACCGCCTGCCTCATCCAAGAACATATTTGGGGTTTGGACTTTGCCTTAAGAAGACCATCTTTAAATATAAACCTACTGTACTTAATGTCATCTGGTAAATTTTGCTTGGCTAGTTCCACTTTTTTATTAAAATCCACAAAACTGCCCAAAGAAAGGCTTTTCAAACTAATCGCATCAACGCCGAAATCTTTGGCCATTTTAATTATGTCTTCGATTTCATTCTCATTCTGTTTCATAACCAAAAATTGAAGAGTAATATATGGCTTCTTTAATCCGTTTTCTGCTTTAAATCGACAAATCTTTTGAATACTGTTTTTTACCTGTTCGAAATCGCTTCCTTGCCTATATTGTTCGTGGGTTTCTTTTTTTGCGCCGTCTAAACAAACGATCAAATGACTCAAACCAGAACCAAACATCTCTTTTATTTTCTCATCATCAAAAAGAGTGGTATTGGTACTAAGCAGGACTTCAATATTCTTATCTTCTGCGCATTTAACCATCTTAAAAACATCCTGGTTCATTAACGGCTCGCCGGCGAAAATCATATTTATCCGCTTAAATATATCCGAGTTGTCATTAATGATAGTTTTGAAATCATCAAATTTCATAAATCCCCTTTCTCTATTTTGATGTTGCCACGTCGGACATAAACGGCATTTTAGATTACAAACATTGGTCGGCTCAATTGCCACCCTGCCATTAAAACCAAAATAATAAAATCTTGCGGGTAAAAACGGTATTTTCAATAAAATTCCAATTATTTTTTTTATGATTTTTTTAATCATTTGGATTATGTTTTTACGAATATTTCGTCTTCTTTTAGGCACCTGCATTTACTGTAAATGTAGTTCATTACTTTTTCGCGTTGATTACTTGCACTCGCTAAGTGAGTACCCTGAATTCCTTTTTCAAAAAAAACAACCAAAAACCCTCCTTTCTTGAGGTGATCTATAACGTGTTTGATTACTTCAAATGGATTAAATGCATGAGCCAAACAATCGATAAGCATAATAATGTCATAGTTTTCTTCCAGCGACATGTCACTGTTAATTTCTATATATTTGAAGTTTGAACCGAATGCTTTTTTGGTAAATTCAAACGTACCGCTTTTAATATCGGCAAGGGTAATGTTTTTGTATCCCTTTTTATAAAGATAATGACCATAAGCCCCACAACCACAACCATAATCTATTATCTTTATGTTTTTGTCTTTGAAAAAATGATGGATTAGGTCATAAACCCTTAAAACATGATTTTTCTTTTCGCGGTCGTATTCGCTTAAATATACTTGGCGCCATACATCATGTTCTTGTTCGTTATAAAACTCTTCTATTGCTTCTTTGGTATGTCTCGATTTTGACTCCCATAGTTCCCAATATCCGTTTCGGGAATCATAATAGCCCGTTAAAAATTCCCGATTATTCTTTAGTGCGTATAATTTTTTCATGTAGGATAATAAACTTACATCGGGATAAAAAAATCTATTGAAAAACTTTATAAGCGCAGCCCTTAAGATGGCTCGTATTTTAAACCACAAAGAGCAATCTTTGTAGGGATAAAATTTTTTGAAGTGGTTAATCCTTGATTTTAACAATTTTATAATCATAACAAATTTAAAATTTTATAAATTTTTTATACCAAATTTGAAAAACCATTAATGCCCAAATTAAATTGAGATTATATTTTTTCCTTTCAACGTGATCTTTAAACATTTGATCAATACCGTTAAAATTAAAATACTTCTGTGATTCCGGGCAATAATTAATATTTAAAACACTTTTAGCAAAATCATTTAAATCGGTTCTTAGCCATTCGGACATCGGAGTCATCCAAACCTTTTTCTTTTCTGATTTTAAAATATGTTCCGGCAGATATTGTTTCATCGCTTCAATGAAAATCGCCTTGCCTTGATTTTCATCTTTCATCTTGTATTTACTCGGAGTTTTCATTGCCAATTCAACTAATTGATGATCCAAAACAGGTACCCTTTGTTCTAATCCGTGCGCCATGGTCATTTTGTCGGAACGCATCAAAGACTCGTCCGCTAACCATGTTTTTAGATCGGTCAACATAAACATTTTTTCATAATCAGTATTCGATGCGTTTTTAAAATACTTTTTTCTGAAAAATTCTTTTGTTATTTTGGTTTGATTTACGTCCCCTTTCAAGATTTTACTAACTTCTTTTTCTTTTTGAAACATAAATCTTTTATGAATCATCGGTTTTAAAAATGGCATTATTTTCGTTATTCCGCGCTTATTCAATAAATAACTATAATAATATCTTTTATATCCGCCAAATAATTCATCTCCCCCGTCCCCGCCCAAAACAACGGCAACCTCCTTTTTGGCTAATTGGGCTAATAAAAAAGTGGCTATTTGAGTCGCTTCGGCAATTGGCTCATCTAAATGGTAAATAACTTTTTCAATATTTTCTAAAACGTCTTTGCTGAAAACCATTAATTCGTGGTGTTCGGTATTATAAAACTTGCTCGTTTCACGGGCCAATCCCATGTCAGCATTAAATTTGTTATCAGGATCGTTAATATTAAAACCAACAGAAAATGTCTTGATTTTATCTTTTTTAAATTCTTTTGCCACGCCCAAAACACTTGTTGAATCAATTCCCCCGCTCAAAAAAACGCCAACCGGCCTGTCAGAAATCAACTGACCCTGAACTGATTTTTTCATTAAGTCCTGAATTTTTTCAATGATTTCTTGTTTTGATTTAATCTCCTTAAAATCCCGAATATCCCAATATTTGTTAATTTCTATCTGTCCATCTCTTAACCTTAAATAGTGTGCCTGTGGAAGCTTATAAATGCCCCTGAGCATCGTTAATGGTGCCGGGACGTACATTAGTCGGAAATAATGGTTAAGCGCTTCTGGGTCAATTTCTCGCTTAATATCGTGCTCTAAAATTGCCTTAATTTCGGATGAAAAAATGAATTTCCCATCTGCAAAATAATAATACAATGGTTTGACTCCAATTCTATCGCGAGCCATAAATAGCTCTTTATTTTTAATGTCATAAACCGCAAAAGCGAAAATGCCATTTAATAATTTCAAGCATTGTTCTTTTTTGTCTTCAAAAAGATGAAGCACGACCTCAGTATCGGTGTTTGAAATAAATTTGTGTCCCCTTGCCTCTAAATCTCCCCTTAGTGCTTTAAAATTATAAATCTCGCCGTTAAAAACAATACAAAGTGACTTATCTTCGTTAAACATCGGCTGTTTGCCATTTTCCGATAAATCAATTATGGATAATCTCCTGTGTCCTAAAGAAATATTTTCATCCAAATAAAAACCCTCGCCATCCGGCCCCCTGTGCTGAATTTTTGCATTCATTTTTTCTATCAAATTCCGGTTATTAAAATTGAAGCCGTTTATTCCACACATATAAAATCTAATATTTTTTTAGCTCTATTATCCCATGTATATTTTTGCACATCTTGATATGCTTGATTGGAAATATTTTCGGACAAAACAGAATCATTCAGTGCTTTTTTAATACCAATGGCCATTGCTTCGGCATTATCCGATTCAACAAAAATGCAATTATCTTCATTCAAAATTTCTTTAAACGATGGCAAGTCAGAAGCTACAATTGGTGTTTTGGATGCCATATATTCAAACATTTTCATCGGAGATGTTTGCTCTCTTGATATTTCCGATTCTTTATTTCCGGTTAAAACCAGGCAATCGGCAGATTTTAAATATTTGGGAATTAAAGAATAGTCTTTATATCCTACAACTAAAATATTTTTTAGATTGTTTTTTTCGATGAATTTTTTGAAATCGCTCAAATACCATTTTATTCCGCCAACAATAACGATTAATATATTCTCGTCCAAAAATTCCGAAGCTCGCGCAAGAGTTTCGACGCCCTTCCATTTGTACAGGTGCCCCGTATATAAAACTATCTTTTTGTTTAGCGGCAATCCCAATTCCTTGCGGCATTCTTCCCGGCTTTTTGAAACATTGAAATCATCCAAATCTATTCCGTCCGAAGCAAGCAATATTTTTTGTTCTAGAATACCTTTTTTAATTAAAGCGCTTTTTACTCCTTCGCTGATGGCAACTAATTTATTTGCTCTTTCCAAAAGCCCCTTGAAAAATAACCTGTGATTTTTATGAACCTCAAAAATGAAATTTTTGACGAAACTGACAAAAAACAACCCAAATCTGTCACGGCCGTAAACAATACAATTCTTCTTAAATAATAAATATAGAAAAACAAAAAAAGAAAATGAAACCGCCTGAATTCCGAAAGAGATCGGACCCAAAAATCTATTCAACGGTGTCAGATCCAAGCAGAATAACTTTTTAATTTTAAAAACCTTATCAACTTTGTAGTATTGGAAGGGGTCTTCTTTGGCTATTTTAGAAATAGCAAAACGTATCGGCACAACAAGCTCCAGGTCCGCACCTTGTTTTGCGAATGCTTCACACATTTTCATTATTTGTAATCCGTGTGCCATTTCAGTCGGTATTCTGGTATTGGCGATATAAAGTAATTTCATAAATTATTTTTTGCATTCAAAATAATACATTAAAACATATTTTTCTTTTCCGTGTCTTTGGTTAAGTTTAAAAATTATCTTATCCAAGGCAATTGCCGGAAAAACAAAAATCGGCCTTAAAAATCTCGGAAGTAAAAATTCAGTCATATAATAACTAATCGCAAAGGGACCGTAGCCGAGCGCTTCTATTTTTATATCTTTAAAACCCGCATTTTGGAACAGTCTGGTCAGCGTTGATTTGGTATATCGAAAGTAATCATCCGGGTCGCCATGTACGCTGCCCAAAAACGGTACCGTACCAATCAGTTTTCCGTTGTCCTTCAGTGCTCTTGAGGCCTCGCCAATAACGTTTTGATAATTATAAATATGCTCAAGCAAATTAAAACAAAAAACATAATCAAAATCTTTATCTTTAAATGGAAATGGTTTTTCCAAATCTGCTTTAATATCCGGCTTTCTTTCATCAGAAATGTCTACTGAAATTATATCTGAATTTTTATCCACTTTTAAAAATCGATAATAGCTTGGTCTTTTGGTCCCAGACGCCAAATCCAATATTCTGCCCTTAATCGAATCTGTTTTTTTCATCCTGTCATTAATTAAGATTCTGGGAAGAGATTTGCCCCTAAGGGTTTCTTTTATAATGTCTTTAAACATTTTTTATTTTTTAAAATAATTAATTCCGGTTTTGATTAATTCTTTCAATTCGCCGATTGATTTTATTTTTCTCAACTTATTAAATCCTTTTTTAAAGACATTCCCCTTGATTCCAATTCCTCTTGCCATTATGGCTTTTACTTTTTCCAATTCAGCGCCTGGCCATTCCATGTAGAACAATGTCGGATCCGTACCGGCAACCTTATATTTCGGCGACTGATAGGGACTATTCCAAGAAAAGTCTTTGGGCATCAATCCTTTTTCTTTTGCCATTAATTCCAACTCTGTGCCTGGATAAATAACCGTAAAACCATAAGCCGGATAAGAATTTTTTATCTCACCAAGTTTTTTCATTACATCAATTGTTTGATATAAATCATCCAACGTTTCATCGGGCAAATTAACCATAAAATTCGTATTTACTGCCATGCCAACTTCTGACGACCATTTCACTGCATTCAAAACTTGCTCAATGGTAATATTTTTTTTGATGATTTTTAAAATTCTCGGACTTCCCGATTCAACACCAAAACTAATTCTGATACACCCGGCTTTTTTCATTAACTGCAACAAATCCTTGTCCACGGTATTAACCCTTGCCCGGGCATACCAAATTATATCCAGTTTTCTCTTTATAATTTCTTCGCAAACAGCCATAACATGGCTTTTAACCATGGTTAAAGTATCATCCCAAAAATCGAATCCTTGATAGCCGTATGTTTTATGTAAATACTCAACTTCATCAATAAAATTTTTCGGACTTCTCAATCTTAACACAGATCTGGCATTGGCACAGTAAACGCACACATTTGGGCACCCCCTGGCGCTTAAAACGCCTATAGAACGAATGTTCGTACCATCTATGGGCTTGTTGTACTCTTTAAGGTCAAATAGGTGCCAAGCGGGCATTGGGAGCTCGTCCAGGTTCATTATCAAATCGGTTAAAGGTTTTTCCATTATTTCCCCGCCCTTACTCCTATAAACCAATCCCGAAACCGTCCTCATGTCTTGCTTCTTTTCTAGTGCGTCCAAGAATTGAACAATCGCTTTTTCGCCCTCGCCCTTAATAATGTAATCTATTTCAGGAACCAATTCCATGGCATTTTTTGCGGTTAAGGAAAAATGCGGACCACCCATTAAAACAATTACATTTTTATTTCTTTTTTTTAATTCTCTTGCTAGCGCAATTGCCTTAAATCTATTATCGGTAATGGAATGCACACCGACAACATCCGGATTTTTCTCCAATATTTTTTCTGCCGCCTCCGATGCGTTTAAGCCATAAGTATGAGAATCGAAAATTTCAACTTGATGATGACTGAATTTCTCCACATAACCAGCAATATAACCAATGCCCAAAAACGGTAAACCCTTTCTTTCAAGGTCGCCTTCCGCACGAGGGCTAGTTGT
>Ga0315287_10004714_pt1 | contig 13335 bp, 9 predicted proteins | sample YL17G11_0_MG_FD_205037 | JGI IMG/M metagenome (GOLD analysis project Ga0315287, IMG submission 205037) | Sediment microbial communities from Yellowstone Lake, YNP, Wyoming, USA - YL17G11_0 | ecosystem: Environmental > Aquatic > Freshwater > Lake > Sediment | place: USA: Wyoming | collected... | reverse complement strand
GCGCTCCAGGGCAACGAACAGGCGCGCCAGATCTTCACCGCGTGGATGGCGCCGTTCCACGATTTCGGCATGCACACGGTCGCGATCCAGAGCCTGGGCAGCACCGACCACGTGTCGTTCGACAACGCCGGGCTGCCGGGGTTCCAGTTCATCCAGGATCGGATTCCCGGCACCGGCGGGCACACGAACCTGGATTTCTTCGACACGCTCCAGGCCGAGGACCTGATGAAGAACGCGGTCGTCATGGCGTCGTTCGCGTTTCACGCGGCGATGACCGACGCGCGCATGCCTCGCAAGACGCAGAAGTAGCGGCCGTCGTGCCGTGAACGGGATGGCGCTCGAACTGATGCCACCCGCCGCAGGCTCGGCAGCCCCCGGCTTACGTCCCACGTAAGCGTTTACGTCCCGCGTTAATCCGTCGGGCCGCGACAGGCCATATTCCCGCCAAATCCACGCGAGACCCATGGGCACGCGACTTGCTCTCTCGCGAGCAACAACCTCGGATGTCAACCTTGCTGGAGGATTTATGAAGGAAGCGAAGATGCTCGATCGGCGGGAGTTCACCTTGGCCGCAGCGATGGCCGTGCTGAGCGGCGTTGCGATTACGGTCGCGGCGAGCTGTGGAGGCGGGAGCAGTTCCCCGGCCTCGCCGACGTCCCCGACGTCATCCACCCCGGCGTCCGGAACCGACAAGACGGGCTCCATCAGCTCGAACCATGGCCACTCCGCGGTGATCACCTCGGCGCAGCTCACGGCCGCGGGCGGAATCGCTCTCGGCATCCAGGGAACGGCCGGCCACCCCCACACGGTGACGCTGGCGGGCTCCGACCTGTCTGCCATTGCGGGTAGCCAGCGCGTGTCGAAGGAGTCCTCCAACGATTCCGGGCACTCCCACACGGTGACGTTCAATTAGTCAGAGCCGCCGACGCGATCCGCGGCGGCCAGCGTCAGGCCCGTGTCGGGCGCTGGCCTCGCGCCGCTTAGCGCAGGCGCTCGCCCAGGTGGACGGTCACAGTCACCGTCGCCCAGTCACTCCGCTTGAGGACGGCGCCGGCGGCGTCCGGATCCGCCGGCGGCATGTCGATCTGCAGTACGTACCCGTCGGCCTTCTCTGCCGCATCGGCGGGGGAGAGCATCTTCGCGCCGTCAACCGAGATCGCGTGGGCGGCGAGCAGCCGGACCCGGTAGCTGCGGCCGCGCCGGCCCTCCACTCGCAGCGTGTAGGTCCTGCCATCGAGTGCGGCATCGATCACGCGCAGCCGCGACGACGCATCTCCCAGCTGGAGCGTCGCGTGGACCGGCGCCACCTGGATGCCCGGCGTCGCGCGCAGGGAGAACGTGGTCGGTACCCGGACCTCCTCCACCCGCGAGAGGTGCAGTCCCCGTGAGGTGTCGCCTGCCGGCGACGCTGGCTGCCAGAGCAAGTCGCGCATGAGCTGGACGGACCCAGGCGGCAACAGCGCGTGCATCTCGATCGGCAGCGTCCCGCCTTTCGGTGACACCGCCATCGAAAGGCCGGTGGCGTCGCGGGTGATGGCGATGTCGGCCGTCACGCCGCGCCATTTCAGATTGCGGATCTTCAGCCACGTCCAGCCGGCGGGCAGTTGCGGGGCCAGCACGAGCCGGTCGGGGAGCTGGCGGCCGTCCCGCGTGGCGGCCGGGAGCACGCTCAGACCCACGAGGCCCCGCATCAGTGTCGACATGAACCCGGTCGTCGCGAACAACTGGTGCGGCACGGCGGCGTCGATGGAACGCAGCCGATCGCCTGAGAACAGCTCCGCCATGTACCCGCGAGATTCGAGGAAGGTCAGATCGGTGATGCCGTCGAGGTAGGTCCACGCGGCGTCGGGCCGGCCGTTCGAGTAGAGCGCGAGGGCCGCGAACCCCGTGAGGAACGGCCACGAGGCGCCGTTGTTGTAGCTGAGCGGGCCGTAGAGCGCGCTGTCGATGGAGAGCATGCGCGCGCCCCAGTCGGCGCCGACGCCGGCCCCGGCGAGATCGTCAAGCGCGCCCGCGACGGCCGGCCGCGTGGCATCAAACACGCCGCGCCAGAGACCGAACCCCGGCCACACCGTCGGTTCAGCCTGGCCCTTGCCGTCTTTCATGTACGCAAAGTAGATACGGCGGCCCGCATCGTCGAGGAACCGGTGGTTCAGCGATTCGCGGGCCTTCGTCGCCGCGGTGCGCGCCGTGGGCGCGAAGGGATCGCCGGCGATGGAGGCCAACTCCGCCGCGGCGTCGGCAGCCTCGGCCCACGCGGCTCCCAGGAACACGTCGGTCAGCACGTCGCGGCGCCGCAGCGTCCCGGTTTCGACAGCGGCGAGCCCGGCCTTCGTGTTGTCCATCAGGCCGTCGCCGTCCTCGTCGGTCGAGACGCAGTAGTCGTACGCCTGCTTCATCGACGGCCAGAAGTCCTTCGCCAGGGCCACGTCGCCGCTCGCGCGGACGTAGTCGCGTACCGCGATGATGTAGAGCGGCGTCGTGTCGGCGTGGTAGTAGCCGTAGGGGAACTCCTCGAACCACTTGATGTACCCGGCGCCCTGCGAGAGCTCGTGCATCATCTTGCCGTCTGCGCGCTGGCGCTTTCGCAGAAACTCGAGCGACTGCTTCACGGTGTCGAAGTCGCCGTACGCCGTCATCGCCCACGAGTTGATGAAGGCATCGCCGCCGAAGTACCAGCCGAAACCCGGCCGCTCGCTGGTGCCCGACGGCCCCAGGCCTGCGATGAGCCCGCACCCGAGATGCGGGTTGCAGACGAAGCCCTTGTCGAGCGCCACCTTGCCCCACTCGAAGGCCAGGTCGAGGCGGTCGTCAGGGCTGTCGATGCTGGTCATCTCTTCGCGCAGCCGCCGGTAGTGGGCGGCGGACTCCCGGTACATCACGTCGCTCGAGGCGAGCAGTTTCTGGTACGTGGCCTTCGCGCCGTTCAGCCCTTCCAGACTGGCGGCGATCACGATGGGCACGAGGCCGCGCGCGGCGGTCTCCGGGGTGATGGCGATCGTGAACTGCGAGGGCGCGTCAGGCAGGTTGTGCGCCGGCTGTTCGGGCGGATCGATCCCGAAGGGCGACCCGATCATCGCGGCCTGCTTCCCGCTGGCTTCACCGAGGACGTACGCCTTCAGGCCGGCATCCCAGTAGCTGTACTGCCCGCCCAGCGCCGCGGGCCACATCGGTTTCAGGTCCGGCCGGAACTTCACCACCACCTGCAGCGGCTGTGACGTGCTGACGTCGAGCAGGATGATGGCGCCCTGATCGTTCAGCGGCACGACCCAGACCGCGTCCACGGTGAACGCGGCGTGGGCGAACCTGACCACGCTCGCCTCGGGGCGCACATCTACGCTCGACACAAGGTTCACCCCCGGGATCGGATCGGCGTAGTCCGGCGTCCCGAACGACAGGCGGAAGTCGTGGAGCACCTTGAGCGGGTAGACCCACGCCTCGAAGCTGCCGTCCTCGCGGCCGAGGAGCGCCGCCTTGCGGCCCGACGCCTCCATGTAGCGCTCCGGCCGGGCCGGGCCGCGCAAGGCGATGGGATTCGGCTCGCGCGCGAAGCGGGGCACGACAGCCGGCGCCGCCGCCGCGGGTGCCTGCGGGCGGGCGCTGAGCCTGCCGGCGGGCGCGGTGAGAAGCAGCCCGAGTACGGTGAAGAGAATGCCTCCACGCGCGCCGATGCTGGACATGTGGTCGCCTCCGTGTGTCTCGGGCCCGTCCGCGCGGGTCCGGCGCCCTGTCGCGCGATGCATTGTAGCAAACGGGGCGACTATTCAATAAGCACTCAAATACTTGACAAGAAATACTCAACATGGGATACTGCCGGTCGTGCGCGGCACCATCCTCATCACCGGCGCGACGGGGTACGTGGGCGGACGGCTCCTCGCCGAGTTCGAACGACGAGGCCGACCGGTGCGGTGCCTCGCGCGCACTCCCGAGTCGCTGAGGACCCGCGTCGCGCCCTCCACGGAGCTGGTGCGGGGCGATGTGCTCGACCCGGTTTCCGTGCGAGCGGCGTTGTCCGGGGTGGAGACGGCCTACTACCTCGTTCATTCCATGGGCGCGTCCGCTGACTTCGCCGATCTCGATCGGACGGCCGCGCGGACCTTCGGCGACGCCGCCCGCGACGCCGGCGTGCGGCGCATCGTGTACCTCGGTGGCCTGGGCGACGCTGGCGACGATCTGTCCGCCCATCTGCGCAGCCGCCATGAAACGGGCGACGTGCTCCGCGAGAGCGGCGTCCAGGTGATCGAGTTCCGCGCGTCGATTGTCATCGGATCCGGCAGCCTGTCCTTCGAGATGGTGCGGGCGCTGACCGAGCGTCTGCCGGTCATGGTCTGCCCGCGATGGGTGGCCATCCAGGCTCAGCCCATCGCCATCGAGGACGTGCTGTCGTACCTGATCGCCGCGCTGGATCTTCCCGACGGTCCGTCGCGCACCTTCGAGATCGGCGGACCCGACGTCGTGTCCTACGGCGACATCATGCGGGAGTACGCGCGGCAGCGTGGCCTGCGCCGCCTGATGATCCCGGTGCCGCTGCTCACGCCGCACCTGTCGAGCCTGTGGCTGGCGCTGGTGACCCCATTGTACGCGCGCGTGGGACGCAAGCTGATCGGCAGCATCCGCAACGCCACCATCGTCCGGGACCATCAGGCGCTCGAGGTGTTTCGGGTCCGTCCACGCGGATTGCGTGAGGCGATTGCCCGCGCGATCGGTTCGACGGACAGCCCCGCGGGCGCGAACCGCTGGTCCGACTCGCGGTCGGCCGGGGTGGCGACGGTCGCGACACCGCGCGCTGCGTCGCCAGCGCTGTGCGACGAGCGCGAGACCCTCGTGGACGCCCCGGTCTCGGCCGCCTTCGCGCCGATCCGCCGAATCGGCGGCGACCAGGGCTGGTACAGCGCCAACGGTCTGTGGCGCCTCCGCGGCTGGCTCGATCTGCTCGCGGGCGGCGTGGGCATGCGCCGCGGCCGCCGCGATCCGGAGTCGTGCGTGCCGGGCGACCCGCTGGATTTCTGGCGCGTCGAGGCCTACGAAGCCGGCCGCCTGCTGCGCCTCGAGGCCGAGATGAAACTGCCGGGCCGCGCGTGGCTCGAGTTTTCGGTTGAGCCGGTCACCGACCGGATCACCCGGATTCGCCAGGTGGCGCGCTTCGAACCGTCTGGCTGGCTGGGGCGCCTCTACTGGTACTCGCTCCTTCCCATGCACGCGATCATCTTCTCCGGGATGCTGCGCGGGATCGGGATCCGGGCGGTGCGCGAGCGCGTCATAACCGCATCGGCGCCGTGAGCGACACGAGCGTGTCACAGGCGCCGCCCGGTGCTCCGGCATGCGTGTGCGCCCCCATGCCGGTTACGCTCCACGTGGAGCCGTTCAGTCTCGTGGGTGCTTTAAGGAGCCATACCGATCATGCGTAAGTTGTTTGCCTCCGCTCTCGTGCTCACGCTCGTTGCCACCAGCGCCGCGGGTCTCCGCGCCAGCGAGCCCCGGGCCAAGGACATTGTCGACACCGCCGTCGCGGCGGGCAGTTTCACGACGCTCGCCACGGCCCTGCAGGCCGCCGGGCTCATCGATACGCTGAAGGGCAAGGGCCCGTTCACGGTCTTCGCGCCGACAGACGAAGCGTTCGCCAAGCTGCCGGCCGGCACCCTTGAGGCGCTGCTGAAGGACAAGGCCAAGCTGACGGCCATCCTGACCTACCACGTCGTGGCTGGCAAGGTCATGGCGGCGGATGTGGTCACGCTCAAGGAAGCCAAGAGCCTTCAGGGCCAGATGATCAAGATCGACACGTCCATGGGCGTGAAGGTCGACGACGCGAACGTCGTGAAGACCGACATCGTGTGCTCGAACGGAGTCATCCACGTGATCGACTCCGTCATTCTCCCGAAGTAAGACCCGGGGTTTCCAAACCCGCGCTGGCGCGTGGCGTTCCCCGCCTCACGCAGGTTTTGAGACCATCTCCATAGACCCCCTGACTGCAGGGGTGATCTGGCGCGGTGCGGTCCCTCGATTGGGCCGGCCGCGCCAGCATCGTGTTGCGCGGGACCTCGTCGTTCCGTGGCATCATTGAGCGTCACATGCGTGACCGGACACCGCGCCAGACGACGTCGACCGCCGGAAAGCTCTCCATCGGCGCCCTCGCGAAGGCGACGGGTGTCCCCGTCGAGACGCTACGGACCTGGGAGCAGCGCTACGGCTTTCCGGCGGCGGAGCGGAAGCCATCCGGTCACCGAGTCTATGCGCTCGCGACCGTCCCCCGCCTGCGCCGTATCGCGGACGCCCTCACGCGGGGCCATCGCGCCAGTGCGGTCGTGGCCGCGACCGACACGGAACTCGACCGGCTGCTGACGGCGACGGCCGCCCCCGCCGCGCCGTGGCCGGCCCCGCCTGTTCCGTCAACGGGTTCGATCGATGATCTGCTCGCCACCGTCGCCGCCTTCGATGCCGATCGCCTGACCGCCGCGCTGTGGTCCGACTGGGGGCGCCTGGGCGCCGTCGAGTTCGTGCAGCGAATCGTCGCCCCCCTGATCGACCGCGTAGGCCGGGAATGGGCCGAGGGCCGGATGGAGATCCGACACGAGCACTTCCTGTCCGAGCGTCTGGCCGACGTGATGCGGTCGCTCCGCATGCCGTTCGAGTATCGTGCGTCGGGGCCGCGCGTGGTCTGTGCGACCTTGACCGGCGAGTCTCACGCGCTGGGCCTGCAGATGGTCGCGCTGCTGCTCGCGTCCGCGGGCCTTCGCGTCGTGTACCTTGGCACCGAGATTCCACCGGCTGAGCTCGCCCGAGTGGCCCGCGAGCTCGACGCGCGCGCGGTCGCCGTCAGCGTGTCCGCCGCCGCGGACGGCCAGATGGCGAGGCGCCTCGTCGCGCGCCTCCGGGAGGCTCTGCCGCCGTCCGTGGTGCTGCTGCTGGGCGGCATGGGGGCGCCGGCGAACCGGAGTGACACGGTCACGGTGGGGAACTTCGTCGAGCTGGACCGGTGGGCCCGCGAACTGAGGGCGACGTCCCTCGTGCCGCAGACGGGACAGCGCTAGCGATGGCGGGCCTGGCGTCCCTCGCGTCAGACGCGCGGGTCACGGTCAGGCGTCCCGGCCCTCCAGACCCGGACGGACGCGCGGTGGTCTACTGGATGCAGCGCGCGCAACGTGCGGCCGACAACCCAGCCCTCGACATCGCCATTCATGCCGCCAACGCGCTGACGCTGCCCGTGGTGGTGTTCTTCGGTCTGACGCCGGCATATCCACACGCCAACCGCCGCCACTACGCCTTCCTGGCCGACGGCCTGCCCGGGATCGAGCACGACCTGCGCGCCCGCCGGGTGGGGTTCGTCGTCCGGCGTAGCCCGGACCACGGCGTCGCCGGGTTCTGCGAGGACGTGCGTGCGGCGCTCGTGGTGGGGGACGAGAATCCGCTGCGCGAGCCGGAGCAGTGGCGCCGCGATGCGGCGAGCCGCCTGCGCGTGCCGTTCTGGACGGTTGATGCCGACGTCGTGGTGCCGACCGCGCTCCTCGTGAAGGAGCAGTACGCCGCCCGGACCATGCGTCCCCGGATTCGGCCGCTCATCCCCCGGTTCCTGGACGACACCGGTGAGCCGCGGGCCCGCGTCGCGTGGCGACCGGTTCGCGGAGTGTCCGGCCTGCCGGCGTCAGTTGCGACGGTGGACGGACTCGAGGTCGATACGTCGGCGGGACGGGCGGCGGCCTTCCGGGGTGGCCCGGACGAGGCGCGACGCACCTTGCGGCGCTTCGTCACGCGTCGGCTGAACGGGTACGCGACGGGCCGGAATCACCCGGAACTCGAGGCCACCAGCCAGCTCTCGCCGTACCTTCACTTCGGCCACATCGGCCCGCGCGAGGTCGCGCGCGCCGTGCGCGACTCCGGCGCGCCCCGCGAGGACCGCGACGCATTTCTCGAGGAGTTCATCGTGCGGCGCGAGCTGGCGATCAACTTCGTGCGGTTCAATCCGCGCTATGACACCCTCGACGGCTGCGAGCCGTGGGCGCTGCGGACGCTGGCGGCGCATGCGAAGGACGTGCGACGGCCGCGGTATTCGGCCTCCCAGCTCGAAACAGCGGACACGCACGACCCGTTGTGGAATGCGGCCCAGATCCAGATGGTCGAGACGGGCTGGATGCACGGATACGTCCGGATGTACTGGGCGAAGAAGATCCTGGAGTGGACGGAGGACCCGGCGGATGCCTTCGCGATCGCGGTGATGCTCAACGATCGGTATGAGCTCGACGGGCGCGACCCGAACGGCTACACGGGCATCGCATGGGGCATCGGCGGCAAGCACGACCGCGCCTGGGGGCCGGAGAGACCCATCTACGGCACGATCCGCTACATGTCCTTCGCGAGCACGTCACGCAAATTCGACTGCAAGCGCTACATCCGGAGAGTTGAAGAGGAGACGGGCCGCAGAGTCCCGCTTGACGGTCGTCGTGGGGCAGGACTCTAGTCCTGCCGGTACGAACAGTCCTGCGCCACGACGGAGTGCTATCCTCCTGTCCATGTCGACCCAGGAATCCATTCGCATCGGGATCTCGTCCTGCCTGCTTGGCCAGAAGGTCCGGTTCGACGGCGGGCACAAGCGCGACGCGTTTCTCGTGGACACCTTCGGCACGTTCGTCGAGTGGGTGCCGGTGTGCCCGGAAGTGGAACTGGGCCTCGGCACGCCGCGCGAGGCGCTGCGGCTCGTCCGGAAGGGCGACGAGATCCGGATGGTGAACACGAAGAGCGGCCGGGACATTTCCACCGAGATGCGGCAGTGGGCACAGGCGCGTGCCGACGCACTCGCCGGCGAACGGCTGTGCGGCTACGTGCTCAAGAAGGACTCGCCCAGCTGCGGCATGGAGCGCGTCAAGATCTACGCCGACGCGGGGATGGCCGAGAAGAACGGCCGCGGCTTCTTCGCCGACGCCTTGATGGCGCGTTTCCCCCGACTCCCGGTCGAAGAGGAGGGGCGGCTCTCAGACCCGCGCCTGCGCGACAACTTCGTCGAGCGGGTCTTCGCCTACGTCCGGCTGCGCGCGCTGTTCGCCGCAAGGTGGACGATCGGCGACCTCGTGCGGTTCCACACGGCGCACAAGATGGCGCTCCTGGCACACTCGACGGAGATGTACACCGAGCTGGGCCGGCTCGTCGCGCGTGCGAAGTCTCTCGATCGGGGCGACGTCGAGACGCGCTACCGCGAGCTGTTCATGGACGCGCTTGCGAAGATGGCCACCGCCCGCAAACACACGAACGTGCTGCTGCACATGGCTGGCCACTTCAAGCAGCTCCTCGAGATCGACGAAAAACAGGAACTGCTCACGAGCGTCGAGGACTACCGGATCGGACTCGTGCCGCTCGTCGTCCCGCTCACGCTGATCAAGCACCACGTCCGCCGCCACAAGGTGGACTATCTCGCCGGGCAGGTCTATCTCGATCCCCACCCGAAAGAACTGATGCTGCGGAACCACGTCTGAATAGAGGACCGCGAATCGGAGCAGCCGTTGTTCCTGGCTGCGGGTCCTGTCGCCGGTCAGCCCCACCCGTCCTCGGCGCCAAATGCGCGGGTCAGGACTGTGGCGCCTGCGCGGCGGGCGGGGCGCCCCGCCCGCCGCCACCCGCACCCAGTGATCCCCGCGACGATCCCTAGTCGCGGTCTTTCGTCTCATGGGTTGTCCAGCTCAGTGACAGCTCGATCCGGCCGCTCGTCTTGGACGCCATCTCGATGCCTTCCTCATCGATGACCGCGGTGTCGGCGCTCTCCAACTTGAAGCCGGTCGCCGCCGTGAACGTCCCCGACTCGAGCACGAGTCTCATCTTCAGGGCGTCCGACAGCCCGTCGAGGCCATGGTCGCAGCGCTCGTCGTGGTCCCCCTCGGTCCCTTCGCCGTCAGGGCCCACGTCGATCCAGAGCCTCCATGTCGTCACGCCGCCGTCCTGGGTGATGCCGACCTCGTGCGGGACCTGGCACCTCGTCAGCAGATGTTCGAAGATGTCGGCCAGGCTGTCGAACCGAGCGCCGACCATCACCGCATAGGGCCGCGTGCCGCGGAGCCAGCGGATCCGGACGTCGTCTGCGCCGAGGGCCAGGAACGCCTCGACCACGCCGTGCTCGCCGCGGGCAACCTCATCGACGTAGGCGAATTCCTCGGTGATGCGTTTCGCGGCATCCGTTTCGTCCGAGCGGACGTTCTGCTCGAGCACGACCCAGTCCAGCGACCCGTCCTGGCGGAGGTAGATCGTGCTGGTGGTGTCTTTCTGCAGGCATGCCGTCGCCGCGAGCGATGCCGCCAACGCGAGAGCAAGTGAGATCCGTTTCATAGTTCGCGTCCTCCCTGGCGCCTGGTTCCAACCCCGAGTCCCGAGCCCCGAGCCCCGAGCCCCGAGCCCCGAGTCCCGAGCCCCGAGCCCCGAGTCCCGAGTCCCGAGTCCCGAGTCCCTGTGCCTGTCTGTAATGACGGCGGCAGCTGCGCGAACCGAACGAACGGGCCGCGAGAGGCGCAGTCCCCTCCCCCGCGGGGACCGCGGTCTTCCCACGGGCGTGTCCCAGTGGTAACGTGATGCGCCATGACCCGGCAGGAGAGCACCGTGCTGCTGCGGGAAGCCCGCCAGGGCTCGCCCGACGCCCTCGGGGAGCTGTACGCGCGCTACGGCGGCCGGCTGCAGGCGTTCATCCGCATGAAAATGGGGCAGGACCTCCGGGCCCATGTGGAGTCGCGCGACATCCTGCAGGCCACGCTGCTGAAGTCGTTCCAGCGCCTCGCGCAGTTCGAGGGCGGAAATGGCGCGACCCTCATGGGCTGGCTGGTGCGAATCGCCGAAAACGAGATCCGTGATCAGGTGGACTTCCAGCATCGCCAGCGCCGCGACGTGGCGGCCGTGGTGCCGCTCGACGACGGGGCGATCGACATTGGCGCCGGCGTCAGGTCGGCGCTCAGCGCGGCCATATTCAGCGAGCAGGCCGAGCGACTCGGGGCCGCCCTCGAGGCCCTGGAACCCGACCACCGCGAAGTCATCGTGCTCCGGAAACTCGAAGAACTGAGCTTCAAGGACGTGGCGGCGCGGATGGGACGCAGCGAGGATGCCTGCCGCATGCTGCTGGCCCGAGCCATGGTGGCGCTCACGCTGAAGCTGAAAGCCATGCCATGAGTGACGACGCCGAAACCCTCTTCGCGCGGTGGGTCGAGCATCATGTCCTTCACGACGCGGAGCTGGATCCGGCCACGCTCTGCGCCGGCCGGCCGGAGCTGCTGGCGGAACTGCAGGCGCTCATCGCACAGTACCGGCAGGCGTCCGACTCTCTCGATGGACTTCAGGGGCACCTCGGCGGCGGAGCCGCGCCGGCATCGACGACCCTTCCCGTGTTCGAGGGATTCCGCACCATCGAGCGGATTGGGACGGGCGGCATGGGGGACGTCTACAAGCTCCACGACCTGAAACTGGATCGCCTGGTGGCGGCCAAGGTCGTGCGAGTCGACCGCCGGGTGGCATCGGGTCTGGCGGATTTTCTCTCCGAGGCGCGTGCCCTGGCGCTCTTCCAGGATCGGCGCATTGTCCAGATCTACGAGTTCCGGGATCAGGCGACGCCCCCGGTGCTCATCATGGAGTACGTGGACGGCTTCGAGCTGGGCCGGCTCGCTCCGTCCCTCGAGTTCCATCAACGTGCGCGGATCATGAAGGACGTCTGCGAAGCGGTGCACCACGCGCACCAGGTCGGCGTGCAGCACCGCGACCTGAAGCCGTCGAACATCATGCTCGACGGGGAGCTGCGGCCGAAGATCCTCGACTTCGGCCTGAGCTCGAACGACCCGGCGCGCGGGCATTTCCGCGGCACGCCCCACTACCTGGCGCCGGAGCAACTCGACGCCTCGCAACCGATCGATGCGCGCACGGATGTGTACGCGCTGGGGGCGGTGCTGTACGAGATGCTGACCGGCGTGCCGCCTGTCGGTGGCGCGAGCGAAGACGACATTGTGGCCAACGTCCGCGCCGGTGCGATCCGGCTGCCGGTGGAGATCGCGCCCCGCACGCCGGAACCGCTCCAGGCCATTGCGCTCAAAGCCCTGGAGCCGCGGCCGTCCGAACGCTATCAGTCCGCCCTGGACATGGCGCTCGATCTCGACCGCTTCCTGGACGGGCGCCCCGTGACGACGCGCCCGAGCCGGTACGGCAGCGTGCTGACGGCCCGGATCAGGCCGCACCTCGATCAGATCGAGGACTGGTTGCGGCTCAAACTGATCCATCCGCACGAGGCCACTCGGATTCACGCTGCGTACCGCCAACTCGAGAAGCGAGACGACGATTGGATCGGCGAGAGCCGCGTGCTGTCCTATTCACAGATCGCCCTGTATCTCGGGGCCTTTCTGCTGATGTGCGGCAGCCTGTTCTATTTCTGGGCGCGCCGGATCGAACTCGACGTGAAAGGCATTGTCGAGCCGTTCATCGTGCTGGCGATGCCGTTTGCCGGTCTGAACGTCGCGGCGCACCTGCTCGCGCGGCGCGACCACAAGGCGGTGGCCGTCGCGTTCTATCTCGGCGGGATCAGCCTGCTGCCGCTCTTCCTGCTGCTCGTGTTCTACGACACGGGATGGTTGGTGGAGCCGAAAGATGCCCCGGGTCAGCTCTTCCTGGACGGTTCGGTGTCGAACCACCAGTTGCAGATCACGATCTTCGTGGCCTTCGCCTGGACAGCCTGGCTGGCGCTTCGTACCCGCACGATCGCGCTCAGCACCGTGCTGGCGGTGCTGGGCGTGCTCCTCGCGCTGGCGGTGCTGTCGGATTTCGGCCTTCGCAGCTGGGTGGACGGTGAGAAATGGGACCTCCTCGCGCTGCACCTGCTGCCGCTGGTGCCGATCTACGCAGCCGCCGGGTTCGGCCTCGAACGCGCGGAGCGACCCTGGTTCGGGCGGCCGCTGTACACCGGCGCGGCCGTGATCCTTATCGTGGCCCTGGAACTGCTGGCGCTCGATGGCCGCCTCTTCCAATACCTCGGGGGGTTGTCGATGCGGCCGTTCCAGGCGGCCACCGTGAGCGAGGCCACGCTTCTGGACACCATCACGGCGATGTCGCTGAACGGCATCGTCTTCTACCTGGTTGGGTCTGCCGCCGACCGGCGGGGGACCGAGCTCATGAAGGCGGCGGCGTGGCTCCTGTTCACCATCTCGCCCTTCGCTATCCTCGAACCGCTGGCCTACCTGAATAACACGCCTGAATACTCCCACGTCTTCAACTGGATCTACCTCGGCCTGGCCCTGGCGATGGCCCTTGTCAGCCACCAGCGGCAGCGCAAGAGCTTCTACTACGCCGGGCTGATCAATACGGGCGGCGCCCTCTGGCTGATCGCCACCCACT
>Ga0315287_10004713_pt1 | contig 13336 bp, 5 predicted proteins | sample YL17G11_0_MG_FD_205037 | JGI IMG/M metagenome (GOLD analysis project Ga0315287, IMG submission 205037) | Sediment microbial communities from Yellowstone Lake, YNP, Wyoming, USA - YL17G11_0 | ecosystem: Environmental > Aquatic > Freshwater > Lake > Sediment | place: USA: Wyoming | collected... | reverse complement strand
CGCGTCTTCGTCTCCTTCGGGCTCCTCTTGTCGTTCGCGGCGATGGCCGTCGCCGGGATCGCGCTCTATTTCCGGCCCGAGGGGACGCTATCCTCTTGGACAGACTGGTCCCTCTTGGGTCTCGACAAAAAAGGATGGGAAGGCGTTCACACCATCCTCATCGCGGCGGTCTTGATCTTCGCCGTCCTTCACGTGATCTATAACTGGAAAGCCTTGATCGGGTATCTCCGGAAGAAAGCCGCCGCCGGCGCCCGGTCGAAAATCGAATTCGCCGCGGCTTCGATCCTGATCGCCGCGATCCTGGCGGCGGCGATCATCCGTTGGCCTCCCGTCTGGAAAATCATGGATATCCGCGGAGCGATCAAACAAGGGTCTCTTTCCGTCCGCATCCCTCCCCCGTTTCCGGACGCGGCCGATCGGAGCCTGTTCGAGCTTTGCGCCGCGGTCTCTCTCGATCCGGACGAGGCGCTGGGCCGCCTGAAGCAGGCTGGGTACCCGGCCGAGGACTCCTCGACGAACCTGACCCGGCTATCCAAAAAATACGGTCTTTCGCCGGAGCGTCTTTTCCGGATTATGTCCGCCCGCTGAGAGGATCGGTCGTCTCGCTTTCCGGCCTTCCCGTTCTGCGGGCGACAAGTTCGTCGAGCGTCCGGAGAAGATCGAGGGGCTTGAGGGGTTTGGAGATGTAATCGTCCATCCCGCCCTCCAGGCATTTCTCCCGGTCGCCGCTCATCGCGTGGGCGGTCATGGCCACGATGGGTTGCCGACGGCCCGTCCCTTCCTCCTGTCGCCGGATTTCCGCGGTCGCCTGGAGTCCATCCATTTTCGGCATCTGGATGTCCATGAGGACGACGTCGAAGGACGCGGCGGCCAGGGCGGCCAGGGCCTCTTCTCCGTTTCCGACGACGGTGACTTTATGTCCCCGATTCTCCAGGATTCTCACCGCCAGCTTCTGATTGATGATGTTGTCTTCGGCGAGGAGGAGGGAATACCGGGAGCGGTTCTGGGCCAGCGAGTGCCGGGTGACCAGGGGGGCCGGGCCGGCCCCTTCCTCGGGACCGGCCAGCGACATCATCACGGCGTCCAGAAGGAGAGACTGTTTGATGGGCTTCGTCAAATACGCGGCCAGTCCCAGGTTCCGGCAACGGGCCGAATCCCCTCGAAAACCGGAGGAGCTCAGCATCATGATGAGGATATTTCGGTACTCGGGCATGTCCTTGATCCGGGCGGCCAGGTCGAATCCGTCGACCTCCGGCATATTCGCGTCGGTCAGGATCAAGCGGAACGGACGGCCTTCGTCCTTCGCTCCGCGGAGAATCTCGATGGCCGCCTTCGCCCCGTCGGCCGTCGTCGGATTCATGCCCCAGTGGGTCAGCATTTCCCGGAGAATCCGGCGGTTGGTGGCGTTGTCGTCAACGATCAGGACCGGCAGATTCTTCAGATCGACGAGGCGGAGAGGGGTGATTCCGGCGTCATCCTCTTTTCCCAGGCCGAACTCAGCCGTGAAATGGAACGTGCTGCCTTTTCCGGGCTCGGATTCGACGCCGATGGTCCCGCCCATCAAGGAGACGAGTTGAGAGGAAATGGTCAGCCCCAAGCCCGTTCCTCCATACATCCGGGTCGTGGAACTGTCGGCTTGCGTGAACGGCTCGAAGATGAGACGCCGTTTTTCGGGGGAGATTCCGATTCCGGTATCCCGGACCAGGACTCGAAGCCGGATTCGGCCTCCGGTCCGGCGATCGGTTTCGATCGAGACGACGATTTCACCCTGACTGGTGAATTTGATGGCGTTGCTTAAAAGATTGGTCAAGATCTGGCGGAATCGGCCCGGATCGCCGATCAATCCGTCCGGGATGTCGGCCGGAACCGAATAGGCCAATTCGAGGCCCTTTTTTTCGGTGAAAAGGGAGACACCCGAGACGGCCGCGTGGACCGTGTCCCGGAGCCGGAAGGGGATTTTTTCCAACTCGATTTTCTGAGCCTCGATCTTGGAGAAATCGAGGATGTCGTTGATGATCGTCATCAGCGCGTCGGCCGACGATTTGACCGATTCGAGGTATTCGCGCTGATCGGAGGAGAGATTCGTCTCGAGGGCCAGTTCGGTCATGCCGAAGATGCCGTTCATGGGCGTGCGGATTTCGTGGCTCATATTGGCTAAAAATTCGCTCTTGGCCCGGCTGGCCTCCCGGGCTTCCACTTCGGCCTTTTTCAGGTCGGCGGTCCGCTGCTGGACTTTGGACTCCAGCCATTGGGTCCGGCGGCGGATGTTCCGAAGGCGGCGGCGGAGGGAAAAAAAGATGAGCAGGACGACCAGGACCAGACCGAGGGCCTGGACCCATCGGAGGCGATAGAACGGAGGGATGACCCGGACCCGGAGTTCCACACCTTTGTCATTCCAGACGCCGTCGTTATTGGAGGCCTTGACCCGAAAGGTATAACGTCCGGGATTCAGGTTTGTATAGCTCACGAACCGGCGGTCCTTGACTTGATTCCAGTCCGGATCGAAGCCTTCCAGGATATACGCGTAACGGTTCTTTTCAGGGGCGGCGAAGTGCAGGCCGGCGAAGGTGAAGGTGACCAGCCGGTCCTGAGACCGAAGGATGAGGTCGGTCGCCTCGGTGATGGATTTATCGAGAAGAATCCGCCCGTCCACCGGGAGGCCGATGGGAACCTGTTTGTTGAACACCTCGACCCCGGTGAGCACGACCTCCGGGGGAAAGGGATTGTCCTGGAGGCGGGCCGGAAAGAAGCCGTTGAGTCCGTTGGTTCCGCCGAAAAAAAACTCGCCCGATTTTGAGCGATAACGCGCCCCGCCGTTGAATTCGTTGCTCTGCAGACCGTCGGAGACATCATAGACTTTGACGGCCCGCGTCCCGGGATTCAACCGGGCCAAGCCCCGATTGCTCGAAACCCAGACCGCGTCCTCGTCGTCGATCAGGATGCTGTAGATGGCGTTGTTGGGAAGGCCGTCCTTGTCCGTGTAAACGACGAACTTCCCCTCGGCCGGGCGGAAGGCGTTGAGGCCGTTGGCCGTGCCGATCCAAAGACAGCCGGTGGAGTCTTCGGCCAGACTCGGGACGAAATCACCGCACAGGCTGTTCGCGTCGGCCGGGTCATGACGAAATACGGTGAAACGTCCGACGGCCGGATCCCAGCGATTCAGGCCGCCGCCGAAAGTTCCGGCCCAGATCGCGCCGTTCCTGTCTTCCAGAAGGGCCCGGACGGTGTCGTGGCTCAGCGTGCCCGGATCGGCCGGGTCGTGGCGATAGCGGATGAAGGTTTCTGTTTTCGGATCGAAGCGGTTGAGGCCGCCGCCGTCGGTTCCGATCCATAAATAGCCCTGTCGGTCGATGACCAGGCAGCGGATGGAATTATGACTGAGCGTCGAGGGATCGCCGGGGCGGCTGAGAAAATGCCGGAAGGACCCGGTCCGCGGATCATAGCGGTTCAATCCTCCGCCCGCGGTCCCAATCCAGATTTCCCCGGACCGTCCGATGGCCAGGGCATAGATCGAATCCGAGTTCAGGCCGGCCGGATTGCGGGGATCGGATCGAAAATGGGCGACGATCCCCGTCTTGCGGTCGAGACGATTCAGGCCCTTGTCCTGAAATCCGATCCAAAGCCCGCCGTCCGCGTCTTCGGCAATGGCCCGGATGTAATTGGAGCCGAGTCCCCGGGGATCGTCGCGCCGGTTCTGGAAAAGCTCGAACCGGGACTTCTCGGCCACTAGCTTGTTCAGCCCGCGGCCGCGCGTCCCGATCCAGAGGACGCCGGTCCGATCCTCGATGATGGAGTTGATGTAATCGTAGCTCAGGCTTTCCGGATCGACCGGATCGTTCCGCAGGACGGTGAAATCTCCGCGGGTTTCGTCGAAGAGGTTGAGACCGTCCTGCGTTCCGATCCAAAGACGGGAGGCCCGATCCCGGAAGATGGCATAGACGATTTCGTGGCTGAGGCTTCGAGGGGAATTGGCCTGATTCAGGTAGCGGGTGAAAAGCCCCGAGGCCCGGTCGAATCGGTTCAAACCGCCCTCCGTTCCCAGCCAAATCGTCCCGTCGCGATCTCCGAAAACGACCCGGACCCGATCGTGGCTCAGGCTTTGCGGATTATTCGGATCGTAGAGGAAGCGAACGAATTTTCCCGAGCGTGGATCGAACCGGTTCAATCCGCCTCCCGTAGCCAGCCAAAGGATTCCCTCGGCGTCGATGTGAATTCCGAAGATTTCATCGCTCCCGAGGCTTTCCGGGTCGGCCGGATCGCGGCGATAGGTCCGGAACACGCCGGTTTGACGATCGAAGGCGTTCAGCCCCCCGCCGGCCGTGCCGATCCAGAGCGTTCCGGCCGCGCCCTCGGCGAGGGCCGTAATGTTATTGTGGCTGAGGCTCCGCGGATCTCCGGGCCGGGCGAAAAACCGGGTGAAGTCGTCCCGGTCCCGATGATATTGATTCAGGCCGTTCATCGTCCCGATCCAGAGATCTCCTTGGGAGTCGGCGGCGATCGTATTGACGAGCCCGTCGGACAAGCTGTTGGGATCTTCCGAAGGCCGATAGATCTTGAAGTCGTATCCGTCGTACCGGTTCAGGCCATCCTCCGTTCCGATCCAGAGAAATCCCCGCTTGTCCTGGAACATGGCGATGGCCGAGCCTTGGGACAGGCCGTTCTGTATGGTCAGGCGGCCGAAATGCATCGCCGTCCCGTTGCCCGCGAACCCGGTCGAGGCGCAGACCAGACAAGCTCCCAAAATCCGGCCCAAAAAGACTCCGGCGGTTTTCTTCTTCATTATGCTCTCCGAGAGGGAATGGGATCGGCCCTGCTCCGAAATTGCGGCCGAGGTGAGAATGGAACCGTCATCGGGGCCCACTTTAGCGTCTTCGCGAAATTCTGTCAATCAGGGACTTCGAAAAGGCCGGCCGGCCCTTTACTTTGGAGGCCGGATTTGGTAACTTGTTTCCTAGGATTTTCCCCCTTCAATCTCCTAGATAACCTTCGTTTCGTATCGAGGTCTTGAGCCCCCTCCCGGGACAAGATTCGTATCGAAGCGGGCGGCGATTTCTCCCCGAGGGAGAGGCTGAGGAGCGGGCATGAGCTATCAACCGGTTGTTTGTCAGTATGACGGAACGGGCTGCGGACACATTCTCCAAGCGGGGGACAGCGAAGAGATCGGGTTTTTGGCCTCCCCACGATCTTCCAACGAAGACGTGTTCGCCCTGGTCCGTTTGGCCAGGGCGGCCTTTCACAGCGACCAAGGCCCCGGGCTTTCCCGCCCTCTTCGCTTCGCGAATGAGGACTGCAAAGCCCGGGGGAATTTCTGCAGTACTCGCCCGTGGTTTCAGGCCACGGGTGAGTGGCGAGCCGAAGGCTCGTCCCTTGATGCCGCCGTCCCCGTGGCTGAAGGATCCGGCGGGTCAGGCGCATGAGCCGTCCGGTGCACCGGGATATCGTCCGGAAGATCACCGAAGTCCGGACCGAGTATCTCAGCGCCCGCCAGATCCACGCCAACCTCGAACGCCGTGTCCGCGGCGGCCGAAACGTCCCGCCTCCGGGATATCTCCCCCCGGAAATCGATTGGGCCTCGGACATCGGCGAGTTGTCCACTTTGAAGGTTCGCGATTATGATGTCCGTTTTCTGGACCGGGTGGCGTCCCAGGAGGCCTTGGGCCATCTGGATCTCATCCTCCGGGCCCGGAGGGGCGATATGGCGGCGGCCGAAGAGCTTCTGGCGCGGACAAAGATCCTCTTCGATCGGATCGCCGCCCGGTTCGCCGAACCTTCCCTCGTCCAGAATGATTTCGTGATCCCCTATACGGCCGAGGGCGAGTTCTCCGAATCGGTCATCAGTCAAAAAGGCCATATCCTGCTGGATCTATCCCGGAGGGGTCTTTCGACGGCCGATTTTTGCCTTCTCTCCACCGAAACCTATCGGCGCCCTCCTGAGGAACGGGAACGGTACCTGTTCGAGGCTGTCCGAAATCTGGAAATCCTGAGCGGCCGGCGCCTGGAAAATCCTGACGAACCTCTCCTCATCGCCATGCGTTCGGCCTTGCCCGAATATTTTCCGGGGTTCATGCCGACCTATCTGAATGTCGGGCTGACCCCCTCCGTTTTCGCCGCACTTCCACGCCGGTATGGAGAGGACGCGGCCGTCCGGATTCGTCTCAACAACCGCCGGACCATTTTGGAAACGCTGGACCCGGAGGCGTTCGCCTCGGTCGAAAGGGACATTCTGCCCTATCTCGGCCGGGAACGGATGCTGGAGTTGTCCGAGACGATGGAGGGGCTGATCGCCCGCCGGGCTCCCCTCCTTTTGACCTCGGCGTCCGCGCAGTTGAAATTCTTCCTGGAGAAAGCCTATTCCTACTATGAGGACCGGCTCGACGCCCTCCGCAGCTTCATGACCCGGGAGACGTATTTCCCGGCGATCATCCTCCAGCGGATGGTCTGCAGCGTCATCGATGAACAATCCTATCCCGGGGTTCTCTACAGCCGGCACCCGCGGAGGGGCCAGGGCGTCTTTCTTCAATTCGCCCGGACGGTCTACGGGGAAGATCTGATGACCGGACGGCTTCAGCCCGAAGAGCGCCTCTTCCATTCCCGGGAAGAAACCCGGGAGGAATTTCCGGCCATCTATCATTTTTGGGACCGTCTCGGCCAGCTGGAGGATCTTTTCCGGGGGCCGGTCATTGTTGAATTCGTCGGCGTCCACGGGACCTTCACAATTCTTCAAGTCAATGAGGCCGAGTTGGCCGGGGCGGGGATGCTGACCGCAGTGATGGACCTGCATCGGGCCGGACAGATCGGGGCCGGCCGGGTGCGCGATCTGATCAAGCCCTATCATGTCCGGCAGATCGAATCCGACGCCATCGATCCAAAGTCGCTCAGTGTCTTGCCCCGGTTCGCCCGGGGATTGTCCGTTCTTCCCCGGGCGGCCGTGACCGGCCGGGTCTATTTCTCGGCCGATCAGGCCCGCCGGGCCAAAGCCGAGCGGCCGCGCGAGGACGTGATCCTGGCCAAGGAGCGATTCACGCCTCAAGACGCCGTCGACATGCCTTTTGTCGGCGGGATCTGCAGCTTGAGCCCGGCCGCCATCCACGTCGTGACCGCGGCCCAGAACCTAGGCATTCCTTCGCTTTTGAACCTGGAAAGCGATGATGTCCGGATCGATCCGGTCCGGCGGGAAATGACGAACGGCGAGGGCCGGACCGTCCGAGAAGGGGACTGGGTCACGATTTCCAGCCGGTGGCGGAGTCTTTTTCTTGGAAAAGCGGTTTACGCCCCGGCCCGCCTGCTGCGGTTCATGGCCGGAGAGAGCGTCGAGCTCAGCCCGGCCGAACGGCCGCGGTTCGAACAATTGGCCCGGGATTACGCCGCCTACCGGACCATCCTGGAAAGCGTCGGCGCGGCCGAATTCGGGAGTTTGCAGGATTTGGGGCATGCCCTCCGCTATGGGCGGCTTCGCCAGAACCCCCGGGCCGCCGAGTTCATCAACCGAAGTTTCGACTTGAACGAACCCCGGCTTGTTGAACGGCTGTTCGAAACGACCCTGGGAACGCATCTGGTCAATCTGGCGGCGTTCGAGAGGCTAACGCCAAACCGTCAAACCCGCCTGCTTCGGGTGGCCCTGGCTTTGTGTCGCGATCGCGATATTTCCGGGTATGAGGCTGGTTCGTTCGTCATCGGCGGTCTCGTCCGGCCGGATTGGCCCGGGTCGTTTTGGCGGAATTTCGGTCCGAGCGAAATTGTTCGCTTGATCAACGAATGGGTTCTCCACCAGAAGTATCTCAACCTGATGGTCGAAGTGGATGAGCGAAAAGTCCGCCGGGTCCGCGATCAGATCCTGTCACGGGGGCTTCGTCCCTTGCGGGTGACTCCGGCTCTGGTCCGCGGGTTCATGACACTCAAGCTGACAAAAATCGATTTATCCGGGACGGAGGATCCGTCTTTCGATCCGCAAACGGCCGAAGTCGTCGAATGTCTCCGCCGGCCTTTCGGCGAGTTTTTCGATTTTTCCGACGGGCGCGGCCTCGGCGTTCTCCGTCGGCTTTGCGAGACGGAAGGCGTCCCGGTTCCGCTGTCGGCAGCCCGGTAATTATTCCCAACTTTCACGGGGCGGGCGAGGGGCCGGGTTGACTTTGCTTCCCGAATCAAGATACGTTTCTCCCGGGAAGGAGGGCTTTTCATGAAAAACCATCGAATCGTCTTTGTTTTTTTTATTCTTACATCCGTCGGAGCCATCCTCTGGCCCGGCGCCCCGGCTTCCCAAACGGGTGATAAGCCGGCGCCTCAGACTCCGCCCGCTGTCCAAACGGACATCGGTTTCACTTTGACCGAGGCCATGATCCCGATGCGCGACGGAGTCAAGCTTTGCACCGCCGTCTGGATCCCCGCGAACGCCTCCGGGCCGCTGCCCTTGCTGATGGACAGGACGCCCTATAACGCGAGCAGCCGGAACGCCACTTCGATCAATCGCGTCTACAAAGAGCTCGTCCGGGACGGCTATATTTTTGTTTTTCAGGACATCCGCGGCCGCTACAAATCCGAGGGCGAGTTCATCATGATTCGGCCCCTGCGGACCGACCGCTCCGACCCGAAGGCCACGGACGAGACGACCGACACTTACGACACGATCGACTGGCTGGTCAAAAACATCTCCGGGAACAACGGTCGGGTCGGCGTCTTCGGCGTTTCCTACGACGGCTGGACCGCGGTCATGGCCGCCCTCGATCCTCATCCGGCCTTGAAAGCCGTTTCCCCCCAGGCGCCGGCGGGGGATATGTGGATGGGCGACGATTTCTTCCATAACGGCGCCTTCCGCCTGACCTACGGGTTCGAATATTCCGCCCGGATGGAGTGGCCGAAAGGCGAGCCCCGCTTCGTTTTCGGACGCTATGACACGTATGACTGGTATCTCGAACTCGGACCGCTCGCGCGCGTCAACGCCGAACATTTTCGAGGACGGATTCCGACTTGGAATAACTTCATCGCCCACCCCAATTGGGACGCGTTCTGGCAAGGGAAGGCCTTGGACCGGATCGTCGGTCCGCCCAAGGTGCCGACGCTCAACGTCGCCGGCTGGTGGGATCAGGAGGATTTCTACGGACCGCTTTCGACCTACCTGGCTTTCGAGAAGAACGACAAGGCCGGTCATAATTATCTCGTCGTCGGCCCTTGGAATCACGGCGGCTGGACGTCCGCCCCAGGCGACAAGCTCGGCCGGATCGCCTTCGGCAGCGAAACCGGAGCTTATTACCGGGAAAAGATCCAGGCGCCGTTCTTTGCCCGGTATCTCAAGGATCAAGGCCGGCTGGAATTGCCCGAAGTCACGACGTTCCGGACCGGGCTGAATGCCTGGACAACGCATGACACCTGGCCGCCCCGCGGGGGTTACGCCGAGCGGAATCTATATTTGCGCGAGCATGGACGGTTGTCATTCGAATCGCCGCGGGAGGAGGGCGAGGGCGCCTGCGATACTTATGTTTCCGATCCTGCCCGGCCCGTCCCCTACCGGCCGCGGCCCGTTCAGGAAACTTATCACCCGTCCGGTTCGGATTGGGGCATCTGGCTGACCATGGACCAGCGCTTCGTCCAGGGCCGGCCGGACGTCTTGAGCTGGGAAACCGACGTCTTGTCCGAAGATTTGACGATTAGCGGCGCCGTCCTGGCCAAGCTCCAGGCTTCGACATCCGGAAGCGATAGTGATTGGATCGTCAAGCTGATCGACGTCTATCCCGAGGTCTGGCCCGACGAGCCGCGGATGGGCGGCTATCAGCTCATGATCGCCGCGGATATTCTGCGGGCCCGGTTCCGCCGGAGCTTCGAGAAACCCCTGCCTCTCACGCCCGGCGCGGCCGAGGAATTCACCGTCGACTTGCGTTGGGCCGATCACACCTTTCGGAAAGGCCATCGGATCATGGTCCAGGTCCAGAGCACCTGGTTCCCCCTTTATGACCGCAATCCCCAAACCTATGTCGACAATATTTTCCTGGCCAAGGCCTCGGATTATGCGGCGGCAACGCAGCGAATCTTCCGGTCCAAAAGCCGCCCGTCGCGGCTCGTCCTCCCGGTTCTGACGCGGCGATGAGGGCGAAGAATATCTCGATAAGATCGGCTTTCCTCCCATTTCTCCGATGATTGACCATATGATCACCATGCGATTTATCATAGAGAAGAAGGGCTTGACGTCTGGATCTGCGGGAGTAAAATTATCGAGGTTCGAATCATCGGCCTGGGGAGGTCCTATGCGACGATTAGGGAGATGGTGGCTCGCTGTTTTTTGCCTGTTTGGAATGATTCTAACGATCAAGGCCACCGCCCAAACATCCGTTCCTTGGAAAGGGAAAATCACCACCGAAGGCGGCGTCACCGTCGTCAGAAATCCGAAGGAACCGATCTACAAGCCCGGATGGCTGACGATCACGGAGGAGTTGTCCATCGGCGGAGAGAAAGCCACGTCCGAAGAAGCCCTTTCCATGGTGGTAGACATCATTGTCGGACCCGAGGGGCGGATCTATGCGGCCGAGTTCAAAACTTCTGAAATAAAGCTCTTCGATAAATCCGGCAAATTCTTGAGGACATTCGGCAAGAAAGGCCAAGGGCCGGGCGAATTTCTCCAATTGATGGAGATGTCGTATTGCCGCTCGTCCCAGGAGCTTTTTATCCACGACCGGTTGCGCGGTTTCGTCTTCGATCCCGAGGGAAACTTTAAGAGGAGTTTCCCTCTGCCATTCAATTTAATAAGCGTTAAAATGGATCGAGAGGGAAATCTTTATGGTCTTGATTTCGTCTCCGGCGGAAACAAGGCCAGGACCGAGTTGAGGTTTCTGGATGGACGCGGCAATCTTGGATCTTTATTGGCCCGGACCCCCGATTACGATATAAGCGGGGAAAACCCGTTTCAACCGACATTGATTTGGTGCACCGGGGGCGATGGGGCCATCATTGAGGGATACTCGGAGACTTACGAGATTCGAATTCATAATCGCCGGGGGGAAATCATTCGCCGAATTCTCAAAGATTATGATCCCGTTGAGGTCACAGCCGAGGAGCGTGGGATCTTTGCCAAGCTCGCAAAGGAATCAATCAGAAAAACGACATACAAATTCTCCCGGTTCCATCCCGCTTATATCTCTTTACTTTGCGATGAAAAAGGATGGATTTATGCCGGAACCCCGGAAAAAACTCTCGACGGGAAACGAACGATTTATAATATTTTTGATCAAGACGGCCGATATCAGGGCGACGCGGCTTGGTCCGGATGGGCGGCGCTCATAAGGGATGAAAAACTCTATACAGGCGAGGAAGACGCCGGAGGATATCCCGTCATCAAACGGTACGCCTTGACCTGGAGGAATCATATTCGTTAAGAATCCCGTTCCGGAGTCGGCTTGACATCCCGTTTTCGGGTGGCATACGATCATTCTCCGTTATAAAACGACGGTGTCGTTCTGGGCGATTGGGGAAAGGCGGCTTCGGATAGAACGATGAGACCGAGCCGGGAGAACAGAGCATGATCGATGTTCAAGAGCATATTTATCACGACGACCCGAAAATCGGACACCCGGATGTCCGGACGTATCTTCGAGACGTTGCCTATTTTTTCTTGGGAAACGGGCTCATCCAGGCGGCTGTTCAATCGGCCCCGTCCGGAGAGGGGACGCCGTTGGGATTGCTGATCCAGGACGCGGAAAAGCTGGGGAAAAAGAGGGAGGCGCTGACCCAGGATGCGGAGTGCGGCTTGGAGCCGACGCAAATCACGATCGAATGCGGCGGCCAAGCGTATTTCCCCTGCGCCCCGAAAGTGGCTTGGAGAAAAGACGCCGAAATTCCCGAAGTCGTCGCCGAATGGGACGCCGGCCGCCTCCGGATTAAGGAGGTTTTTTCTTGCCCCCGGTCGACGGAGCCTCTTTTGATCCGGCGCGTGACCGTCAGGAATACGGTCGGTGAGCGGACGTCTTTTTCTTTCCGGACGGGCGCCGGGGGAGAGGCCGTCGGGGAAGCGGTCGTTCTTCCTCCGGACGGAACGATCGAACGGATTCTGGCTTACCGGTTGAAGGGGAAGAGAACATCCGTCAGCATCGAAGTCTTACCCCAACAGCCCGCGCCCGAAACCATCGCGACCGTATGGAACCGGGCCACCCGGCTTCATTTCGACGACGCCCGATTGGATCATCTGTTCCAATGCTGCGCCCGCCAATTGCCGGCCGTGATCTCCAAATCCGGAAAAGTGGACGCCTCGATTTGGCAATACAACCGGGAATGGGTCCGCGATCATTCGTTCATGGCCGAAGGCCTGATTCTCACCGGACACCACGACCAGGCCGGCGTCCACCTGCGCCGTCTGCTGGCCGATTTCGTCTCCGAGGACGGCGATTGTCTCGACTCGAGCGAACGCCGGGCGCCTGAGGACGTGGAACTCGACCAGAACGGCGTCCTTCTCCGGGCGGTGGAGGAGTACGCGTTATGGAGCGGCGACCGGGCGATCGTGAGCGATTGCTGGGACAAGATCCGCAAGACGGCCGAGTTCCCGCTGCGGCCGGAATTTCGCCACGCCCCGTCCGGATTGCTCGCCAATGCCCGGGAATATTGGGAACGGCATGCCGCTTTCGGAATCGAGCCCGGCTTCGAATTGATGTACCAAATCTATCCTTCGGTGGGCCTGGCCGCGGCCTCCCGGATGGCCGCCTGGATCGGGAAGACCGAGGAGGCGGACCGCTGGCTTCGCGAATCAGCCCGGTTGAAAGACGCGGTCTTGAATCATTCGGCGTACCGGATGGTTGATGCCCGGGGATTTATCAAAAGACGATGGTTGGACGGCACGGTTCAGGATACGATCGAGCCCAAGCCGAATTCCGGTCTCCCCTTCGGCGTTCCGTTGGCCGGGCCCTTGACCCATTTTCTCCGGCCCGACACTTCGTTGGTGATGCCCATTCTCCTGGATTTCGTCCCGGCCGACGACCCGGTTGCCCGGGCGACTTTGGCCGAGATGGAGACTCTCTGGAACCAGGATTGGAGTCTCGGCGGATACGGTCGGTATCACTACGCCTCCGAGCCGGATTGTTCCGGCCCCTGGCCGCTCGCCTCGTTGTTGGTCGCCCGGGCCTGCCTCGAGGCCGGCGATCCGGAACGAACCTGGCGCGTCCTCCGCTGGCTTTCCGGCCTCCCCAGCGCCCGCTCCGGGGCCTGGTTCGAGATGCACGGCGATCGGATTTCTCCGCCGTACGCCCAAATTGGAATCATCCCTTGGGCCTGGGCCGAGATGGCGATGCTGTTTGTCCGCCATATCCTCGGTCTTCGGGCCGGGGAGAACGGACTCGAGTTCCGGCCGCGTTTTCTTCCGGAG
>Ga0315287_10004712_pt1 | contig 13336 bp, 13 predicted proteins | sample YL17G11_0_MG_FD_205037 | JGI IMG/M metagenome (GOLD analysis project Ga0315287, IMG submission 205037) | Sediment microbial communities from Yellowstone Lake, YNP, Wyoming, USA - YL17G11_0 | ecosystem: Environmental > Aquatic > Freshwater > Lake > Sediment | place: USA: Wyoming | collected... | reverse complement strand
ATGATATCGCCGCAAGAAAAGCAGGCATTCCTTCATGACCTCGAAATCCGCCGCAAGCCAGTCGTCCAAGCTGTCGTGTGAGCGACCCGGATCGGCGGTGACGCCTGCAGATCGGACGCGTCGCGCTGCAGCGCTGCGATGACGAAGCTCGTCGCCGTCCTGCTGCTGCTGACGCTCGCCGCCCTGCTGGTGGGCTGGCTGATGCGCGACCCGAGCCGCCGCAAGCCGGCGGCAATCGACGACGGCCGCGGGTTCGAGATGGCCTTCAGCCCGGTGGAGAAGCGGGTCGGCTGGATCGTGCTCGGGCTGGTGACGGTGGCCTGTCTCGCCACGCGCCCGCTCGACCCGCGGTTCCAGCCGATCTGGGCGGTGGTGATGACCTGCATCGTGGGCCCGCTGGCGGCCCACGCCTATTCACGACGGCGACGGATCCACGTGCTGCCGGCCGGGCTGCGCGCGTTCTCGCCGTGGCGGCGTCGCATCGACATGCGCTGGAGCGAGGTGCAGGCGGTCGAATGGCAGCCGCGACGCGAGGCGCTCGTGGTCCGCGCCAGCACGGGGCGTTCGCTCACGGTGCCGGTGCAGCTCGTCGGCATGGCCCTCTTCGAGGCGGCGATGCGGGCCAAGGTAGCGGCGGCCGTGCTGGAGCCCGGCTTCGTCCCGCTCCGCCAGCGGCTCGAGGCGAAGTACGGCCCACGGCCGCGGCGCTGACACGAGATTGAACGACGCGTGCCGATCGAGGGACGCGCTGGACAACCCGCCGTCAACGGTGGCTGGCGGCTTCCTGCGAACGCTCCATCAGACGCGGCATGTCCTGCAGGCGCTGCCGGATCTGCAGCAGTTCGCGTTCCTCGATGATCCGCACTCCGCCAGGCTGACGCATGCGCATTTCGAGTTCGTCCCTGCGCTGACGCAGGTACTGGATGTCACTGGTGAGCTCCATCTAGTGCTTCCCCTTCGTTGGAATGTCGATTTGAATCGACTTGCGCGTACGGGTTCCGGCGTAGCCCATGGCAATCGCGCCGCAACCTGCAAATCCCGACACGAACACTGCAGAATTGTGTGACGCGCATCAAGCATTTTGTGTCTCTTGACTCGGGAAAAACAGCCTCGCGAAGCACAGCGGATTTTTCGGCAGCGATGCGTCGCACGGCGACGGGCACCATGAACTTCTTTGAAACCAATGGGTTCTATTTCGTTGTTCGTGCGGATCGGCATCGCTCGCTGTCTCCAGGTGGCGACAGGCGTGGCGCAGCTCCGTAACGAACGGCCCGCTCACTTCTGCAGTGCTTCGATCTCCGCCAGGTCCCGAGGCGGCTCCCGATACATAGGCGCCTGGCTGTCGATCCAGTCGCGCAGCGACGCGGGCAGGTCCTCGTAGCGATCGACCCGCCAGGACGTACGGTGCGTATACACGGGCTTGCCACGCCCGATCGGATGCCAGTTCACCAGCGTCAGGGTCAGCGTCGTGGACGGCTTCACGGGAGAGGCCTTCGGCTGCACCCAGAATTCGTACATCTCGAAGCTGCCGGTGCCGTCGGACTTGGCCCGCGCGTTCGGCGCGCTGAACACGACCATGTCGCCGACCCGGCGCGCATCCATCGCCGAACCGATGTCGACGCTGTGCCTGGCGGCGCCGGCGCCCTGGATGGAAGTGCCCCGCAGCGTGTCGCCCTCGAGGCGGAACGTCATGTACTGATACGGGTAGAAATACCCGTCCAGCCGGCGCCCGTCGACCTGCTCGATGACCGCGCCGCTCTTCGGGTCGCGCAGGATGAACATCTTGCGGCTGGCCTTGTGCACCGTGCCGTCGGCATCGCGGCGCAGCAGGCGCGCCATGTCCACGCCTTCGATGGTCGCGAGCAGTTCACCGCCCGGGAAGGTCTTCACCGTGCCGGTGGAGTAGTAGTAGACGGGCTTGCCGTCGCGTCCCATGTTGCTGTCGACGAAGATCTCGAACACATCCGCGTCGAAGCCAGCAGCCGCGGCGGGCCCGGCGGCGTACAGCAGGGCGAGTGTACCAAGCAGGATCCGCAAGCCTGCGAAGCAGTGGCGAACCATGGCAACCTCAGTATCCGTGTCGATATCCGCGCAGTGTATCGCGACGTGCCAGCCCCGGAGACAGGCCGACCCGCTGGCAGCAATCTCAGCGATCCACCCAGCAGGCCGGCCGCTTCTGGATGAAGGCGTCGATGCCCTCCGCCGCATCCGCGGTCTGCAGGTTGCGCACCATCACCTGCGCGGCGTGGCGGTAGGCATCCTCGAGCTTCATTTCCGCCTGTTCGTAGTAGGCGCGCTTGCCGATCGTGAGCGCGCTGCCGGACTTTGCGGCGACCTTTAGCGCGAGCGCGGTCACCGTCGCGTCAAGCTGCTCCGCCGGCACCACGCGGTTCACGAGGCCCATCCGCCACGCCTCGGCGGCGGAAAGGAGGTCGCCGGTGAGCAGCATTTCCATCGCGTGCTTGTTGGCCAGGTTCCGCGACAACGCCACCATTGGCGTCGAGCAGAACAAGCCGATGTTCACCCCTGGCGTCGCGAAGCGTGCGCCCTCGGACGCCACCGCCAGGTCGCAGGTCGCGACCAGCTGACAACCCGCGGCGGTCGCGATCCCCTGCACGCAGGCGATCACCGGCTTCGGGCAGCGCACGATCGACAGCATCAGGTCGACGCAGCGCTGCATCAGCACCGCATGGAAACCCGGGTCGGCGTTCGCGCGGATCTCCTTCAGGTCATGTCCGGCACAGAACGCGGGACCGGCGGCGCCAAGCACGATGACGCGCACGTCGGGGTCCTCCCCTGCCGCAAGAATCGCATCGTGCAGGGCGCCCATCATCGCCAGTGACAGGGCATTGCGTGCGGTGGGATGATTGAGCATCAGGGTGGCCACGCCTTGCGCATCGGTGCGCAGGACCAGTGAATCGGCTTCGTTCATGGAGCTCATCCTCTCAGGGGTACAGGACCGGAGGATCGCACAGGTCGAGACCCGGGTCGCGACGTCGAGGTGCAGCGGAATTCGCCCGGTAGCGCGGTATCACCATGTCTCCTATTGCGCCTGACCCGTGCCCGGACGCGCCCGGCGACCCGGTCGAGTACGTCCTCGCCGCGGGCGCGTTCGGCGTGTGGCTCGCGCAGGCCCGCGGCTCGCTGCGCGGCAGCGGCGGTGCCGAAGTACCCTGCGGCGACTGCACGGGCTGCTGCACCTCGGGCTACTCCATTCAGCTGCGACCGACCGATACGCAGACCCTCGCGGCGGTGCCCGCGAAATGGCTGGTCGAATCGCCGGGCTTCGCGCCCGGGCAGAAGACGCTGCCGCCACGGCCCGACGGCACCTGCCGCATGCTCGAGGGCGGTCGCTGCACGATCTACGCGCAGCGACCGCAGACCTGCGTGGACTACGACTGCCGGGTGTTCGCGGCCGCGGGCCTGGACGCGGGCGGCCCGGAGAAGGCCGTGATCAACCGCCGCGTGCGAGCGTGGCGGTTCAACTACCCGGGCGACGACGACCGGCGTGCGCACGAGGCGGTACGCGCCGCGGCGGCGTTCATCCGCCGGGTCGGCGATGGATCCGCCGGCATCCGGGTGCCGACTGCGCCGATGGGGATCGCGGTGCTGGCTCTCAAGGTCGTCGAGGTGTTCCTGGACCCGTCGAGCCCGGCACGCAGCGATGCGGAAACCGCGCGTGCGCTCGTCGATGCGTCGCGCGCGTTCGACGCGCCACCGCACCCCTGATCCCGGTCTCGGCCGCGCAGCCGGCGCCTTCGCGCCGGGCCACGGCCCGGGGCGAGGCGCCTCAGGCCGCCGGCTTCTTCGCCGCCTCGATGACCGCTTCCGCGACGTTGCGCGGCACCGGATCGTAGTGCGAGAACTCCATCGTGTACGAGGCTCGACCCGAGCTCATCGCGCGCAGCTGGCCGATGTAGCCGAACATCTCCGACAGCGGCACGGTGGCCACGACGGCGATGTTGGCGCCGCGCTCGAGCTGGTCCTGGATCGAGCCGCGACGGCGATTGATGTCGCCGATCACGTCGCCGAGGTAGTCGCCCGGCGTCACGACCTCGACCTTCATCACCGGCTCGAGCAGGATCGGGTTCGCCTTGCGGATGGCCTCGCGGAACGCGGCCTTGGCCGCGATCTCGAAGGTCAGCGCGTTCGAGTCGACGTCGTGGTAGCTGCCGTCGAACAGCACCGCGCGGAAGTCGACGGTCGGATAGCGCGCCAGCACGCCGTCTTCCTTCTGGATCTTCAGGCCCTTCTCGACCGCCGGCACGAACTCTCGCGGCACGGAGCCGCCCGTCGTGTCGTCGACGAACTCGAAGCCCGATCCGCGCGCGAGCGGCTCGAACTTGATCCAGACCTCGGCGAACTGGCCCGAGCCACCCGTCTGCTTCTTGTGGGTGTAGTGCTCTTCGACCGGCTTGGTGAACGTCTCGCGGTAGGCGACCTGCGGCTCGCCCATGACGCCCTCGACGCTGAACTCCGTGCGCATCCGATCGAGAGTGACCTCGAGGTGCAGCTCGCCCATGCCGCGCAGGATCGTCTGGCCCGTCTCGCGATCGGTCTCGAGGTGCAGCGAGGGATCGGCGCGGACCATCTTGCCGAGCGCCGCGTTGAACTTCTCCTGCTCCGCCTTGGCCTTCGCCGTCACCGAGACGCTGATGACCGGGTCCGGGAAACGCATGCGCTCGAGCACGACCGGCGAGTTCGAATCGCACAGCGTGTCGCCCGTGTCCGTCTCGGCGAGCGAGACCAGCGCGACGATGTCGCCGGCACGCGCCTCGTCGATCGGCTTCGAATCCTTGGCGAACATCTCGACCATGCGGCCGATCTTCTCGCGCTTGCCGCGCGTGGTGTTCTGCACCGACATGCCCTTGGTGAGCACGCCCGAATAGACGCGGATGAAGGTGAGTGCACCGTAGATGTCGTTGATGACCTTGAACGCCAGCGCCGAGAACGGCTCGTCATCCGCGCACTTGCGCTCGCCGATCGGCAGGCCGTCGGCATCCACGGTCTTGATCGCCTCGACGTCGGTCGGCGCCGGCAGGTAGTCGACGACCGCATCCAGCACCTGCTGCACGCCCTTGTTCTTGTAGGACGAGCCGCAGAGCACGAGCGTGAACGCGGAGGTCAGCGTGCCCTTGCGCAGGCAGGCCTTAAGCGTGTCTTCGGAGGGCATCTTGCCTTCCATCAGGTGCGCTTCCATCGCCGTGTCGTCCATCTCGAGGGCCGTGTCGACCAGCTCAGTGCGGTACTGCTCGAGGGACTCGAGGATCTTGCGATCGGTCGGCACCGTGATGCCGAGCTTGTCGGCGAGGTCCGGCGTCGCGTCGAGCACCTGCCAGACGGCGTCCTTGTCGTCCGAATCCCAGACCAGCGCCTTCATCGAGACGAGGTCGATCATGCCCTTGAAGTTGTCCTCGGAGCCGATCGGAATCTGGATCGGCAGCGGGCGCGCGCCGAGGCGCTTCTTGATCATGTCGAGGCAGCGCGTGAACGAGGCGCCGCTGCGGTCCATCTTGTTGACGTAGCAGAGACGCGGCACGTTGTAGTTGTCCGCGAGGCGCCAGTTGGTCTCGGACTGCGGCTCGACGCCGGCCACGCCGTCGAACACGACGACCGCGCCGTCGAGCACGCGCAGGGAGCGGTTCACCTCGATGGTGAAGTCGACATGCCCCGGGGTGTCGATGACGTTGATTTTCTTGTTGCGCCAGAAGGCCGAGACCGCGGCGCTCTGGATGGTGATGCCGCGCTTCTGTTCCTGCTCGAGGTAATCCGTCGTCGTCGAAGTCTTGAGGTCCTTCGTGTCGTGGATGTCGATGATCGTGTGCTTGCGCCCCGTGTAATAGAGGATGCGCTCGGTCGTCGTCGTCTTGCCGGCATCGACGTGGGCGATGATCCCGATGTTGCGGATATCGGCGAGGGGAGTTGTACGAGGCATGGCAGTTCCGTAGAGGTTCCAGGTTGAATCGCGCGGGTCGAACGCTGCCATGCCGCTCTCGCCACGCGAGGCGTCGGGAGCGGCTGCTCGGCAGCAACAGGTAGGGTGGCCCGGGGGTGCCCTAGCCGCCTAGTGTGCCATGTTCCGAAAATGAACACGAACTGCGTCCCGGAATCCGTGGCCGCGGCGACGGACGAAAAATCGCGGCATATCCCAGAGGATCGCCGCCATTTCAGCGGATTTTGCGCCTGAACAGCGCCGTTTCCTGGCAACGGCCGAGGCGCTCGCCGCCTGCCCCCCCCATTTGCCCGCCGGCCGGTCTGGCGCCCGACGGGGTGCCTGACGGCTTTGCGCCAGGCGACCCCGGGGGCACACTGCAGGTGCGCCATCCAGAGGCGCTTCCCGGGTGCAGCAACATGGACCGCAGGCAATTCATCGGATCCTCGGCCGCGACGACCGTGCTCGGGGGCGCCGCGGAAGCCACCCTCGCATCCGGCGCCGCGCAGGCGGCCGCCCCGCCGCGGGGCGGCGCGAAAATCGCGTTCGATCCGACGCACGCCCGCAACCCCGAGCTCGGCCGCAAGCTGCCGCTGAACCGGGACCGCGCGCACGCGGTGCTCGAGGAGCTGGACCTCGACGGCCTGATCGCACTTCGCCCGCACAACGTCTACTACCTGACCAACACCACCACGACGCTGACCGCGTTCGGCGAGGAATACCCGGCCTTCGCCACCTTCGCCCGCGACCCGGGCCAGCCCTCCTTCCTGGTCTGCACCAACGGCAACACCTGGGAGACCTCCAACGGCGAGCGCGAGGTGCCGCCGGTGATCACCTTCTCCGGCCCGGCGAACTGGCAGGAGTACGTGAACGCCTCGCCCGAGACCCTGCGGGTCGAACCGGTATCGGCCGGGAAGAAGGCGAAGGGCAACGCCGTGCGCGCGGGCGCGACGCTGACCGCGCGTGAAGCCGGCTGGAAGCGCGCGCAGGAAACCTACCTGCCGAATTCAGCCGGCTCGCCGGAGTGGGCGCTGGTGCACGCACTGCGGCAGTCGGGCCTGGTGAAGGGTCGCATCGCGGTCGACGACATGCGCATCGCGTGGCTGCTGCAGCGCATCGGCTTCGACGGCGTGACGATCGTGCCGGGCGACAACGTGTTCCGCCGCATCCGCCACGTCAAGAGCCCGCAGGAGATCGAGCTGCTGCGTGTCGCGCAGCGGATCACGCAGGACTCCGCGCTGGCGGCCATGCACGCCCTCGAAGTCGGCATGACCTTCCAGGAGTTCCGGCAGCGCCTGTTCGCTGAGGCCGCGTCGCGCGGCGGCGACCCGGGCTTCGTGCTGCTCGGCGTGACGCAGGGGCTGCTGCCCGACGGCGTCGTCACGAAGGGCCGCAGCTACATGCTCGACTGCTCGACCCACTTCAAGAAGTACCAGGGCGACTTCGCGCGCACGATCTCGATCGGTGAACCGTCGGCCGAGGCGATGAAGCGCTTCAAGGCGCAGCAGGCCGGCCGCGAAGCCGCGTTCGCGATCATCAAGGCCGGCGTGCCGTTCCGAACGGTGGAGCAGACCGCGCGCGAGGCGATGGTGAAGTCGGGCATGCCGCCGGAGCTGCCGACGATCGTGCTGCACTCGATCGGGCTGCAGCACGGCGACGATCCCTCGCGCCTCGACGTGCCGTTTTCGGTGCGCGGCGACCTCGTTCTCGAGGAGAACATGGCGGTCACGCTCGACCTGCCCTACATCGAGATCGGCTGGGGCGGCGGGCACAACGAGGACATGCTGCGGATCACGCGCAATGGCTACGAACTGATGAACGACCCGGGCGATGCGCTGGTGATCGTGTAGCGGTGCGGTCCGCGCGAGACCGGATGACGCGGGTCCGATGGGCGGCGACGGCCACGCTGCTGCTCACCGCCTGCGGCAGCCTGTTGCGCCCGCCACCGCCGGCCATCGACCCCGACGCCGTGCGTGCGCAGATTGCGGCACTGATCCCGTCGCAGGTCACGCAGCGCAGCGACTGGGCCGCCGACCTGTTCTCAGCGCTCGAGGCGCTGGACATCGCGCCGACCAGCGATCACCTCTGCGCGGTGATCGCCGTCACCGAGCAGGAATCAGGCTTCCAGGCGAACCCGACCGTGCCGGGGCTGCCGGCGATCGCGCGGCGCGAGATCGATTCGAAGGCCGCGAAACTGAAGGTGCCCGGCTTCATGGTGGGGGCTGCGCTGGAACTGCGCTCGCCGGATGGCCGCAGCTATCGCGAGCGGCTCGAGGCCGCGAAGACCGAGAGGGCCCTGAGCGACATCTACGAGGACTTCATCTCGGGGGTGCCGCTCGGCCAGCGGCTGTTCGCGGACTGGAACCCGGTGCGCACCGCAGGACCGATGCAGGTGAGCATCGCCTTTGCCGAGCAACACGCCAAACAGAAGCGCTATCCCTTCCCGCTCGCGGGCAGCATCCGCGACGAGGTGTTCACGCGGCGCGGTGGGCTCTACTTCGGCATCGCGCACCTGCTCGACTATCGGGCGAACTACGCGGAGATGGTGTACCGGTTCGCGGACTTCAACGCGGGCCATCATGCGAGCCGCAACGCGGCGTTCCAGAACGCGGTCAGCGTGGCCACCGGCACCCGCCTCGCTCTCGACGGTGACCTGTTGATCGACGGCGGTCGCAGCGACGCAGTGAGCCAGACGGAGCTCGCGGTCCGCAGCCTCGGCGAGCGGCTCGGGCTCAACGATGTCCAGGTCCGCAGCGACCTCGAACGCGGCAACGGCGAGGGCTTCGAGCAGGGACGCCTGTACGCACGCGTGTTCGAACTCGCGGAGCGGCGCCAGGGCCGTGCCCTGCCCCGCGCCGTGATCCCAAAAATCCAGCTCGAGAGCCCGAAGATCACCCGCAAGCTGACGACCGAATGGTTTGCACACCGGGTGCACGAACGCTACGAACGCTGCCGGTCGCGTGCGGCGCGAGAGGCGCCCTGAGGCTCCGCCCGCCACCGTCCAGCATCAGCGCGCCTCCGGCGCGATGGAAGCTCAGGCGCTCGGGCTTGCCGCGGCCGCGGCCGGGCACAGCCAGCCGTGAGCCTGCGTCCTGCCATCGCGACCACGCCGTGGCCCGCATCCTGCGCAATAATCGAGCCATCATTTTCAAGAGGTCGAGGCATGTACATCAATTTCTGGTATCCGGTCGCACTCAGTTCCGAGGTCACGGCCGAGAAGCCGCTGCGGGTGAAGCTGCTCTGCCTGCCGTTCGTCGCGTTCCGCGACGTCGAGGGCCAGGCGCGCGTGCTCTCCGACACCTGCGTGCATCGCGGCGGCTCGCTCGGCCTCGGCAAGATCCACGGTAACGCGGTCGCCTGCCCCTACCACGGCTGGCAGTTCGGCGGCGATGGCCGCTGCGTGAAGATCCCCTCGCTCGTCGCCGAACCCAAACTGCCGGCACGCGCCAAGGTCGACAGCTATCCGGTCCAGGAGAAGTATGGCCTGGTGTTCGCCTTTCTCGGCGACCTGCCCGAGGAGGAGCGCCCGCCGCTCTACGACATCCAGGAGTTCGGCACGCCCGAGTGGAAAGCGCAGACCTTCGTGCTGGACCTGAACGCCTACTACGAGCGCTCGATCGAGAACGGCCTCGATCCGATCCACAACGAGTTCGTGCACCAGGCGCAGGGCCAGCCGTCGCTGTCGCCCGAACAGCAGCGCGTGCCGCTGCCGATCGAGCAGATTCCCTGGGGCAGCAAGCATTACATCAAGTTCGGCGGCAGCAAGGACGAGAACACGGCACTCGGCGGCATGAAGACCGGTCCGCGCGTCGGTGCGGCGGGCTCCTGGCACCAGGGACCGAACCAGCTCGTCACCTACATCGACCTGACGGCGACCAATTCCTTCCACCAGTACATGTTCGAAGCGCCGATCGACGAGTCCCACACCAAGGTCTACCTGATCAGCATGCGCAACTGGCTGCTGCAGGAGATGCACGATGCGCGCATGGCGGAGGTGACGATGCGGGTCGTCAACGAGGACATGGCGGTGGTGCAGAACCTCAACCCGGTCCGCACGCCCGACAGCAATACCAAGGAAGTGCTGGTCCCCGGCGACACGGCGATCGCGGCCTACCGCGAGTGGCTCAAGAAGTGGGACGCGAAGGGCTGGAAGATCGACGTCAAGGCACTCAATGCACGGCTCGGCGACTACGCCATCACGATCCCCTGCCCGGCGCGGCGCACCTCGGACAACTGGGTGCAGGAGACCGTGCCGCTGGTGCCCGGCTCACCATGAGCCGGATCTGGCACGACATCCGTGGCGCACTGAGCTGGGGCTTCTGGATCGGCCTCTCGGTCGCCATGGTGTTCCTGACGATCGACGCGATCCGCCATGGCGCCGCCTCCGCCGACCGCATCGATGTCGTGGCGTTGCTGCCCGGGACGATCATGGCGTTCGCCGGCGGCTTCGTCGCAGGGTCGCTCGCCCACGCCTACCTGCGGGGACTCGAGAAGAAGGCGGAAGCGCGCGAGCCCTGAACCGGCCGCTGTCGGCGCAGACCGGCGGCCGTTTCGCGGGTGTTGTCCGCCCGGGGCGCAGGATCGGGATTGAAGGCAAGATGTCGGCATGGACGTCCCCGCCGACATCGAGGCCTTCGTACGTGAATTCGAGGCCGGCACGCTGCCGAAACCACGCTGGACCCACGAGGCGCATCTGCTCGTCGCGCTCTGGTATCTCGCACAGCACGATGAGTCAGGCGCACTGCCGGTCGTGCGGCAGCGTATCCGCGCCTACAACGACGCGGTCGGCACCTTGAACTCCGACACCAGCGGCTACCACGAGTCGCTGACCCGCCTCTACCTGCGCGGCATTGCCGCGCATCGCGCGACGCGGCCTGCCGCTCCGATCGCCGCGGCCTTCACCGACCTGCTCGGCACGCCGCTCGCAAGTCGCGAGTGGCCGCTGTCTTACTACTCGCGCGAGCGCCTCTTTTCGGTGGCTGCCCGGCGCGGCTGGGTGCCCCCTGATCTGAAGAGCCTGCCATGAGCATCAGCGGCGGCGGCGCACCCACGCCCGTTCGCGGCGGGACGTCGGGAAGCGACTCTGGGCTACACTCGGCGCGTGGTCAGGTTACGCAACTACGGGATCGGTCTGGCAGCTGTTGCGGCGATCGCGATGCTGCTCGGTGCCGGATGGCTGATGACGCGAGGGCGCATGAGTTCGCCGGCTGCGCTGCCGGCACCGGTCGCGCAGCCACGCGCAGAAGGCGCAGGCAGCGCGCGGCTCAGCTGGGCTCCGGCTGACCCGACCGCCCCCGGATCCGACGGTCCTGCGGATTCGATCGCGGGTTTCCGCATCTATGTCGGCCCTTCCCCGGACGCGATGCAATTCGAGGCGTCGGTCGACGATCCGATGGCCACGAGCTATGTGGTCGAGCGGCTGCCGAAGGGAACGTTCTTCTTCTCGGTGACGACCTATACGAAGCTCGGCATCGAGAGCCCGAAGAGCGCAGCCGTTTCCAAGTCGATAGATTGACGGCGCGCGATCCCGGCCGGGATCAACCCGCCGACTCGAGCTCCCACGTGACCAGCGGCGCACCGCGGCGGATCCAGAACCCCGCGCCGATGTGGTGGAAATGGCGGGCTAGCCGCGTGCGATACCACTCGCCGCTGCGCAGGTGCACGTCGGGGTCGGTGCGCGACTGGTCGCAGTTGTGCTTCCAGTCCCAGGACGTCAGCGCGCTGAAATACAGCACGCCCTGGCACAGGCGACCGAAGTTCGCGATTGCGCGCCCCGCCGTGCGATCGTCGAGGTACTGCATGACGTCATAACAGATCACGAGGTCGAACGCCTTGCGCGGACGGTAGCCGTCGATCGTGCCCTGCACCCAGCCGTAGCGCTTGCAGAGGTAGTCGCTGATCTCGAGCCCGGTGTAGTCGGCGCGCGGCAGCGCGCGCATCAGTGGCGCGCGCAGCATGCCGATGCCGCAGCCGGCATCGAGGATGCGCTTCACGGGCAGGCCGACGTGGCCGGTGTAGGCGGCGATCAGCAGCGCCCGCGCCCGCATCTCCGCGTTGGATATCGCGGCAGTCTTCGAGTCGTGGTAGTACTTCTCATAGTAGCCGCGGTCGAATCGGGTCTTCAAACGATGCCGGCGAGCTTCTTCGCGATCGCCGCGACCAGGGCGGGATCCGCCTTGGACACCTCGGGATACTCGCTGAAACGTTCCGGGACCTTGATCGTCGCGTCGATGCCCATCTGCTCGGAGCGGAACGCGCCGAACTGCGCCGACTTCTCGCAGGAGGGATCGAGCACCATCGCCGGGCCGGCGTGGTTGACGAGTGAATCCTTGACGGGCTGCCAGCGGGTCATGATGGCCCACTCGACGCTGTCCATGTCGTAGGGATCGACGTCGGGACCGACGACGATCACGAGCTTGGCGGTGCGTCCCCAGCGGCCCGCGGAACCCCAGACGGCGTGGATGATGTACTTGCCGAACTCGTTGTGCGGCTTCGAAGCGCCGTCGACCGACAGCTGCACGATGTAGCACATGTTCGGCGTCACGGCGACGTCGTGCACTTCGGGGATCTTCTTACGCAGGTCCGAGAGCACCTCGGCTTCCACCGGCAGCAGCGCGATGTAGTTGTGGTCGAATGGCGGCACCATCTCCATGGTCGCGTGCCACAGCGGGTTGCGGCGATGCGTGATGCACTTGACGCGCACCATCGGGAACATCTGCACGCGGTCGTAGTAACCGACCGGATTCGAGTGCCAGCCGATGGCCTCGATCTCTTCGTGGATGACCTCACCCTCGAGCACCCACTCGGCCGTCGCCGGCACCTGCAGGTCGACGGTCTCGCACTGGACCATCTCGAGCGCCTCGCCGCGCAGGCCACCTGCGAGCGCGGCCTCGTCGGCGCCATAGGCGCAGCCGGTGCCCGAGGCCAGGTGCACCGCAGGCTCGCAGACGCCGGCGATCGCCACCTCGAGGTGCTTGCCCATCTTCGAGGCCTTGTGGACGTGCCGACCGATGTCGGAGAACGGCGGATTCCACCAGTAGAACGCCGCGAGGTCGCGCTTGGCGCGCTCGGGCGGGTAGGTGCCGCCGAGCGGGTGCGTCGCATCGAGGAACTGGGTGAAGCGGTACCAGCCGGCGTTGCGGCCGCCATTCTCGGGATCCTTCGAGAAGGTGATCGCGTTGGTGATGTAGGCCGGGCCTTCCTTGCCGAACCAGAGATGCGGCAGCTGCTTGTCGAGCGAGATGTTCTCGGCGCCCTTGATCACGACCTCCTTACACGGGGCCTGGGCGCGATCGACGATCTTCGGCGGGATCCAGCGCGACGGATCGCCGAGCACGTCGGCGTGGTGCAGCTTGGCCTCGCGCCAGTCGCGGAAGCCGATGGTCATGGCGGTACGTTCGCGGG
>Ga0315287_10004711_pt1 | contig 13336 bp, 6 predicted proteins | sample YL17G11_0_MG_FD_205037 | JGI IMG/M metagenome (GOLD analysis project Ga0315287, IMG submission 205037) | Sediment microbial communities from Yellowstone Lake, YNP, Wyoming, USA - YL17G11_0 | ecosystem: Environmental > Aquatic > Freshwater > Lake > Sediment | place: USA: Wyoming | collected... | reverse complement strand
TGAGCGTGCCGTTGAGCCAGCCGGCGAGGGCGCCGACCCCCAGGGCGATGAGGACGGCCAGGGCCGGCGGCAGCCCCCATGTGTCGAGGCAGAGCCCCAGGACGATGGTCGTGATGCTGCCGATCGCGCCGACCGCCAGGCTCATTTGGCCGATGACAAGGACGAAGGCTTGGGCCAGGGCGACCAGAACGTAGAAGGCCATCTGGCGGGAGATGACGAACATCGTGTAGCCGCTGAGGAAGCTCTGCGATAGGAGGGCCAGGGCGGCGAAGAGGGCCGCGGTGGAGATGACCAAGCCGAGCGTGCGGCCGCTGATCCGCTCACGGCGGTCGCCGGTCGGGCGGCGGGAGAAGGGAGGAGCCTCGGGCCGGGGATCGTTTGGGGTCATAATGGGGTCTCCGTCAATTGAGGTAGCGTCCGATGGCCGCGCTGACTTCGGCGTAGGTCTTCGTCCCGTCGTCGACGCCGGCGATCTCGCCGGCGATGCGGCGGTCCTTGAAGACGAGGATTCGGTTGGCCACCCGGATGATCTCGGGCATGTCCGAGGAGATGAGGATGATCGCCTTCTTCCTGTGGCGGGCCAGGTCCCAGAGGATCTGGTGAATTTGCTCCTTGGCCCCGATATCGACGCCGACGGTCGGCTCGTCGACGATCAGGATGTCACAGTCCGCGGCCAGCCACTTGGAGATGCAGATCTTCTGCTGGTTGCCGCCGCTGAGGTCCTCGGTCCGCTGTTCGGGGCCGGTGACGCGGATGCTCAGGTCGCGGATCATGTCGCGGGTGATCCCGAGCTCCCGCGTCCGGCTGATGTAACGGGTCAGGCGATGGGCGAGTCGCGGCCAGACGGTGATCGTGACGTTCGTCCGGACCGGGGAGGCGAGGAGCAGGCCCTCTTCCTTCCGGTTCTCGGTGATGTAGCCGATCTTGTAGCGCTCCAGGCTGTCGGCCACGCTCTGGATGCGGGCCTTCTCGCCGCGGATGTAGATCGCCCCGCCGTCGAGGCGGTCCTCACCGATGAGGACCCGGGCGAGCTCGGTGCGGCCCGCGCCGACAAGGCCGTAGAAGCCGAGGATCTCCCCCTCGCGCAGGGAGAAGCTCGCGCCCTCGACCTTGTCCTTGCGGACGACGTTCTCCGCCCGGAGCATCTCCCGCCCGGTCCCCGCGTCGAGCCGGCCCATGTGGGCCTGGGTGACGTCCCGGCCGATCATCATCGTCACGAGCTCTGCCCGAGACAGCTCGTCGATCCGCCGCGTGCCGACGAGGCGGCCGTCGCGCAGGACGCTGACCTTGTCGCATAGGGCGAACACCTCCTCGAACTTGTGGGAGACAAAAATGATCGTGACGCCCTTGTCCCTCAGGCCCCGGAGGATACCGAAGAGGTTACGGGCCTCATGCTCGGTGAGCGAGCTCGTCGGCTCGTCGAGGAGCAGGACCCGCGCCTCGGCGGCCAGGGCCTTGGCGATCTGGACGAGCTGTTTGTGGGCAGCGCTCAGGCGCTTGATCACGGTATTCGGCGGGAGGGAAAGGCCGACCATATCCAGGTAGCGGCGGGCCGTCCGGTGGAGCGCGGGCCAGTCGATAATCCCCGTCCGCCTGCGGGTGATGAGCTTGTCGAGCATGAGGTTCTCGGCGATCGTGCTCTCGGGGATGACCTGGATCTCCTGGCTGACGATGGCGATGCCCTGCTCGAGGCTGTCGCGGTAGCTGCGGAAGTGCAGGGGCCGGCCCTCGAAGACGACCGCGCCCGCGTCCGGCCGGTAAATCCCCGTGATGATCTTGATGAGGGTGCTCTTGCCGGCGCCGTTCTCGCCAACCAGGGCGTGGATCTCGCCCGGCGCGAAGGCGATCCCGACGTCGTCCAGAGCCTGGACGCCGGGGAACCGCTTGCTGAGGCCGCGAAGCTCGAGCATGACGGGAGCGGCCGCGATTACTTGGGCGCGCGCAGGTACTTGGCCTTCAGGTCGGCCACGATACGATCCGTGATCTTGCGGACCTCGACGGCATAAATGTCCACGTTGTCCTTGGTCACGATGACGATGCCCGCGTCGATGAACTGGTACTCCTGGACGGGCGTCCAGCCGTCGAGCAGGAGCTTGAGGAGCAGGCAGGAGATGTAACCGTGCCCGGGTGGATTCTGGGCGACCGTGGCGTCGATGGAACCGTCGCGGATGGCCTGGAGGACCGTGGCGCCCGTGTCGATCCCTATGAACCGGATGCGCTTGTGCTTGGCGTCCTTGTGCCACTCCGTCAGGACGGAGGCGGCGGCGATCGTCGGGTTGTAGCCCGTGGTGATGATCCCATCGATCTCGTCCATGCGGGCGGCCAGGGCGCTTTGGAGCTTGACCGTGGCCTCGCTGACCTGGGACATGTCCGAGATGGTCTGGATGATCTCGACGCCCGGGTGCTTCGCCACGACCTCCCGGATGCCCTCGTCGCGCTTCTTGGTGTTGATGTCCGTGACGGTCTCGAGGACGTTCAGGATCCGGCCCTTCCCGCCCATCAGCTCGATCAACTGTTCCGCGGCCGTCATGGCCGCGGCCTTGATATCCGTGGCCACGGTGAACGGGACGGGCGTCGGCAAGGCCGGCTCGGCCCCATAGGCCACAACGATCTGGCCCCGGCCCCTGAGCTGGCCGAAGAGGGCGTTAGCCCCGACCGGGTCGCCGGGGTAGATGCTGAAGGCCTTGTGCCCCTTCGTCGAGAGGGCCTCGACGTTGACGTTCTCGTTGTCCTGGGTCCATTGCTGGCCCACGACCTTGAGGGCGGCCACACCGGTCTCGGCTTCGAACCGCTCCACGCCGGACCGGACCTCGGTCTTGTAGGGGTGGGGCATCATGCCATACCAGACGATCGGTTCGACGTCCGCTTTCTTCCGGTTGACGTTGACGAAGATTACGATACCGGCCAGGATGACAACCAGGGCGATGATGGCGATTTTTTTCATGTTGCGTTCCTCCCGCTCCGGAGCCGCCGCGCCGGAGGCCCGGCGCGGGACGGCCCGCGGCGCATTATATCACGGACGAGAGGCCCCCGGGCCGTTCCCGACGCTCCGCATAAGGAGCGCGTGGACATCGTCGACGGCGGCGACCCGTGGGTGGTTCTTGTAGTCGGGCAGGACGAGCGAGGCCCGGGCCAGGGCGGCCAGCTCGTTCTCGGGGATGCGCAGGTCGCGGAGGCAGATCCGCAGGCCGATCCGGTCGAGGAAGGCCTCGACCGCGTCCCCGGAGCGCTCAGCCGCCGCGCGGTCGTCAAGCCGCTCGAGGGCGGGATCGAAGATCCGGGCGAATGCGGCGAACTTCGCTAGCGCGGCGTCCCAACTGAAGCGCAGGATGGCCGGATAGATGCAGGCCAGCGCCTCGCCGTGGGCTACGTGGGGATAGAGCCCGCTCATGGCCATGCCGATCCCGTGGGGGAGCGTGACCCCGGCGTTGGCGATGCAGAGCCCGCCCAGCGTGTCGGCCCAGGCCATGTCGGTCCGGGCGGCCAGGTCGGCCCCGTTCGCGACCGCGGCCGGGAGACGGCCGGCCACGATCCGCATCGCTTCGACGGCCATCATGTCGGTATACGGCGAGCCGCCGGGATTGATGTAGCTCTCGAAGGCGTGGGCCAGGACATCGAATCCCGTCGTCGCGGTGACGTGCTTGGGGGCCGTGACCATGAGCTCCGGATCGACGATGCCGACCCGGGGATAGATCCGGGGGTGGTACAGAGCGGATTTGTTCTTCTCCCGGGGATTCGTGACGACGGCCACCTGCGTGACGTGGGATCCGGTCCCTGACGTCGTCGTCACGGCCACGACGGGCAGCGTCTTCTCCGTGGGCTGGGCGGGCTTAAAGAAGAGGTAGTCCCAGCAGCTTCCGTCATGGGTCGCCTCGACGGCCACGGCCTTGGCCGTATCCAGGCTCGAGCCTCCGCCAAGGCCCAGAACGACGTCGGCCTTGAACTCGCGCGCCAGGCGCGCCCCGGCCGAGATCACGTCGGTGGTGGGGTTGGGCACGACCCCGTCGAAATGGGCGACGGCCAGGCCTGCGGCCTGGAGGGAGGCCTGGACTTTTTCGAGAACGGGGCCCAGGGCGGGAAAGACCGGCACCGTGACAATCAGGCAGCGCCGGCCGAAGCGGGCGGCCGCCGCCCCGGTGTCGGCCACCCGGCCCGCGCCGAATCGGATTTCGGTCGGCTGGAAATACGTGAAAGGCATCATTTATGATAGCTCCTTCGGGCCCGATTTATTCCGAACCCCAGGCGGTTATATCGGCCGGCACATCCGGCCAAGCACCCTTTTGGGTGCAGACATAGCTTGCGAGGCGGTTCGCCGTTTCGCCGATGTTCGACCAGCTCTTGTTTTTCAGCAACCCCACGACGAGGGCCGCCGTGAACGCGTCGCCGGCCCCGACGGTGTCGACGGCTGCGACCGAAAGGCCAAAGTGACGAGCCGTGCTTCCCGGCCCGCAGAACAAACTTCCCCCCGCACCCTTCGTCAGGGCGATCATAGATAGGGGATACGCCGCGAGGAGTCCCTCGAGAACCTCGGCTTCCGTTCCCGGAAGCGAGAGCAACCCGGCCACGGTCCGCAGTTCTTCATCGTTCAGCTTCAAGATGGTCGACCGGGCGAGCAGGCCGTGAACGAGATCACGACTGTAATATGCCTGGCGAAGATTGAAATCGAGGACGCGCAGGCAGTTCGGTCGGGTCGCGGCCAGGAAGGCGTCGATCGTCCGGCGCGAGGCGTCGGACCGCTGGGCGAGCGTTCCGTAGCAAACGGCGTCCGCGGACGCGGCCAGCTCGGCGACGCGCGGCGTCCAGGGGATTGCGTCCCAGGCGACGCCTTCCCGGATCTCGTAGCGCGGGACGCCCGCGGCATCCAGATCGACCGCGACGTGCCCCGTGGGAGCCGCAGGCAGGGTCGCGATCCCGCTGCGGTCGAGCCCCCGCCGGTCGAGCTCCGTGAGGATCGCCCGCCCGGGTTCGTCGTCGCCGACGGCGCTGACGATGGCGCTCGCCGCGCTCAGGGCCCGAGCGTGGAAGGCGAAATTAGCCGGCGCTCCGCCCATCTGTCTCCCGGAAGGCAGGAAATCCCACAGAATCTCCCCGATCCCGACGACGAGCGGCCGCGCGTTCATATCCGGTCCCGTTCTCCCGTCACAGGTCGATGAAGACCTTCATGCTCTTGTCGGCCTGGGCGTCGATGAAGGCATAGGCTTCGGGGTATTTTTCGAAAGGGAAATGCCGGGAATCGAGCGGCCCGGTCGCGACCGCGCCGCTCTTCATCAGCCGCACGGCTTTGACGAAGTCGGCGTACTGGTACATGAGCGTCCCGATCAGGTTCAGCTCCCGGTCCTGGACGAAGCTCATGTTGACCCGCGGGTGCTCGCCGTAGACGCCGACGGCGACGATCGTCCCGCCCTTGGCGACGGCGCTCACGGCGGCGTCGAGCGCCGATTCGACGCCCGCGCACTCGAAGGCGACGTCGAAGCCCGCTTTGCCGAACGCCCGGTCCGCGGCGCGGGCCAGCGGCTCGCGCCCGGCGTTCGAGGTGGCTTTCAGCCCGCAGGCCGCCGCGACTTCGAGGCGATAATCGCTGACGTCCGTGATCAGGACTTTTGCGCCCTGGGCGCGCGCGACCTGGCCGACGAGGTTCCCGATCGGGCCGGCGCCGAGGACCGCCACGCGCCGGCCCGTTAAGCGTCCCGCCCGGGCGGTCGAGTGTACGGCGACCGCGACAGGCTCGACCAGCGCGCCCTGCTCGAAGGTGAACGAGGCGGGGAGGGGAACGATCTTGTCCGCTTCGGTCACAAACCAGTCCTGGGCGCAGCCGGGCGCCTGGAAACCCCTCACCTTCAGCACGTCGCAGATGTGGTAGTCGCCCCGGCGGCAGGGGGCGCACCGGCCGCAGACTTCCTGCGGCGTGGCGGTGACCTTCAGGCCGGGCATCCATTTCGCGACGCCCCGTCCGACCTTTTCGATGTCGCCCGAGAACTCGTGGCCCTGGACGACGGGATAGGGCGTGAAGGGGTGCTTGCCGTGCTGCACATGGACGTCCGAGCCGCAGACGCCGATGCGGCGGACGCGGATGAGCACCTGTCCCTTCCCGAGGACGGGCGGGGGGACGTCCCGGAACTCGATAGCGCCGGGGCGGGTCATGACGGCTTGTCTCATGCGGTCTCTCCTTATTTGCGCGGTCCCGATCCGTTCGCGATCGGGGATGTGAAGGCGTACGCGCCCGCTTCGATCTCGAAGACGGCATAGCCGGCCTCCCTCCGGAGGAATCTACCTCAGTTTCAAGCTCGGCTCCCTCCTCGAATTCCCTAGAGTAAGAATATTTTGGTATCTTTCAAATCAGTCCAAATTATTATATCTTAATTAACGCAAGAAATAAATAAGGAGAGGATTAAAATGTCAATGCCGACCCGTCAGGATTCGAGGGCTCCGTTCGCCGCGGCCTCGGTTTTAGCGGCGCTTATTTTCGGGCTCGTTTCGGCCCCTTCTTCGGTCGCTTCGCGTCCGCAGGCGGCCGCTACAATCTCCGCTCCGCCCGCTCTTCTCATGCACTGGAATTTCGACGCCGTGGAGCCGGCGGCCGCGCCGGACGCTGCGGGCGGGCTCAAGGACAAGGTCACCGGAAAGTTCACTCCGGTCGTCGGCGTCGCCGGACAAGCGATCCGGCTGGACGGCTATACGTTCTGTCTTGAGCGGCCGGCCAAGCAGGTCCCAGCGATCGGCGGCAACTTCTCGGTGGACGCCTGGGTCGCCCAGGCCGCCTATCCCTGGAACTGGGCGCCGGTTGTGACCCAGATGAAGGACGGGGTCAATGGCTTCAATTTCGCCGTGGGTACGCGCGGCCAGTTCATGATGGAGCTTGTGATCAACGACGAGCCCTACCGCTGCGTCTCCGATGATTTCGTGTTGCCTCTGCGGCAGTGGACGCATATCGCCGCCGTGGTCAAGGACGGCGAGGGCATCTTTCTTTACCTCAATGGGAAGCCCGCGGGCCGCGCAACTGTGAAGAAGGCTTTCAAGCAGGCCAAGGACATGGATCTGCGCGTCGGACAAGGCTACGGCCCGGTCAAACCCTCGAACCAGATCGGGGACCACGGCACGGCGCCTTTCTGGTACACGGTGGACGGGATCCTGGACGAGGTGCGGGTCTTCGGGGACGCGCTCACCGGAGATCGGCTGCAGGCTTATGTCGACGGCCTGGGCGGCCCGGCGGCGCCCGATCTCCCCGCTCGCAAGATGCCGACGGGACCGCCGGGTGGGAAGGAGTTCGGCGCGTTTTATACCAAGCTGGCCTATTACCCGGAGTGGGACGCGCTCTGGCCGGTCGGCGAGGATCCGGACATCGTGGTGACCTTTGCCGGCTCTCCCGTGAAAGTGGTCTTTTGGCGGGGGACGCGCTACAGCCCGGCCTGGATCAGTGAGACGGGGCTGTGGATGGCCGACCAGAGCGTGGAGGCTTGGGACGACAAGGAGGGCTGCTTCGAGCACATGGAGGATCCCAAGTGCCTGTATTCGCACGTGCGGATCATCGAGAACACGACCTCCCGCGTCGTCGTCCACTGGCGCTACGCCCCGATCAGCGCCTTCAACCATTTCTGGCAGGTGAACGAGAAGACGGGCTGGGGCGTCTGGGTCGACGAATACTACTATATCTACCCCGATGCGACCGCTATCCGGAAGGTGTGCTGGAATACGGACGCGCTCGGCCTTCCTCGCCAGTTCCAGGAGTCCCTGCCCTTTACTGATCCGGGTCAAAAGCAGGGCGACGTCATCGAGAAAGACTGGGTCACCATCGCCAACCTGAAGGGCGAGACCCAGACGCTTTCCTACATCCCCAACCCACCGGCCAAGACGACGAAGACGCTCCCGGAGAAGCCCAACATCCAACGGCACAACCTGACGTCGAAGTTCGACCCGTTCATCGTCTTCGAGCCGGGCAACCGGATGAACTACCTGAACGACAGGGACATCGCCAGCCTGTCGAGTTGGGGCTCGTGCAACCACTGGCCCGTGGGCGAGCCGAACTGCGATGGGCGCCGCGTTCAGGCGGGTGATCGGCCGACTCATTTTCTGGGCTTTCCGATCTCCAGCCCGGTCCTCCACAGCGTGAACAATCGCAGCTGGTGGGCCGGCCTCTACGGCATGACGGACAAGCCGATCGCCGATCTCGTCCGCCTGGGGCGGGCCTGGATCCGCCCTGCGGCGGTCACGGCGGCGAAGGGCGGAGCCGCGTTCATCGGATTCGACACGCCCGAAAAGGCCTTCGTCTTCGATGCCGCGACCGCGGCGGCGGGGCTGCTCGGATGGACTTGGGAGGCGTCGGCCGAATCGCCCCTCGTCCGGCCCGTCGTCATTCTGAAGAATACCCGGGCGGGCGTCAAGGGCGTCGCCCTCGACGGCCGGAGGCTCGTCGAAGGGCGCGATTATACGCTCGGCGAGGTGCGCCGGCTCGAGGGACGGAGCGCCGTCCTCTGGCTCAACTTCGAATCGGAAGGCAAGACTTCGATCGAGATTTTGAGATAAGATAGGTCCCATCAATCCGGACAAAGGAGGAGGAAACCTGATCTTTTACTTTAAGGCCAAAGGCGGATATAAACCAGTCGAGCTCGAAGCTCGGCGGGAATAGCGGAAGACCGCACGGCGGGCCGGCCGGGATCCCCGGGCCCGCGTGGAGGAGTCTGTCATGAAAACCAGCCATGTTCTCGCCATCGCTCTCGCCGCCGGGATGTCCATCGCTCTCTCCGCGCCCGCGGAGCGGGACGCCCCGCGCCCCGACGCTCCCGTTCTGGAGAACCGGTCCCTGGCCCTCGAAATCGCCGGACCCGGCCGGCTCCGGCTGACGAACAAACTGAGCGGGAAAGCCTTCGACGTCTCCGCCGCCCCGTTCGAGCTCGTCCTCGAAACGTCGGGCGGGACCGCGGCCGTGACCGCGGTGGATTTTCCCCGGACGACCGTCTCCAGGCCTTCGTCGGGGGCCTTGAAGGTCATTTATGAAGGCTCCGGGGCTTGGACGGGCCTGAAAGTGGAAACCGAGTATCTCCTCCCTGCAGACGCCTGGTATGTCCGGAAGCGTCTCACGGTCATCAACGGACGCAAGGATCCTGTGACGGTCCGAGACGCCACCGTCGACGCCTTCCGGGTCGAGGGCGCTCCGTTCGCCGAGAAAATCGACAATCCCGTCTTTCTGGACGGGCAGCTTTTCTGGGGCATGGAGTGGCCGATCGCGGAGACGGCCCTGCGCGACGGCCGGCTCGCGCTGACCCACTATCCCAGGATTGTCCTTCCGCCGGGCGGCTTCTGGACGAGCAAGACCTGCGGCCTCGGCGTCTCCGAAGCCGGCCGCGTCGAGCCGGCCTTCGGCCGGTACATCCAGGACATCCGGGCCAACCGGGTGGATTTCGCGACCTTCTATTTCGACTGGCTGTGCCACGACAATTCCGGCCCGAAGGAGTCCGAGGTGCTGGCCAACTTCGCCGCCCTGCGCCGGCTCAAGGACCTCTACGGCCTGCAATTCGACATCTACAATTCCGATGCCGGACTGGTGGAGTCCCAGGGGACGTACTATCCCCAGTTCAAAGCCAACTTCCTGAGCCGGTTCCCCGCCGGGCTCGGGCCCATCGCCGCCGCGTCTGGATCACTGGGAATGCGGCTCGGCCTCTGGCTCGGCCCGGACGGCTTCGGAGAAACCTCGGAGGAGATGGCCGCCCGCCGCGATCAGCTCCTCTCCTGGGTCAAGGACTTCAACGTCGGCCTATTCAAGATGGACACCGTCGTCTCGGCCCTTGACCACAAGGACAAATACATCCTCGAGAAGAAATACCAGAGCCTGGCCGACGCCCTGGCCGAGGCCCGGAGGATCGATCCGAAGTTCGTGGCCATCAACCACCGGATCAACGACTCGCCCTACATGTTGACGATCACGGACTGCCTCCTCTGGCGCGGCCAGGAGACCTACATCGACGTCCACATCAGCAACCGGACGGCGAGCCTCTACAACCGGGATTGCTCCATCGGGAGGGAACTCACCTCGGAGCTGTTCAAGTCGCCCTTCCGCCAGTTCGAGGACCACGGCATCTGCTTCAACAGCTGCCTCGAGAAGTGGGAGGACGACCTGGTGACCCAGGCCTTCGGCCGGGCCTCCGTCCTCTCGCCCGAGATGTACGGGACCTTCTTCTTCCTCGGCGACACGGACTATCCCCGCCTTGCTCGACTGATCCAGCTCCACAAGCAGCTCGAGCCGCTGCTCAAGGCCTCGTTCCCCCTCCCGGGCGGCGACATCGCCCACTCCGACGGGCGGTCGTCCCTGGTGCTCGTGCGCAACATGTCCTGGGAACCGCTGGTCAAAACGATCGCCCTCGACGCGTCGATCGGCCTCGCGGCGGCCCCGGGCGCTCCCTTGACCGTAAGGCAGCGGCATCCTTTCGAGCTCCTGATGAAGAAGGCCGGCGAGGGCGCCGCCTTCGGCGGCACGCTCTCCGTGGAGATGGACCCGTTCAGCATCCGGCTGATCCAGGTCGATGCGGGCGTCCCGGCCGAGCCCCTCGTGGCCGGGATTCCCTACGAGATCGTTCCCGGGCCGGACGCCCGGACGTTCGGAATCAAGCTGCTTGGAACGCCGGGGCAGAAGGCCGAAGTGGCGCTCCTCAACTTTGGGGACCGGCCTGTCCGGACGGCCGCCGGGTTATCCGTTCTGGCGGGGGAGACGCCGTGGCGTATCACCTTCCCCGGCGCGTCCGCGGCCGGCCCTTCCTTTGCGCGATTGGCCGATTTCCGGGACGATCCCGCCGCAGCTGAGGACGGGGCGCGCCTGGCCGAGCTGGCGAAGTTCACCCTCGACGATGACGCCCTCGAGATCCGGGAGATGGAGCGGCTGAAGCGTACGCCTTCGAACATGCCCGAGATCGAGGCTTGCCGGGCCTATATGTGGGATAAGGTCGTGACTGCCGAAGGGTCGTTCCGCAACGCCTTCGACGGCGATCCCGAAACCCGCTGGAGCGACGGCTTCCCCCGGCGCAGCCCTTTCACCGGCAGCCCGGCCGCCTACCGCGGCGAGACCTCCCTCTGGCGGATCGACCTGGGGAAGCCAACCGACGTGTCGAAGCTCGAGTTGCTCGTCGTGCGGCGGACGGACGCTGCTTTCCTGGAGGGCGTAGAAACCTCGTCTGACCTGAAGACCTGGGCCAAGGTCGGAGGGCTGAGCCTCAAGGCCGCTGATGGGATTCCGCCGTCGACCGAGCTTCGGCAGCGGCAGAAGACGATCAAGATCTTCGACGTCGACGCCGGCGATAAGACGCCTGTCTCGATCGCGGTACAACTTCCGGCCGGCCCCTGCCGCTATGTCCGCATCCGGGGCCGCAACTTCGGCGTCGCGGAGATCCTGGGCTATGACGGGGCGGGACGGCCGCTCGATCGAAGGGCCTGGCGGGCCACAAATTTCCTGGGCGAGACGCCCTTGCCCGGCCGCGTCCTGACCGCGGTCCATGTCCCGGCCGAGGACGCTCCCGGCAGGGAGTACGCCGTCGCGGTCACGGCCGGGCCGGCGCGGTTCGACCCCGTCGACGGCGTCTACGTCGTGGCCCTCGTCGACGGGCAACCCGTTGTCCCGCGCCTCCGTGCTCCGAGCTATCCCTATCACAACTACGAGTGGACTTCGGGCTCGCCCAAGCTCGCCGGGATGACGTTCCGGCTGCCGATCGATAAAGCGTGGAAGGGCAAAACCGTGGAGATCCGGGTCATGATGTTCGGAGACGGCGCCGACGGCGCCTCTGCCGTGCTCCGGCTCGTGACACCCAAGCCCATCTTCGCCGAGGTCGTGCTCCGCGTAGGAGCGCCGGGCGCGGGCGCCCCGGCGCCGGCTGCGGCCCCGTCGGCCGAGACCCGCCGGCTCGAGCCCGTTCCCTATTCCGCGGTGAAAATCGACGACGCGTTCTGGGCGCCGCGGATCGCGCTGAACCGGACGGTCAGCATCCCGGCCGCCCTGAAGGAGTGCGGGGCCTCGGGCAACATCGCCAACTTTGAGATCACGGCTGGTCTCGCTCAGGGCAAGATCCGAGGCTCGCACGCCTATGACTCCGACCTCTACAAGGTCATCGAGGGCGCGGCCTACAGCCTGAGGATCACGCCCGACCGCAAGCTCGAGGCGGAGATGGACCGGCTCATCGAGGCTATCGCCAAGGCTCAGGAGAAAGACGGCTATCTCAACACCCACTTCTCGAACGGGCTCAACGGGCCGCGCCTCCTGATGGACCCCACGGAGCATGAGCTCTACTGCGCGGGCCACCTCTTCGAGGCGGGCGTGGCCTATCGCGAGGCCACCGGCAAGGGCAAGCTCCTGGACGTGGGCGCGCGCTTCGCCGATCTCCTCGACCGGACGTTCGGCCCGGGCAAGCGCTTCGAGGTCTCCGGCCACCAGGAAATCGAGCTGGCCCTCGTCAGGCTCGCCCGCGCGACCGGCGGGCCGCGCTACCTGGACCTGGCCCGATTCTTCCTGGCGGAGCGCGGCTTCGCCCACGGGAGCGAACACCGGCCGTTGACACTCGAGGAGGCCCTCCTCCAGGACACGCTGGATCCCGGCGACCGCCGTTCGGTCTGGCGAACTCGGACTTATCGTCAGGACCATCTCCCGCTCGCCGATCAGAGCGAGGCCGTGGGCCATGCCGTCCGGGCGGAGTACATGTACGCGGCCATGGCCGACATCGCCGGCCTCGGTGGGAGCGAGGGCTACGGCGCGGCTCTTGACCGCATCTGGGCGAGCGTCACAGGGGCGAAGCTTTACATCACCGGCGGGGTCGGGACGGCCCAGTTCAACGACGAGGGCTTCGGTACGCCCTATAACCTGCCCAACGACAAAGCCTATGGCGAGACGTGCGCCGCCGCCGCGAACATCTTCTGGAACCACCGCCTGAACCTGCTCCGGGCGGATGCAAAATTCATCGACGTCCTGGAGCTCGCCCTGTACAACGGCTTCCTCTCCGGCGTGTCGCTCTCCGGCGACCGCTTCTTCTACACCAACCGGCTGGCCAGCGCGGGCCGGGACCGGCGCGAGGCCTGGTCCGATCCGGCTTGCTGTCCGAGCAACGTCGTCCGGACGATCCCCCAGATCGGGAATTACTTCTACGCGCATGACGGCGAGGGGATCTATGTCAACCTATTCGCCGGAAGCGCGGCCGATATCCCCTGGAAGGGCGGCCGCGTCCGCCTCATCCAGGCGACGGGCTATCCGTGGGATGGTCGGGTGAGGATCACGGTCGAGCCCGACCGCGGCGGGGACTTCGATCTGAACGTCCGGATTCCCGGCTGGGCGGCCAAAGGTCCGGTGAAGAGCGACCTCTACGTCTTC
>Ga0315287_10004710_pt1 | contig 13338 bp, 9 predicted proteins | sample YL17G11_0_MG_FD_205037 | JGI IMG/M metagenome (GOLD analysis project Ga0315287, IMG submission 205037) | Sediment microbial communities from Yellowstone Lake, YNP, Wyoming, USA - YL17G11_0 | ecosystem: Environmental > Aquatic > Freshwater > Lake > Sediment | place: USA: Wyoming | collected... | reverse complement strand
TCGGGCAAGTGCAGGCCGACCCGTTCGCCGAGAAAGTATTTCGAGGGATTGCCGAGCGCCCGGTAAAGGCTGTCGCGCGACAGCACGCGGACTTGATCGGGCGGCGCATCGGGGCTGGGCAGCGTGATGGCGAAAGGCGGCATCGACAACCGCGCCTGCCCGCCATCGACCACGGCCGCGCGCCATGCTGCCTGGTAGCTGATTCGTCGAGCATCGTCCCGACCGAATGCCTCGGCGGCGAACGGCTGCAGCGGATGCAGCACGGTCATTTTCTTGCGGGCGAGGTCGGGGTTGCTGAAATAGCGCGAGGCGACATCGAGCAATTCGGCCACCACCACCGATGGCGGCAGCGCCTCGCCGCTGCGCGGATCCTGGCCGAGGTAACTGAGATAGAACGTCTGCGTGGCCGCGGCCAACAACTGCAGGAACAAGCCCCGATCATCGTCGCGGATAGAACGATCGCCGATCCGGCGCTGGCTGCCACCGGCTTCCGTGCTCAATCGATTCAGGCTTCCGGGCGGATCGCGGCGCGGGAATTCGCCGTCGTTCATGCCGAGCAGGCAGATCACCTTGAACGGCACCAGGCGCATGGGCACCATGCGGCCGAAGGTCACGCCGCCGGTCAGGAACGGCGCGCGCGCATCGCTGTCGCCCAGGGCAGCCGCGAACCAGGCGCGAACGACGCCCAGTGAAATGGCTTGCGACACGCCTGCAGCCTCGACCTGCTTGCCGAACTGGGCAATCTGTCCGCGCAGCACTTCGAGTGCGCGGCGGTCCCTGGCATCGGCGGGATTTTCGGCAAACAGCGACTCGATGCACTGCGAAAGCAGCGCTTGCCATTCGCCGGCGCCGTGCGGCACGGCGAACAGCCTCTGCAAGCGGGCAAGTTCCCTGAGCCCCTGCAACAGGGAATCCAGCGTCGCCAGCGCGCTGCCTTCGATCTCCGGCCACGGCGCCACGCCGACCATCTCGGCGGCGCTGCCGCTGGCATAGCCCAGCAGCAAGCGGTCGAGCGCCCACGCCCACGTGTACGCATTCTCCGCAGGCGCTCCAAGCGCCGCGCGATGCGCGGCATCCAGCCCCCAGCGCGCCCCGGCTTCCAACAACCACAGGCGCAACTGCTCGAAGTCCGCCGACTCCAGTTGCAGGCGTTGCGCGATGGCCGGCACCGCCAGCAGCTCCAGCACTTCATTGCTGGTGAAGCGCGAGCCCGGCAGCGCCAGCAAGCGCATGAAGGCCTCGACCAGCGGCTGCGTGGCGATCGCGCTACCGTCGCTGAGCGCATACGGAATCTGCTGCAAGGGCTGGTTGTTGCCGCCGAACACCGCGTGCACGAACGGCGCGTAGCTGTCGATGTCGGGCGTGAGCACCGCGATATCCCTCGCCTGCAGCTCGCGATCATTCTCGAGCAGGTAGCGCAGCTGGTCGTGCAGCACCTGCACTTCACGCAGCCGCGTATGGCACGAATGCACCTGCAGGCTGCGCTCGGCGCAGGCATCGGCGTCGAAGCCAGGCAGCCCGGCATCACCAGCTTCCGGCTCCGGCCGGCGCGCCAGCAAGTCGCGTTGCAGGCGATGCAGCAGGCCGCGGCGCGTTGCCGGATCCGGTGGTTCATAGATCGGGAAATCGCCGTTGGCTTGCACTATCTCGTCGGAGAACAAAGCCCGGATGAAATCGCGCCCGGCAGCGCCATTGGCGCGCAACAACGGACTCTCGTCGTCCGCAAACACCGACGACGGATCGGCATGCAGCCGCTCGCGCGCGGTCAACAAGTCGCCCCACCAGCCAGCCGCCGGCGACAGATAGAAAAAATGCAGGGTCCCGGCCCGCGCGCTCGAGGCGATCACGCGCAGCACGTCCGGCGACACGTTCTGGCAGGCGAAGGCGAACACCCGTGGCGGCAGGCCGGCGGGCCGCAATGCGGCATCGCCATCGAAGCGCGACAGATAGGCGTCGAGCCGCTTGCCGCGGTGGCTCAGGTGGCGCGTCGCGCGGCGCCACAATTCCGCCTGCCAGTCGCCGCGATCGCCGCCGTGGTCCCAGCGGCGCAACCAGTCGCGGCGCCAGGCCTGGTATTTCTCGAACGCATCGGCCAGCTCGCCGGCCAGCAGCCAGGCCGCGAGCCCGGGATCGGCGCCGCCAAGCACCGGCTGCAGCGGGGCGAACACGGCCTCGCTCATGGCCGCCGGATCGGCGAGCAGGGCCCACAGGCGCCAGCGCATGGTCGCGGCGTCGCCCACGGCCGCCGCGCCGGCGCCTGGCACGTTGCCATCGAGCGCTTCGCGCACGAACTCGCCCGGCGCCAGGAAACGAAGGTTGGCGGCGATGCCATGGGTTTCGGCCAGGGTCTTTTGCAGCCAGCGGCGCATGGCCGGCTGCGGAATCAGGATCGTGTCCGGTTCCAGCAGGGCGCGGCCATCGACCGGCCGCGCCAATTCACTGGCCAGCACGCGGGCCAGCAGCTCCAGGTCGTTGCCGTGATAGAGGCGGAAATCGGTCGGCGTGGCGGACATCCGGACATCATGCCGCAAGCCGTCGCAGGTCATGAGAACGGCTGATATAATCGCCGCCTTGACTTCTACGGGCCGCGGCCCGCACCGGATTGACTGTGCGCAACTACGATCTCGTTTTCCTCAAGCATTTCTCCCAGGTGATCGCCCTGCTGGTCAGCATCACCATCGTTCTGATCCTTTTGGGCATGTATATCAACGGCCTGAAGCCGGCCGAACCCAACCCAGCCGCAGAGGCAGCGACCCTGGCGCGCATCCAGCCAGTCGGCGCCGTGTTCGCGGGCGCCACCGGCGCTGCCGCACAAGCCGCCGCCGCGACCGCAGCCGCCGATGCCGCCAAGGGACAGGTCGCCTACGACGGCACGCTCGACGGCGCGGTGATTTTCGGCAACCTGTGCACCGGCTGCCATACCGCCGGCGTGGCCAAGGCGCCCAAGCTCGAGAAGGCGGCGTGGACGGCGCGTATCGCCCAGGGCGCAGACCTCCTGCATTCGCATGCCATCGATGGCTACACCGGCCCGGATGGCGGCGTCATGCCGGCCCGCGGGGGCAATCCGTCGCTGTCCGACGAGCAGGTCAAGGCCACGGTCGACTGGATGCTCACCCAGCTCAAGTAAGCGACCCTGCACGCAACTGATTGCGCCGCCTTCGGGCGGCGTTGTCGTCTTTGGAGTTTTCGATGAAGGCTGTTGCAGTGATCGCCGCGCTGATGCTCTCTGCTTGTCAGGCGCAGACGCCCTCGACAGCGCCAGCCGGCGATGCCAACGGTGCCGCCGGACAGGATGTGCCGACGCCGCCGCTGCTCGCGATCGGCCAGGTCCAGGGCCGCGCCATGCGCAGTGCCCGGGTCGATCAGCTGGTCAGCATCCAGGGCGTGGTGGTCGGCAACTTCAGCAAGGGCTTGCAAGGCGTATTCGTGCAGTCCGAACGCGACGATGGCGACCCGCTAACTTCCGAGGGCGTGTTCGTCGAACACGCCGCCAATGCCGAACCGAAGCTGCGCACCGGCGACCGGGTGCGCGTCTCCGGGCGCATCGTCGAACAGGGTGAGGACGGCCCCCTGACCGCGCTGCGCGACACCGTGATCGAGGTGATCGGCGAAGGCGAAGTCGTGCCGCTGGCGCTCGACCGCGCGCCCGACTCGGCCGCCGACTGGGAACGCTACGAGGGAATGGCGATCAGGATTTCGGCGCCGCTCACGGTGTCCGGCAACGACGGCCTCTCGCGCTATGGCGAGCTCACCGCCAGTTTCGACGGACGTCTTTTCCAGGCGACGGAAATCGCGTTGCCGGGCGCGCCCGCCGAGCGGATCAATGAGGAAAACGCCCGCCGGACCCTGTTGCTCGACGACAATCGCACCAGCAAGAACCCGCGCAACCTGTGGTTCCTGCCCAATGAACTGGGCGACAGCGACCCGGTGCGCGCCGGCAGTGTGCTGCGCAACGTGGTCGGCGTGCTCGACCAGCGCCGCGGCCAATACCGGCTGCAGCTGACCGACAAGCTCGACGTGCGCCAGGCCGCGCGCCCGCCGGCGCCGACCGTGCCCGGTGACCTGCGCATCGCCAGCCTGAACCTGCTCAACCTGTTCAATGGCGACGGCCGCGGCGAAGGTTTTCCGACCGAGCGCGGTGCGGAAACCTTCGAGCAATACCAGCAGCAGCAAAAGAAACTGGTCGCGGTCGTCCAGACGCTGGCGCCCGACGTGGCGGCGCTGATGGAGGTGGAGAACGACGGCTCGGGCCCCGACTCGACGCTGGCGCAGTTCGTGGATGCGCTCAATGCAGCCGGGCCTGCCCGCGATTACCGATTCATCGATAGCGGACAGCGGCTGGGCACCGATTCGATTCGCGTCGCGATCATCTATCGCAGTCGCCGCATCGAACCCCAGGGTCGGGCCGTGAGTCCGCCTGGCGGATTCGTCGGCCGCTCGCGGGTGCCGCTGGCGCAGGCATTTCGCGCCGGTAGCGGCCCCGCATTCGTGATTGTCGCCAACCATTTCAAGTCGAAAGGCTGCGGTCGCGACGAGGACAAGGCGCAGGGTGCCGATGCCGACCGGCATGATGGGCAGGGTTGCTGGAATGCGATGCGGGTCGCTTCGGTGGAGCGCCTGCTGGCCTGGCTTGCGACTGATCCGACGCACAGCGCGAGCCGCCTGCAACTGATCATCGGCGATCTCAATGCGCACGCGCTGGAGGATCCCCTGCGCCTGTTGCACGACGCCGGCTGGCAGGACGCCTTTGCGCTGGCCAGGGTCGAGCATCCCTACTCGTTCGTGTTCGACGGCCAGGCCGGGCGCCTGGACCACGCGCTGCTCACTGCGGCGCTGGCCGCCCGCCTGCGCGGCGCCGCCGAATGGCACAACAACAGCGACGAGGCCGACCTGTTCGACTATCACCAGGACCGCGAAGGCGATCCCTGGCGCGCCTCCGACCACGACCCGATCCTGCTTGGCTTCGACCTGGCCCGCTGACGCGCAGCCGAGCGGCGACCGGCTATGATCGCGCCATGAGTCCGCCTGCCCCGACAGCGCCGAGCTTCCCCACCGCCAGCGGCAGCCTGCTGATACCGGGCGTCGCGGGCAAGCTGGAAGTCGCGGTCGATTTGCCCGAGGCCAGCCATGCCCGGCAGGGCCTGGTCGTGTTCTGCCATCCCAGTCCGCCCGAGGGCGGCACCATGCTCAACAAGGTGGTGACGATGGCGGCGCGGACGCTGACCGAGCTCGGCCTGACCGTGGTCCGCTTCAACTTCCGGGGCGTCGGCAAGTCCGAAGGCCAGTTCGACGATGGCCGCGGCGAAGTTCTCGATCAACTCGCCGTCGCCCGTTGGGCCATGGCCGCCAATCCCGACCACGTGTTGTGGCTGGGCGGGTTTTCCTTCGGCTCCTGGGTAGCCCTGCAGGCGGCGAGGCAATTGCCGGTGCGGCAGATGATCAGCATCGCGCCGCCGGTCGGCATGCGCGATTTCACCGGCGTGATGCCGCCAGCGTGCCCGTGGTTGCTTGTCCAGGGCGAGAGCGACGAGATCGTCAGCGCCGCGGCGGTGTTCGACTGGGCCAAGAAGGTCAGGCCGCAGCCCACCGTCGTGCGCATGCCCGACACCGGCCACTTCTTCCATCGCCGGCTGCTCGACCTGCGCGGGGCGATCAAGCATGGCGTGCGCAACAACCTGCCGCCGCTGCGCGTTGCGACCTGATTCGCAATCACCGTGGCGGCAATGAGCGAGTTGGCCAGCGACCTGCCATCCGAGGCCTATGCCCGCGGCGTGGCGGCCGGAGACTGGCAGGCCGACAACGGCCAGCAAGCCGCGTTACCCGAACTCGACCGTATCCACGCGCAGCTGCTCGCCACACAGGCGGACTCGATGCTGGGTCGACTGGCCGCGCGCTTCCGGGAGCCGGTGGCGGTCCCCGGTCTGTACCTGTGGGGCCGGGTCGGTCGCGGCAAGACTTTCCTGGTCGACCTGCTGTTCGAGCAGATGGGAGACGTGCCGAAGCGCCGCTGGCATTTCCACCGCTTCATGGGTGAGGTGCACGCGCGCTTGCGCGCGTTGCCCGACACCGCCGATACGCTGTCGGTCGTTGCCAGGGATTTGTCGGCGGACATGCGCCTGCTGGTTCTGGACGAATTTTTCGTCGGCGACATCGGCGACGCGATGATCCTCGGCCGCCTGCTCGACCAGTTGATCGCGCGCGGCGTGACCCTGGTGACCACCTCGAACATTCCGCCGTCCGAGCTCTATCGCGATGGCTTGCAGCGCGCCAGCTTCCTGCCTTGCATCGCGCTGATAGAAAAGAATTGCAGCGTGCACCGGCTCGACAGCCCGCAGGACTATCGCCTGCGCCAGCTGACCCGCGCGGCGACCTACCTGACGCCGCTCAGGACCGAGAGCGAGCAGGCGCTGTCCGCGCATTTCGATCGCCTGGCCGGACACTCGCTGCGCGAGACCGCGCCTTTGCAGCTGTTCGATCGCGTCATCGCGGTGAAGGCCCAGGCCGACGGCGTCGCCTGGTTCGAATTTTCCGAGCTTTGCGAAGGTCCGCGCGCGGCCGCGGACTATATCGAGATCGCCCGTGATTTCCACACCGTGCTGCTGTCCAACGTGCCGCGCATGGATCGCGGCAGCGAGGATGCGGCGCGGCGTTTCGTGCACCTCGTGGACGAGTTCTACGACCGCCACGTCAACCTGCTGCTCTCCGCTGCCGCCGATCCGCTGTCGCTGTACCAGGGCCAGCGGCTCGAGCGCGAGTTCGAGCGCACCAGCTCGCGCCTGATCGAAATGCAGAGCGCCGAGTACCTTGCCCGCGAGCACCGTCCCTGAACCCCATGCTAGCCTCGTCTGTAGGAGCGGCTTTAGCCGCGAGCGCTCTCCCAATTCAACCCACGGAACCTCCATGCGCCAACTCCTGCTGATTCCCTGCCTCCTGCTTGCCGCCACCGCCACCGCGCAGGACAGCAGTGCCCAGGCCGCCGCGCTGAGCGCTTCGGTGAATGGAAAGGTCCTCGCCTGGCGCCGCGACATCCACCAGCATCCGGAGTTGAGCAACCGGGAAACGCGCACCTCGAAACTGGTCGCCGAGCATTTGCGCTCGCTCGGCCTGGAGGTACGCACCGGCATCGCCCACAACGGCGTGGTCGCCATCATCAAGGGCGGCAAGCCCGGCCCGCGGATCGCCCTGCGCGCCGACATGGATGCGCTGCCGGTCACCGAACAGGTCGACCTCCCGTTCGCATCGAAGGTAACCACCAGCTACAACGGCGAGACCGTCGGCGTGATGCATGCCTGCGGTCACGATGCGCACACCAGCATCCTGATGGGCGTGGCGGAAGCGCTGGTGTCCATGCGCAAGGAACTGCCCGGCGAAGTGATGCTGATCTTCCAACCTGCCGAGGAAGGCGCGCCGGTGGGTGAGACCGGCGGCGCGCATCAGATGCTTGCCGAAGGCCTGTTCGCCGACTTCAAGCCGGAGGCCGTGTTCGGACTGCACGTGCACAGCACCCTGAATGTCGGCCACATCGGATACCGCAGTGGCCCGTTCATGGCTGCCGCCGATTCATTCAAGATCGTGGTCAAGGGCAAGCAGACCCATGGCGCGCGGCCATGGCTGGGCATCGATCCGATCGTCGCGGCAGCGGACATCGTCACCGCGGCGCAGAGCATCGTCAGCCGGCGAATGAACCTGACCGTGCAGCCGGTCGTGCTCAGCTTCGGCATGGTCAAGGGCGGCATCCGCTCCAACATCATCCCCGCCCAGGTCGAGATGATCGGCACGATCCGCACTTTCGATCCGGCGATGCGCGAACAGGCGTTCACCGAACTGCAGCGCGTCGCCACCAACATCGCGCAGGCGCATGGCGCGACGGCCGAGGTGCAGGTTCCCACCGAGATCAGCTATCCGGTACTGGTCAACAACCCGGCCCTGCTGGCGCGGATCCTGCCCAGCCTGCAGCAGGCGGTGGGCGCGGCCAACGTCACCCAGATACCACTGTCCACCGGCGCCGAGGACTTTGCCTTCTATGCGCAGGAAGTGCCGGGCGTGTTCTTCTACGTCGGCGCCACGCCGGTCGGCGTCGATCCTGCGACCGCGCCGGCCAATCACTCGCCGCAGTTCTTCGTGGATGAAGGCGCCCTGGCCATCGGCACCCGCGCGCTGCTGCAGGTCAGCCTTGATTACTTGAACGGCAGCACGTCCCGCTAGTGCTGGCCCGTGACAGAATGCCCGACATGAACCGGCTCGAAGACAGCAGCCTTGGCAAAGCGGTCGCCTACGTCGGCAGCCATGATCCGGGCTTGCTGTTCCCGATCGCGCGGAGCGACAACCGCGCGCAATTGGGCATCGACGGCGCATTGCCTTTCCTCGGCGTTGATATCTGGAATGCCTACGAACTCAGCTGGCTCGATGCGCGCGGCAAGCCGCGAGTGGCGCTGGCCGAATTCAGGATTCCGGTCGGCTCGCCGAACATCATCGAATCCAAGAGCTTCAAGCTCTACCTGAACAGTTACATGCAGACCAGGGTCGCCGACACCGATGCCCTGCGTGTGCAACTGGCGGCCGACCTGTCGGCGGCAGCGGGCGCGCCGGTATCGGTCGTGCTGGCGACGCCGACCTCGAAGCAGGCTTCGCTGATCGAAAACCTTGCCGGCGAAGTGATCGACGACCTGCCGATCGAGATCAGCCATTACGGTCCGCCGCGCCCGGACTTCCTGTACGGCAATCCGGATGCGGTGGTGGAAGAGAGCGTGGTCTCGCACCTGTTCAAATCCAATTGTCCGGTCACCGGCCAGCCGGATTGGGCCAGCGTGCAGATCCACTATGTCGGCCCCCGGCTGGGTCGGGACGGGTTGCTGCGTTACCTGGTGTCCTATCGCGAGCACGCCGATTTCCACGAGCACTGCGTGGAGCGAATCTTCATGGACATCCTGGCCAAGTGCGGGCCCAGCAACCTGTCGGTCTATGCGCGCTATACCCGCCGCGGCGGCCTGGACATCAATCCTTACCGGACCACGCCGGGCTGGCTGCTGCCCGACAACACACGGACGGCAAGGCAATGAAGGCAAACGCCATGTTGCTGCTTCGTTCACTGGCGCTTGGCGCCGGTCTGCTGACCCTCGGCGCGTGCGGGCCCCAAAGTGCCGCGCCTTCCGCGGCGACGGCGGCGGCGGACTCCGGCGAGCCAGCGTCCGTGGCCGAGGGCGATGTGGCTGCCGCCGCCGAGCCCGGCGAGCAGCTGCCGGCTGAAGACCTGGGCGAATTCCGGGTAGTTTCGGTGCTGCTGGGCAAGGCCGTGGGCGCCGACAACGTGGTGCTCGCCGACAGTGAAGTCTTCGCGCCCAAGGATTCGATCCACGCCTCGGTCCTGACCACCGGCGCGCACCAGGGCCTGAGTCTTTCCGCCAGATGGCTGGCGCCGGACGGCAGCACCATTGCCGAGACGGTGCAGCCGCTGGTGCCGACCGCGGCCACCGCAACCACCTTCGACATAAGCAATCCGGAGGGCTGGCCGGCGGGCGACTACCAGCTGCAGATCGGGATCAACAAGCGCACCCTGCAGACGAGAAAATTCCAGGTGCGTTGATGGCGGGCTGGCGCGGCGTGACCGCGCCGGCGCTAACCTTTCGACGGATGCCGGTAGGTTCCATCAAAGGCGATCGTCCAGGTCTTGCCCTCGTCGGTCGAACTCTCCCACAACTGGCGCACGCTGCCGTCGCTGTTCGGCGTCCAGGTGATGCGCTCGCGTTGGGCCACGCCCGTCTTGGGATCGGCCTTGGGCTGCTGCCCGGCCAGCACCATGCTGCCGGCGACCAGGTCGCCGTTGAGCACCAGGCGGGTGCCCTGGGCATCGACCCAGAACTGCTCCCAGTGTCCGGTCTGGGCATTGAACAGGTTGAAACTCTTGCCGTCGCCGGCGCCGGGGGGATTGCCGCCGCTGCTCCAGTGCTCGGCGATGACGCAACCATTCAGTATCGATTCGATCCGGCTGTGGCCGACCACTTTCCCGCCCGCGTCGAACACCTCCCACTCACCGAGCCAGAAATCGAACTGCCGGTGTTCGGCGGCCGAGCAGGCGGGCGGCGGCGGGGTCTTGGGTTGGTCGGCAAATACGGGCGTGGTCATCAGCAGCGCCATCGGAAGCAGGAAAGAGCGCATGGTTGGCTCCGGCAGGGACAAGGGTAGCCCAGCTTAACCCAGCGCTCCTGCTCCTTTTCGCCAGCCACCGGAACCGCGACAATAGGCGGTGAGCTAATCACGGCCCGCCCAATGTCGGCGTGGTCCCTTGGGAGATTTTCATGGCAGAAACACCCCTGGTCCCGCCCCCCGGCGGCGCGGCAATCACCATCGCAGCCGGCAAGCTGACGGTGCCCAACAATCCGATCATTCCGTTCATCGAAGGCGATGGCACCGGCGCCGATATCTGGGCCGCCTCGGTGCGCGTGCTCGATGCGGCCGTGGCCAAGGCCTACGGCGGCACCCGCAAGATCCACTGGATGGAAGTGCTGGCTGGCGAGAAGGCCAACAACGAACTCGGCACCTGGTTGCCCGAGGCGACCGTGCAGGCGTGTCGCGACTATCTGGTTTCGATCAAGGGTCCGCTGACCACGCCGGTTGGCGGCGGCATCCGCTCGCTCAACGTCGCGCTGAGGCAGATGCTCGACTTGTACGTGTGCCTGCGCCCGGTGCGCTGGTTCAAGGGCGTGCCCTCGCCGGTGAAGGCGCCGGAGAAGGTCAACATGACCATCTTCCGCGAGAACACCGAGGACATCTATGCCGGCATCGAGTGGGCCGGCGGCAGCAGCGATGCGCAGAAGGTGCTCGATTTCGTGCAGAAGGAATTCCCGCAGATGTTCGGCAAGATCCGTTTCGGCACCGCCGAGCGCAATGCCGAGTGGCAGGCCGCGCTGGAAGGCGTCGGCGGCCCGAAGCGCGATGTGCCGGTGATGGTCGGCCTCGGACTCAAGCCGGTGTCGTACCTGGGCACCGAGCGCCTGGTGCACAGCGCCATCCAGTACGCCATCGCGCACAAGTCCAAGTCGGTGACCCTGGTGCACAAGGGCAACATCATGAAGTTCAGCGAAGGCGGCTTCCGTGACTGGGGCTACCAGGTCGCCAAGGACTTCTACGGCGCGGTCGAACTCGACGGCGGCCCGTGGATGATCATCCCCGACGGCAAGCCGGGCGCGGGACTGATCATCAAGGACGCGATCGCCGATGCGTTCCTGCAGCAGATCCTGTTGCGTCCGGCCGAGTACGACGTGGTCGCCACGCTCAACCTCAACGGCGATTACCTGTCCGATGCACTGGCCGCGCAGGTCGGCGGCATCGGCATCGCGCCCGGCGCCAACATCAACTACGTGACCGGTCACGCGGTGTTCGAGGCGACCCACGGCACGGCGCCGAAATACGCCGGGCTGGACAAGGTCAATCCGGGCTCGGTGATCCTGTCGGGCGAGATGATGCTGCGCTACATGGGCTGGCACGAAGCGGCCGACGCGATCATCTCGGCCATGGACGCGGCGATCGCCGGCAAGCGCGTGACCTACGATTTCGCCCGCCTGATGGAGGGTGCGACCGAGGTGAAGTGCTCGGAGTTCGGCGACGAGTTGATCAAGCACATGTGATGCTTGCGACGGAAAAGGGAAAAGGCGCCTTCGGGCGCCTTTTTTTCTTGTCGGGCTATCGTAGGATGGGGCGGCAGGATAAACCCACGCGATGACCTAGGCGGAGAAGCAATTGCCGGCGACCATTCCAACCCGCGCCGAAGGCTGCGCCCTGGCCATCCGCGACGCCTTCGCCGATTACAACCGCCGGTTCGGCGAGATCACCCGGCGCGCCCGCGCGCATTTCGAATGCCGCGACTGGACCGCTGCGCGCGGCGATGCCGTGGCCCGCATCGAGTTGTACGACCGTTGCATCGGCGAGATCAGCGTGGCGCTCGGCATCCACCTGGGCGAGCAGAGTGAGGATCGGGGCCTGTGGTCGGTGGTGCGCAACCGTTATGCGGCGCTGATCGCCGGCCTGCTCGACCAGGAGTTGTACAAGACTTTTTTCAACACCTTGACCCGGCGCTTCTTCAAGACCCGCGGCGTGGCCGCCGACATTGAATTCGTGGCCTTGGACATAGAGCCGACCGATCGCATTACCCATCCGGTGGCGCGGCACAGTTACGCGGTCTCCGGTGATCTCGCCGGAACCTTTGAACGGGTGTTGGCCGATTACCCATTCTCGGTGAATTACGTGGATGCGCGCGGTGATGCCGAGGCGATCGCCTCGGTCCTGCATGCGCGGCTGTCGCCACCGGGCGAGAACGGATTGCTGGCGATCGAATTGCTGGACACGGTGTTCTATCGCGAGCGTCGCGCTTACCTGGTCGGCCGCGTATTCAGTCGCGAGACCTACTCACCTTGCGTGATCGCGCTGGTGCATGACGAGCCGGGCCTGCGCGTGGACGCGGTGCTGACCGACCGGCATCACGTCGCCGTGCTGTTCGGTTACACGCACAGTTATTTCCATGCGGACCTTGCCACGGTCGGCGACGCGGTGGTGTTCCTGCGCACTTTGCTGCCGGGCAAGCCGGTCGATGAAATCTATACCGTGCTCGGCCGCGCCAAGCAGGGCAAGACCGAGCGTTACCGGCACTTCTTCAGCCACCTCGCCGCGCACCCGGATCAGCAACTGGTGCACGCCGACGGCGAGCGCGGCATGGTGATGGCGGTGTTCACGCTGCCGTCGTATCCGCTGGTGTTCAAGCTTATCCGCGACAAGTTCGCCTACCCCAAGGACATGGCCCGCGAGGAAGTGCTGAAGAAGTACCAGCTGGTGTTCAAGCACGACCGTGTCGGCCGCCTGATCGACGCCCAGGAATACCGGCACCTGCGCTTTCCGCGCGCGCAGTTTTCGCCGGCCTTGCTCGAGGAGCTGCTGGGCGAATGCAGCGAGTCGGTCAGCAGCGACGGCGACGATATCGTCGTCCACCACTGCTACATCGAGCGCCGCCTGCGGCCATTGAATCTTTACGTGAAGGAAGTGCCGGAGGACGTCGCGCTGGCGGCGATCCTGGATTACGGCCAGGCGATCAAGGACCTGGCGCGCAGCAATATCTTCCCCGGCGACTTGCTGCTGAAGAATTTCGGCGCGACCCGCCACGGCCGGGCGATCTTCTACGATTACGACGAGCTGTGCCTGGTCAGCGATTGCCGGTTCCGCAAGTTGCCCGAGCCGCGCAACGACGAGGAGGAGATGCATCACGGCGCCTGGTACTACGTGGCCGACAACGATGTGTTTCCCGAGCAGTTCCCGCGCTTCCTGGGCATGAACGCCGCCCAGCGAGCGGCC
>Ga0315287_10004708_pt1 | contig 13340 bp, 9 predicted proteins | sample YL17G11_0_MG_FD_205037 | JGI IMG/M metagenome (GOLD analysis project Ga0315287, IMG submission 205037) | Sediment microbial communities from Yellowstone Lake, YNP, Wyoming, USA - YL17G11_0 | ecosystem: Environmental > Aquatic > Freshwater > Lake > Sediment | place: USA: Wyoming | collected... | reverse complement strand
CGCGCGACCGGCGAGAACATGGTCTGGCTCGCCCAGAACCACCTCTACCTGGCCCTCGCGGCCAATGATAGGGAGACAGTCGCATTGGTGCAGGCGGCCATCGCCGGTCAGTGCGCGGTCCAGAGCGGCGCGACCCGCCAGCCGTTCAACGAGGGCATCAAGGAGGATTACTCCTTCCATCAGCATGGACCGTTGCTCTACACCGGCGGCTACGGCCGCAGCTTTTTCGAGGACGTTCCCCAGTACATCTGGGCCGCCCGAGGTACGCGCTACCAGGTCCCCGAGGCCGGCATTGAGATGTTCGCACACTATGTCCTGGATAGCAGCGTGTGGTGCATCTATGAGAACTATTACGACCCCTCATGCCGGGGCCGGGAGATCGCCAGGCCGGAGAAGGGGCCGATGGAAGTGCCACTCGCCGTGCTGGTGCTCGCCAACCTCGCGAACCCGCGGCGAGACGAGGCCATCAGTGCCGCGAAGAGCTTCTCCCAGGTCAACCCCTCCTACCAACTGAGGACGGCGCCCCTGTGGGCAGCCGTCAAGGGCAGCCCCATCGCCGCGTCAGCCCCCCTCGGCCACAGACACTTTTGGGAGTCTGACTACACGGTCCATCGCGGTGAGGGTTACTTCGCTTCGCTGCGCATGTTCTCCGATCGCACCAGACCCGCCGAGTGCATCGGCGCGGAGGGGCAGACCTCCTGGCACCAGGCGAACGGGCTGCTGTGGGTCTTCCTGCGAGGCGGCGACTACGCGTCCCACGACGTGCTGCCGACGCTGGACTGGCTGCGCCTACCGGGGACGACGGTCGAGCGGAAACATCTCGAACCCACGGATGGAATCGAGGGTTGGCCGCCGCCGATGGGACACCGTGCCTTCGTGGGGGGAGCTTTCACGAAAGATCGCGGCACGTCCGCCATGGACCTGGCGGCGATGGTGCCGCCTCTCACGGCCAGGAAAAGCTGGTTCTTCTTCGGCGATGAGATCGTCTGTCTGGGCAGCGATATCGACTGCCCGAGCGGCAGCCCCGCGGAGACCACCCTCAACCAGTGGCCTCTTTCCGACGCGGGGGCGCTCCTGACCGTGGACGGGCAGGTGAAGCCCTCCGCGCTCCCCTGGAGCGAAGACCTCCAGACCATGCGCTGGGCGCACTGCGATGGGATCGGCTACTATTTCCCGAAGCCGCAGGCGGTCAAGCTACAGCGGGTAATCCAGAGCGGCTCGTGGCGTGACATGAGCGACTCACAGAGCGACGCCATCCACTCCAGCCCCTTCCTCACGCTCTGGTTCGACCACGGGGCGCAGGCCAAGGGCGCTGCGTACGCTTACGCGATCCTGCCGAAGAAGACGGCTGCGGAGACCGAGGCGTACGCCGCGGCCGATGGGATCACCATCCTGGCGCACGACAGCAAGGCGCACGCAGTCCGGTCCGTCGGAGAGCGATCTGCCCGTAGCACAGAGGGAACGTGCAGCGCTGTGGGAGTGGTCTTCTGGGAGCCGGGTTCGGTGGGCAAGCTGTCGGTGGACCGTGCCTGCATCGCCTGCTACGAGGAAAAAGGGGATAGCTTCGTGCTTGCCGTGAGTGACCCAACGCACGAGGCCAGCACCTTCCAGGTTACGATCGACGAGCCCCTAACGCCAACGCAGCTTCCGGCGGAGATGAGCAGTCAGATCGCCGGCCCAAAGACCATTGTCACCTATCGCGCCGAGAAGGGAAGGAACTACCTCGCGCACTTCGCGCGCCGGCGATAGCGGCCGGCGCTATTCACCCGCCGCGGGATATGCGAAGCCTATGGTGTGCGCGACCCACCCGACGAACGCCTCCGCCCCTGGGTCCGCTTCCGGGTTCCCGGCGTCGAACTCGAAAACGGGGAGGTTTTCCGCCAGCTCCTCGACAGCGGCCGGCGGGGCGAAGCCGGGGCGCACGTTCCGGACCACGACCCCGACCGCGGGCAGGGCGACCCTCACGCTAGGTTTCGGTGGCAATCCGCCTGACCCGACCACCAGCACCCCCAGGTCGGGCCGCGCTGCCTGGAACGCGGCGTTGCCTTCGACCACGACCACCGGCGCAGTGGCGAAACGGGAAAGGGCCGCGGCCATCGCCTGCGGAAGCGCCTCCTCTCGGGACTGAAGCCAGACAGCCCTGCCGGCTGCGGCGGCGAGCAACCGTGCCGTGTCTTTCCCTCGCTGGGAGAGGACCTGATAATCCTCTATCACGGCGAAGGGGTTGAGCAAAGCGCCGCATACTCCGCAGGGGTGGTCGCGAGGGCACCCCTGGTCTGGCCGGCAGCACGTGAGCTTGATCGCGCCCGCCCTGGGGAGAGAGCGAAGCAGAAGCTCGCACACCAGAGTTTTCCCTGCGTTGCGGCGCGCGCCGGCGACGTATATCGTCTTGGGGCTGGGCTGACTGCGCGGCGCCATCATGGGTGATCGCAGATCGCCGAGGCGGCCGGGACCTCGCCGGGGCAGGAGGCTATGGCGCGAGTTCCGAATCTGATGATATAGATCGGATCAACTGGAGGTACGGGGAATATGGCGGCAGCGGAGACGACACTGCCCATGGATCTGGCGCCCGCGCTGCAGGTTCTGGCGGAGATGCAACCCATCACTGAAAGCTCCATTATCCCACTTCTCCAGCGGCTCCAGACTTCCTACGGATATCTCCCCCGCGACGTCGTTATCGAGGTATGTGAGAGAACCGGTCTTCCGCTCAGTCGGGTGTTCGGCGTCGCGACTTTCTATGCCCAGTTCCACCTCACACCCAGAGGCCGGCACGTGGTTCGCTGTTGTCGGGGGACGGCCTGCCATGTCAGAGGCGGCCACCGCATCGCGCAGTCTCTTCGAAGCGAACTCGGGGTGGATGACGGCGGCACGACCGAGGATCTCCGATTCACCTTGGAGACTGTTGCCTGCCTGGGCACCTGCTTTCTGGCTCCGGTTATCATGGTGGATGAGGATTACTACGGCAGCGTGAAGCCGGCCAAGATCAGCAGCATTCTCGCCAGGTACGAGTGAGGTTCATGGCAATGGTCGTATCCGGACTGAAGACACCAGCCGATCTTGAGCGCTTTCGCGATGAAGCGCGTGCTGCAGAGCGCCGCTATCGCTCGCGTGTCCTCGTGTGCATGACGGGCTGTCGGTCCCTGGGGGCGGTCGAGCTCGGAAAGGCGTTCCGAGAGCAGCTCGCCGCGGCGGGGCTCGGAGATGAGGTGAGTGTCGTGGATGCCGGGTGCCATGGCCCGTGCAGCCTGGCTCCCGCAGTTGTCATCGAGCCGCAAGAGTTTCTCTACGGCGGAGTCAAGCCCGACGATGTAGACGAGATCATCGAGTTGACGCTGCGCCAGGGCCTCCCCGTCGAGCGCCTCTGTCAGAGCAGTAACGGCAAGCCTGTGGCGGTCGCCCGAGATGTAGCCTTCTACCGCGGCCAGCGCCGCGACGTGCTTGCCGATTGCGGGCGCGTCGATCCTGTGCGGATCGAAGACGCCGTGGCACGGGGCGCGTACGCGGCCGCAGCCAAGGCGCTTACGTCCATGCAACCGGATGAGGTGGTCGCCGAGGTCAGAGGCTCCGGACTGCGCGGGCGCGGCGGCGCGGGCTTCCCGACCGGCGTCAAATGGGATCTCTGTCGCAGGGCGCCGGGCGATCCGAAGTACCTGATCTGCAACGCCGACGAGGGCGATCCCGGAGCCTTCATGGACCGGGCGCTCCTGGAAGGCGTTCCGCATCAGGTCCTCGAGGGCATGGTCATCGCCGCGTATGCCATTGGCGCTTCGCATGGGTTCGTCTATGTGCGGGCCGAGTACCCTATTGCCGTCGAGCACGTATCGGTGGCGCTGGCGCAGGCGCGGGAATACGGCCTGCTGGGCCCCGACATTTTCGGGAGCGGCTTCAGTTTCGATATCGAGCTTCGTATGGGGGCCGGCGCGTTTGTCTGCGGCGAGGAAAGCGCTCTCATCGCCTCGCTCGAGGGGCATCGCGGCATGCCCCGCCCGCGTCCGCCCTTCCCCGTGCAGAAGGGCTATCTCGGGAAGCCGACTGTCATCAACAATGTCGAGACCCTCGCCAATGTGCCTCTGATCCTCGCCCGTGGCAAGGATGCCTACGCGAGCATCGGCACTGACGGCAGCAAGGGCACGAAGATATTCGCGCTGGCAGGCAAGGTCCAGAACACGGGGTTAGTGGAGGTGCCGATGGGCGCCTCCCTGCGCGACGTTATCTTCGGTATCGGGCAGGGCGTCGCCGAGGGCCGTGAGTTCAAGGCGGCGCAGATGGGTGGCCCCTCCGGCGGGTGCGTGCCAGCGGAGTTCCTCGATCTGCCGATCGACTATGACTCGGTGAAGAGCATCGGCGCCATCATGGGCTCCGGCGGCCTCATCGTCATGGACGATCAGACGTGCATGGTGGACGTGGCCAGGTTCTTCCTCGAGTTTGTACAGGACGAGTCTTGCGGGAAATGCCCGCCGTGCCGGATCGGCAGCCGCCACATGCTGGACATCCTGCGTCGCATCTGCGCAGGGGAGGGGAGGGAAGGGGACGTCGACCAGCTCCGGGAGCTCGCGGAAGAGATCAGGGCGGGATCGCTCTGCGGCCTGGGGCAGACTGCGCCGAACCCCGTGCTGACGACGATCAGGTATTTCCGCGACGAGTATGACTCGCACATCCGGGAGGGCTACTGCCCGGCGCATGTCTGCGCGGGGCTGTTCCACTATCTCGTGCTCGAGGATGTATGCATCGGCTGCGGCGCCTGCCAGCGGCGATGCCCGGCGGACGCGATTGTCGGTGAGCGCAAGAAACCGCACAGGATCCTTCCGGAGAAATGCACGTACTGCGGCGCCTGTTTCGAGGTCTGCCCCTCATCCGCGATCGCCAAGGTCCGCCCTGCCGGAGGTCCCAATGAGTGACATCAGCCTGACGATTGACGGACGCGAGGTCCGTTCGGCGCCGGGTCGGACGATTCTTGAGGTCGCGCTGGCGAACGGAATCGACATCCCCCGCCTTTGCCACGATCCGCGGCTCTTGCCGACGGCGGCCTGTCGCATGTGTGTCGTCGAGATCGAGGGACAGGCAGCGCTGCAGGCCTCTTGCGCGCGCCCGGCCGAGCCCGGGATGATCGTCTGGACTGAGAGCGATGCGGTCGTACGCTCGCGCCGATCGACGCTGGAACTGCTGCTAAGCGAGCATAACATCTCCTGCACTACCTGCGACGCCGACGGCGGCTGTCTCCTGCAAGACTACGCGTATCGGTACCAGGTCCGTGAGAACCGATTCCCTTCGCTGGTGACCGACATCGGCCGCGAAACCTACACCGTCGGGAACAAAGGTATAGTCTACGATCCATCCAAGTGCATCCGCTGTCAGCGCTGCGTCAGGATCTGCGCCGAAGTCGAGATGGTCGAGGCGCTGACGATGAAGGGGCGGGCGCTCGACATCGAGGTCAGCACCGCCTTCGATCTGCCGCTCAATGACAGCACGTGCGAGCTGTGCGGCCTCTGCGTCAGCACCTGCCCGACCGGCGCCCTCTGGGAACGGCAGGCGCACGGTCAGGGACGAGCCAAGGACCTGCGGGTCGTGCGTACGACCTGCACCTACTGCGGGGTCGGATGCCAGCTCGACCTGAATGTGCACCCCGGGATGAATCGCGTCGTGCGCGTCACCTCTACGCCCGGATGCGTGCCCAACGACGGTAATACCTGCGTGAAGGGACGCTTCGGCATTCGTTTCATCGGTTCGCCGGAGCGGCTGACGACGCCCCTGATTCGCGAGAACGGCTCCTTCCGCGAGGCATCGTGGGATGAGGCGCTTTCGCTCGCGGGCCGGCGACTGGCGGAGATCCGGGACAAGTACGGCCCGGAAGGGATCGCCTTCTTGAGCTCGTCGCGCTGCACGAATGAAGAGAACTATCTGATGCAGAAGATCGCGCGGACGGCGGGCCGGACGAACAACATCGATCAGTGTGCCACTACCTGCCACGCGCCCACCGTCGCCGGGCTGGCGACGGCCTTCGGCTCTGGCGCCATGACGAACTCCATCGATGAGATCAAGGACATCGAGACGCTCTTCATCATCGGGGCGAATCCGACGGAGGCCCACCCCATCATCGGCATGGAGATGAAAAAGGCGCTCAGTCGGGGGGCAAAGCTCGTAGTCTGCGATCCCCGCAAGACCTGGATGGCCCAGCGCGCCGACGTCCACATCCAGCACATTCCCGGCACCGACAACTTCCTGATCAACGCGATGATGAACTATATCATCGAGCGGGGCTGGCACGACCAGACATTCGTTGATGAGCGCTGTGAGAACTTCGACGAGTTCCGCGCGAATCTCACCGAGTACAGCGTCGAAGAAGCAGAGCAGGTCTGTGGCGTGGACGGCGACGCCATTCGCGGCGCCGCCGAGATGTACGCCAAAGGGTCGCCGTCCTCCATCTTCTACACCCTCGGCATCACCGAACACACCTGCGGCACCGAGAACGTCCAGAATCTCGCGAACCTCGCCATGCTCTGCGGGCACATCGGCAAGGCGTCGTCAGGCGTGAACCCCCTGCGCGGTCAGAACAACGTGCAAGGCGCGTGCGACATGGGCGCCATCCACAGCGTGTTCCCCGGTTACCAGAGGGTCACCGATCCCGCGGCTCGGGAGAAGTTCGGCAAAGCCTGGGGCGTCGAGACCCCGACCCACACCGGCGGCTGCGTAACGGACTTCATTGAGAAGGCTCACGAGGGCGTGCTCAAGGGCTTCTACGTGATGGGCGAAGACCCCGCGCTCAGCGAGCCGGATCAGGCGCTGGTCATTGAGAGCTTGCGGAGACTCGAGTTCTTGGTCGTGCAGGAGATCTTCCTCTCGGAGACGGCCAAGCTGGCCGACGTCGTCCTGCCCGCCACATGTTTCGCTGAGAAGGACGGGACGTTCAGCAACACTGAGCGGCGGGTGCAGCGCGTGCGCAAGGCCGTCGATCCTCCCGGGGAGGCCCGGCCCGACTGGCAGATCGTGTGCGATGTGTCGACCGCAATGGGCTACCCGATGCACTACGCAAGTCCGTCGGAGATCTTCGATGAGATGGCAAGTCTGACCCCGAGCTATGGCGGCATCTCATACGATCGTATCGACGCCGTTGGCCTGCAATGGCCCTGCCCGACACGAGATCATCCGGGCACGCAGTTCCTGCACGAAGGCCGGTTCACGCGGGGCAAGGGACTGTTCCACGCCATCACATTCCGTCCCCCGGCCGAGGTGCCCGATGAGGAGTACCCGTTCGTTCTCTCGACCGGGCGAACGCTCTATCACTACAATATCGGGAACATGACGCGAAAGAGCGCCGAGATCAGCCAGAAGGAAGACGGGAGTTTCGTGGAGATCCACCCCAGCGACGCTGAGCGTTTGGGCATCACCCCGGGCGGCATGGCGCGTGTGACGACGCGCCGCGGCTCGGTGGTCGTCCGAGTCCGCTCAGGCGACCGGGTGCGCCCCGGTGCGCTTTGGATGCCGTTCCATTTCGCGGAGACAGCCACGAACAGGCTGACCAACCCGGCGTTCGACAATGTCACGCGCACCGCTGAGTACAAGTGCTGCGCCGCCAGGGTCGAGGACGCCGGCGCGCCGGGCGAATAGGTGGGGAGGCGAGAGAAACATGGCCACGATCCTCGTCGTTGACACCGTCGGCGGTTCGCGCCAGGCGATCGAGCAGGCGCTCCGCGGCGCCGGATGGGACGTCGTGGTCCTCGACGATCCCATGGCCTGCTGCACTGTCCCGGCCGATGCCATCGTGGTGGCGGCCGACGGACCGGGGTTGGCGCGCGTAGAGCAGGGAGTCGCCCGAGTCCGCGAGCAGTCCGACACCCCCGTCGTTCTCATCACTGACCTGGACAGATCGGGGTGGGACCGAACCGTCGCGGCCGCTGGTGGCATGAATGTGGACGCGGTGTTGGACACCCCCGTCAACTCCCGCGCGCTCGTTGCGCGTCTTGAGGGGATCCTGGGGGCGCGGGAAGATGCTCGCCAGCTCGTGGCCTCCTCGGGCATGCAGGGGCTTCTGGATCGCGCGATTGCCGGTGAGGAGGCGTCTACGGAGTTCTACCGGAAGGCTGCAGAGCGAGTGTCCAGCCCAGAGGTGCGCGACGTGCTTGAGATGCTCGCAAAGGACGAGCAGGAGCACCGACGAGCGCTTGAGGACTTCAGAGATGGGCGGCGTCCTCTTCCATCGGGCTCGCCGGTGACGTGGGCGCTGGCGGAGACGTTCGGGACGCCGCGGTTCAGCGTCGACATGCTGCCGGCCGACGCATTCCTGCTTGCGGCCAACAAAGAGCGGCTGTCGATGCAAATGTACGAGAACTGGGCCTCGCTATATGGCGACGGCCCCGAGCGCGATCTGCTGCTGCGCCTTGCAGAGATGGAACGCCAGCATCTGGCCCATGTCGAGGCCATGTTCTCGAACGCGGCATTTCCCGAGGCTTGGTGAGCGACAGGATTGCGCCGCACGCGCGGTCGCCCTGCACTGAAAGCTTCCGCGGATCCTTCTCTCAGAGCGTCCGCTCCGGCACGCTCAACCGCAGGTAGTCGTCCCAGGTGTTGACATTTGTGAACGAGACGAGACTCGGGTCCACGTCTCGCAGCCGAGGCTCCTCGATGATCTTCACCTGCACCTGGTCGAGCAGGGCCGTCATGGCGCGCTTTCCGGCGCCGAGCGCTGCTCGCGCCGCAGGCAGGCACGCTCGCGCGTAGGCCGCGAGCAGCGGCTCAAGCCGGCCGGCAACTTGCGGTACCACCGCGTCGGCGCCGGCCGTCTCCGAGACGATCAGCCCGAGCACCTGCGAACGAACGAGGGGCAGGTCACAGGCGAGCACAAGGTGCCACTCGTCGTCAGAAGTCGCAAGGCCGGTGACCAGGCCGCCAAGCGGCCCAAGCCCCGGCTCTTCATCTTCGACCATCGTGCAGCTTTCCACATCAGGCAGGGCGGACTCCGGCGCTGACACGACGATGATCTGTCGGCAGAACGGTCGGAGCGCCGACACCGCTCGCTCGAGAAAGGTCTGGTCGCGGAGTTTGAGGAGAGCCTTCTGCGTACCCAGGCGCGTGCTCTTCCCGCCTGCGAGGACGATTCCCGTCACAGTTCGCCGCCGCCGTGCCCCAGCAGAACCACGGTGACGCGCTCCCCTGCATGCAGCCCTGTGCTCTCTTCCGGGATGACGAGCAGCGAGTTCGCACCGACAGTGGATGTCAGCATCGCTGAACCCCGCTTCTCGGAGGGTTCCACGACGAGATCCCCGTCGCTGTAGCTGGCGATGGATTGGCGGTACTCGCGCCGGCCTGGTCTGTGTCGGACATCGCTCAGCAGCCTCGCCTGCACCGTCAGTGGGAGACAGCTCTGCCTTCCCGACATCCTGCGCAGTGCCGGCGCGACCAACATCTCGAAGGTCACGAGCGCCGATACGGGGTTGCCCGGGAGTCCGAATAGCGGACGCCCGAACACCGTTCCGAAAGCGACAGGCTTGCCTGGCTTCATCAGCACGCGCCAGAACTTGATGTCCCCGATTCTGGCGAGCACTGTCTTCACAAAGTCATGCTCACCCACCGACACGCCTCCGGTGGTGAGCAGAAGGTCGGCGTCCGCGCAGCCGCGCAGAGCCTGCTCCAGAGCCGACTCGTCGTCGGCAACGTGGAGGCAGTGAGCGACCTCCCACCCCGATCTCAGAACGCTGGCTGCAATGGCCGCGCGGTTGCTGTTGTAGATGGTTCCGGGCCTCAGCTCTTGTCCTGGCTCGACGAGCTCAGACCCTGTCGTGATAATGGCCACGCGAGGGCGTCTGATTGCAGTCACGTGGGTCTGTCCGAGTGCTGAAATCAGCCCCAGTTCTCCCGGCCCGAGCACCTGTCCGGGTGAGAGCGCCGCCTGCCCGGCGGCGATGTCCTCACCTGCCGGCCGGATGTTGTCCCCCGGCGCGGCCGGCACAAAGACCTCTACCGTGCCCGACAGACCCGGGCGGGTGTGCTCGACTATCACCACCGCGTCCGCGCCCGGCGAAATGGGCGCCCCGGTCATGACCCGCGTCGCCGTCCCAGGCTGCACCTGGCGCTCAGGAGTGGCCCCCGCTGGCACGTCTTCGAGCACTTCGAGTCGGGACGGTGATTCAGGCGTCGCGCCACGCGTGTCCTCCGCCACAACGGCGAAGCCGTCCATCGCCGAGTTGTCAAAGGGAGGGAGCTGGATCGGCGCCACAACCGGCTCGGCCAGCACACAGCCGAGCGCCTGTAGCAGCGGGATGCGCTCGGACGGCAGCGTCGCCACCGCCGCCAGCACTACTGCCTGCGCCTCCTCAATGGTCAACACCTGGCACTCCTCTTCACAGCGCACTGCTGAACTGGCTGCGCACGGTGGACATGGTCTGGATGAGTCGGAGGGAGTCCCGCCACCGCGCTCGGACGCCCAGCGCACGCCGCTCGCCACCACACACACGCAGCAGCTAATCTGGGTGTAACGATTTGGCCTGCTACCTCCGATCCCCTGCTGCCAGTCCACGCGACTCTTCGCCCTGCGCGGGCGCGTGTCGGTCCGCAGTGGGCGGTCGATGGAACACCGGGGAAGAAATCCGGTGCTCCCTAGTAGATTCCTAGACTATCGGCTATCCCCATCGGTTTCCTAGGTAATGCAAGCCCGGTTCGCACCTCAGTCACTGCCAACGACGGTAGACCCCAAACTGGCTAACAGAGCGCTATTTCGCTCCCTGGTGGAATTTGCGACCAGCGTCCCGCTACAGGCTGGTACGTGCGGTTGCTACCCATAGTCACGGAACATGCGATTGCTTACCGTTCTCGCGGATACGATAGGAATACTTGACAATCCGGCAGGTTGCCGTATAATCCGTTAGTTACACTTTTCACAATGTCACACCAGCGGCGCTGAGGCGTCTCTCACACGGCTAAGGGGCCGCTAGAGACGATGGAAGCACCAGGAGGCGTGCGGTCAGCGCGCCCCTTGGGATCCCCTCGGAGCCGGGCGGCACCAGGGTTACCATTTCACGATTTCCGCTCTGGCCCGATCGCGGAGCCTAAGGTGAGGCCTTGCACATCACGTGTCTAGGGATGAGTTTCCGCAGCGCCCCGGTGGAAGTCCGTGATCGGGTTGCCTTCCCTGGAGAACTCCTGCCACAGGCGCTCGAGAGCCTGCGCTTTCTACCAGAGGTCGAGCAAGCGGCCATCCTATCCACCTGCAATCGCACTGAGATCTACCTCTTTTCGTCTCTGCCGGCTGACGCGCGCCTGCGCGCGTGGCTGCTGGAATACCGCGGCATCTCGGCGGAAGACGTATGGCCATACCTATACCAACTGACGGAGCGCGAGGCGACGCTGCACCTATGCCGGGTCGCCGCTGGACTAGACTCGCAGTTGCTGGGCGAAGTGGAGATCTTGGGCCAGGTGAAAGCAGCGGTGGCGGCCGCGAAGCAGGCCGAGATGCTGGGCGCGGAGCTCGAGCGGATGTTCACGGCCGCGATCACTTCGGGCAAGCGCGCACGCAGCGAGACCAGGATCAGCCGGGGCGCGTTCTCCGCGGGGCGGTGCGCGGTGGAGACAGCAACGCGCGTGCTTGGGTCGCTCGGAGGGCGGAGCTTCCTCATCCTGGGGGCTGGCAAGGTGGCGGAGAGCACGGCCCGGCACCTGCGGAACAAGGGCGCGGACACAGTGTTGGTGGCAAACCGCACGCACACCAAGGCGCAGGAGATGGCGGAACAGATCGGGGGGAAGGCGCTACGATACGACCAGCTTACGCAAGGCTTGGTCCAGGCGGACATCGTTATCAGCTCTACGTCGGCGCCGCACTTCGTGCTGCTGCCGGAGCACGTGGCAGAGGCGATGCGCCAGCGCGGTGACCGCGATCTCTTCCTGCTCGATCTCGCGGTGCCGAGGGATATCGATCCGGAGGTGGCGCATCTGCCGCGAGTGCACCTCTACGATATCGACGACCTGGGCGGGGATCTTGGGGATGCCGCGGCCTGTCGGGCGGCGGAGGCACAAGCGGCCGAGGTGATTGCCGAGGAGGAAGCAGACATTTTCTGGCAGTGGCTGCGTGCGCGGGCGGCGGCGCCGGGGCTCGAGTCGCTGCGCGCGCGGTTCGAGCAGGCGCAGGCCGCGCACGTAACCAGGCTCGCGCGAAAGCTGGAGCGGCTCTCGCCGGAGGCGCGTGCATGCATAGAAGACTTGGCGCGGGGACTGACGAAGCGGCTGCTCCACGAAGCCACGATGCACCTGAAGCAAGAGCTGGTGCAGGCACAGAGGGCGCCCTCCCTTCCGCGCTCGTATGCGCATCAGGCGCGCGTCCGTCGGCGCTCCCACGAACCCAATGTTTCCGCACCGGCGCGGGCCGTCGCACATCACGTCGGGGACAGGCAGGAAGTATGAGACGCAAGCTGGCGCTGCTGTCGGTCGGACTGCTGGCGGTGGTGGGGCTCAGCACGTGGCGCATCTACGCGGACGCGAAGCCGGACGCAGCACCCACGTATGTGGGCGCTGCAACCTGCCTGTGCCACACGGACCCCGTTCACAAGTCCTGGGAGACGACGAAGCACGCCAAGGCCTTCGAGGTGCTGAAACTCGCGGGACAGGAGAAGAACGAGAAGTGCCTTCCCTGCCACACCACGGGCTACGGCCGGGGCGGCCATGGCACGGCGGGTGTGACGGCCAACCTAGAGGGCGTGCAGTGCGAGGAATGCCACGGCCCGGCCGGCCTCCACATCGGCACCGCAGATAAGACGAAGATCACGCGCACGCCTTCGGTGATGGTGTGTGCGCGCTGTCATCAAGAGATGGATATCCACGCGAAGTAGCCGTGGCACGGAAAACGAGACCAACCGCGTTGAGCGACTGTGATAAGAAATAACCGCAGCACCTACGTCGTACGCCTCGTGGTGGCCGTCGCGGTCACCGCGGCCATCGCCGCGTTCGATCCTGCGCGGCTGGTGGTTGGAGCGGAGGAAGCGCCGAAGCCCGGCTATATCGGATCCACCGTCTGCGCGGGATGCCACAGCTCGGTAGCCCAGGAATGGAACGGGTCCGGGCACGGAAAGGCTCTGTCTGATCCGCAGTTGCCCGAGACGCAGCGCGCATGCGAGGCCTGCCATGGACCAGGGAGTCAGCACGCCCAGTCCGCAGGCAAGCAGCCGGTGCGCAATCCGGCGAAGCTGAAGCCCGGCGAGGTGCAGGAGTTGTGCGGGGCGTGCCACTTCGACACCGCAGCGAATGCGATGGCGAACGCGCCGAAGCTGTCGGCCGATGCATGGAAGCGCGGCGGCCACGCGCAGCACGACAAGGGCTGCACAGCATGCCACGCGCAGCACGGAAAAGGCGAACACGCG
>Ga0315287_10004707_pt1 | contig 13342 bp, 8 predicted proteins | sample YL17G11_0_MG_FD_205037 | JGI IMG/M metagenome (GOLD analysis project Ga0315287, IMG submission 205037) | Sediment microbial communities from Yellowstone Lake, YNP, Wyoming, USA - YL17G11_0 | ecosystem: Environmental > Aquatic > Freshwater > Lake > Sediment | place: USA: Wyoming | collected... | reverse complement strand
ACGTTGGCGCTGCTAAAGTCGCACAGCTGCAGGTGCGGCGTCTCGCCCGGCCGGACCAGCTCGCGCAGCAGCAGATTCTCGGGCTTTACGTCGCAGTGCGCATAGCCCGCCGCGTGCACCGCCGCCAGCGCCGCCAGGCACTGCGCCAGCACCGCGCCCGCGTCCATCTGCCGCTTGGCCTGGCGCGTGTCGCGCAGATGGTGATACAGAGTGTAGCCCATCGCGCGCTCCATCACCAGCACAAACGTGCCCGAGCCGTCCACGGCGCCCGTCACTGCCAGCGCCGCCAGCGTCGTGCACAGATGCGGATGCCGGCCCACGGCCAGCGCCGTCTCGCACTCGTCCAGCCCGTTGGCCAGCTCGTCGAAATCCGAACACTCGATCTCTTTGACCGCCAGCTGCTGGCGCGGAAATCGCGTGCTTGTCATTGCGATCACCACCCCAGTGGACCCCGCGCCCAGCGTGTCGCCGCGCCGGAACATGCGCGTGTACTCCTGCCGCGACACAAACTCGATGTCGGACGCCAGCCGGCGCTTTGGATCGGGCACTGCCATCTCTGGATCAACCGATCGCTTTGCGATCACCGCCGCAGCCATGTGGGGGCCGCCGAAAATTAAATAAATTACACGTTTATTGGGTTATATACAGCGGGAATGCCTCCTGCCAGCGGAGCTCGCAGTGCGTGCGCAGCCGCCACTCCAGCGTGCGCGGGAACAGCTCGCGCCGCATCACGTCCGCCAGCGTCGGCGCATCCGCCACGCCCGACAGGGTTAGGTGCGCCAGCGCGGCGTCGTCGGGGTGTGCGTTCTCCAGCGGGGCCGAGGGCTCGGGCGCCGTGCAGTCGGGCTCGCGCAGCGTCCAGGTGGCGGCAGAGACCAGCGCGGCGGCCAGTGCGTACGGCGAGCAGTACGACGAGATGCTGCGCGCGTTGGCCACCGCCGCGACGCATGCCGAGACCAGCGCGCCGTCGTGCGTTCCGACGGCATCGGCGACCAGCACTGCGACCAGCACCTCGGTGCGATAGGACGTGCTCTCCGACACGGACACGCCGCTGCGCTTGCCCAGCGGGCGCTTGATAAAGCCGCGGAACGCATGGCCGCACGTGTCTGTGTCCTGGCGGCGCACACGCACGCCGTATAGACGGCCAGCGGCGACCAGCGCCAGGGCGCACTGCATGGCGGCGGCCGTGTTGCGCTCGCCCAGCGCAGTGCGCAGCGCAGTGGCGGCGTCGGCGCAGTTCCACGGGCAGCAGGGCCCGGTGGCGGCATCCACGAACCTCACGGGCATGTGGAACGCCGATCCGATGGGCGGCGGCGTCCAGTGGATCGCGAGCGATGCGCGCGTCATTGCCGCATAGGTGTGCAGCGAGTGCGACAGCTCGGCCAGATGTTGGGCGCTGGTGTCCAGGTATCGCGCAGCATCGTCGACGGCCGCACTGGTCTGCTGGCCGCTTTTCAGTTGCAGCATACTGGCCAGCAGTGGAGACAGCATGCACGGGTGCACACTGACGCACGCCATCTGAAACAGTCCTGCCCACGCGACCTGTGGCACCGACGAGTGGGCACGCAGTGCTGCGTCAAGCGCCGAGCGTCTGTTGTGATAGATCGACGAGGCGAGATCGCGACATGCACTTGGCGAAGTAGTGCGAACATTTACGCGAGTTTTCACGCTCATTCCGAGTGGAGGGGGCAATGTAAAAAATTAAAGTGTGTGATTTATTTGGCGGCCTCGCCGGGTGGAGCGGGATCGCGGCCTGCGCGCACCACGCGCCCCTGCTCGCAGTGCGCGCACACGGCAACGTCGCGGGTGCAGATGCGGCGCTTGACGGGGTCGGCGCTCGGCAGATTGAGCGTCACTGCACAGCCGGTGCTGACAGTGTCGAACGTCAGCCACGTCCGCTGGGCGGTGATCGCGCGCGTGATGGGTCGATCGAGGTTGGGGCCCCAGAAGCCGGCGACGCGAAAGCCGCACGCGGACCTGTACTCGTTGGTGACCCACATCTTGAAGCGGATGCCCGCGTCGTCCACGTCCACCTCGTCGTTGAGTGCGCTCTCCAGGAAATCGGCCGACTCGTGGCTCGGGTAGACCGTCATCTCCACCAGGTCGCCGCCCTTGTAGTTGCCGTGGCCGCGCGAGTAGCCGCGCCCAAAGAGGCGGTGACACCGCTGCACGCCAGTGCGGAACTCCTCGTCGTCAGACTCCTCGACGTCCAACACACAGTCGGTGTCCAGCACGGGGTGCTTGACGCCGACCGACTCGGTCGCCTGGTGCGCAAACACCCACGCGCGCTTCATCTCCGAGAAGCGACGGCAGCCGGCGCACCACAGGAACGGCGCCGTGCAGCTGGGGCACCGCCAGCGGCGCGACGTCGCCGGCTCCTTGCGCACGGGCTCCTCGCAGCACGGGCACGTGGGCATGGACGGGCGCTTGTTGGCGCGCGGCGCACGCACGAGGCGCGGGATGTCATCGTCGTACTCGAAATCCGAGTCGTATGCGCGTTTCGAGGGGCGGGCCATGTTGAAGATTTTAAATTTTTAAAGTTTTGAGTTTTGCGTCGAGCGAGTTTATTCGTCGGCGTCGCCGGCCGAGGCGACCGGGTGCGAGTGGCGCGCCTTGTAGAGGCGGCGGTTGATCACGGCCATGTCGTTCGAGCCGAGGGCGTCGTCGGCGCCGTAGCCAAAGGCCGAGTACAGGGTGCGCCACTTTTCGGTGGCCACGCGAAAGCCCTCCACGACGTCGTCGTGACGCAGGCTGTGGCGGTTGCCGTGCTCCATGTACAGCACGGCCTTGTCCAGCACGGGCACAATGGTGGCCAGGATGTCGTTGGTCATTGCCACGATGGCGCCGTGCGACACGGCGCGCCGCCCACGGGTGGCGATCACCGGGTTCATGCGCGCCCGCGACACCACGCCCACCGGCTGCAGCGCCACGCGGATCTTGGTCGGCTTGCGTCCGGCCAGCACCTTCTTGGGCGCAGCGGCCTTGGCCGCGGCCACGGGCTTCTGCTCGGCCTTGCGGCCCTTTTGGGGCGCGGCGGGGGCGGCCACTGCGAGTTTTGCGGGCTTGGACGCGGCGGGCTTGGGCGCCTTGCCGATCACGGGCGACGCGGCGCGGTTCTTCTTCTGTGATGACGACATGGTGGCTGGTGGTTTCGTAGAATGATGGTGCTCGAGATGTAAGCGCGCCATCGGTGTGCACACATTTATAGGCCTCGCGCACCAGCTAGAACGGGGCGTATTAAATCCGGCGGCGGCCGGCGTGCTCGATCGAAAATGCAGACACGCCGCCGGTCGGAGCGCATTGCCGCACGCAAGCTGCCGCGCGTGCTGCGCCCACACCCCGGGCGCCGGCGCGACCAGGGCCAAGAGGCCGAAGACCACGAGAGCGAGTCGGTCGACTCGGACACCGAGACCGATGATGCGACCGAGGACCAATACGAGGAGGACGACTTTGTGGTGCCCGACAGTGCGTCGCTCAGATGGGCCGAGGACGCGACGCGCGCCGACCGGCGGTCGCACGCACGCTCGGTGCGCCGGCAGGCCGTGTCGGTGCGCGACGAGCTGGCCGCGCTGCGTGCCGCCCATCGGCGCATCCAAATGTCCAACGAGCAGGCGTTCCGCACGCTGTTCGAGACGCAGGCGCGCCGCACGCTCGGCCTGCCGCTCACCCGAGATCTGGCGGAGGCCGACTCGGACCAGCGCTCGCGGCCCGCGCTGATGTGCGCCGGCTGGACGCAGCTCGCAGAGGGCGTGCTGCGCTCGTCGCACTGGACCCAGGAGCTGCTGACGGCGCTGCGCGAGCGGCCGTACGTCGGCATGGAGGCCGCCGATCCGTCGGACGACGGCACGTGCGAGATGTGCACCACGTGGCATCGGTTCACGCACGCCACGCGCTACCGCCTGTACATGTGCGAGACGTCGCGCATATCCTCGGGCACATTCTGGGTGGGCGGTGGCCGGTGCGTGCGGCGCGCCATGTACTACCACGCATTCTATCAATTCTACGCACACATGCGCGTGCAGGTCGTCGCGCAGATGCACGGGATGGCCGCGGACGACGAGGGCGCGCGCTACTCGCTTCTGGCCGCGCTGATGGGCGAGGGCGGCGCGTGCGACCGCGACTACGCCCGGCTGCTGGGCGCCACGCAGGCGTGCACGGCGTTCATGGCCGACTACAATGCCGCAGCCAATAAACAAGTTTAATCAAAGAGACATGCCCGCCAGCGCGGCGCGCAGTGTGTGCACGTCGACCAGCCGATCGCCGGGCGGCCGCGAGCGGTAGAGCCTGAGCAGCGCCAGCGTCTGCTGGAGCGCGGGCTCCAGGCTCGCAATGTGCGAGAACCACTCGCGCTGCTGCTGTGCGTCCATGCCGCCGATCCACTCGGGCGCAACGAGTTTCGAGGTCTCCTGGCACAGCGCGTCGACGTGCGGGCCGAGTGCACGCACTGCGGGATCGGGGTCCGCGGCGCCCACGGGCTCCCATTCGGCCAACAGTTCGGACAGGAGGGTGTTGATCCGACAGGGAAAATCCGGCGCGGGCGGCGATGCCATGTGCAATTTTTAAATTTCTGCACTCCCACCCACGCGAGAAATGGCGACACCGGGCGACGTGTTTGACAAGTTCTTTGGCGACCTGCACACTGTGCGTCCGATACTGGCCGAGCACATCGCCGCCACCAAGAGCACGCGTGCACAGGCGACACTGGACACCATCAACTGCGCGCTGGACTTGCACGGCCGCTGGAAGTTGTCCGCGTACTCGATGTTAAAGTCGCGCGACCACAAACGCGTCGGCCGCGCGCTGCGCGTGCACCGGGCACGCATGCGCGCCAAGGACCTGCAGGACACGCGCGTGCCGCGTGGCCGGCTGGTGGCCCGCTGCAAGACGCCCCGCGTGGCGACGATGGCCGCGGCCCGCGAGCAGCAGGCCGAACACTCGCATCTGCGCACCCTGTCGACGGACGTCTTCCGGGCAATGCTGCTCGACGGCTATCTGACCGAGCGCTGCCGGCTGTGCGAGCGCTGGACCCAATGCAAGCCACTGTTCCGCGAGATGCGCCCCGACCACGTCCGCCGAGCGCACGCACCGGCCGCCGCCGTGTGTGGCGACTGCACGCTGCGCTACGCCGTCGCAGAGTGCTCCCACTGCGCGGCCTGCGTGTTCAGCTTGGACACCATGCTGCGCAAGACCACCAAGATCGGCTACGTGTCGCGACCCGGCGCCGGCGCGGAATGGCAGTTCTTTTGCGACGACGACGAGTGCTCGGCGCCGCCCACCGGCTCGTCAGACGACGACGACTCGCACACGTACCCGTCGGACGTCCCGCCCGTGTGTGACAACTGCGGCGACGAGTGCGACGAGGACGACGGCTGGCACGTCCGCAGCCGGCTGCACTCGGACGACGTGTACTGTGATCGGTGCTTTCAGCGATCGCCATACGAGGTGTGTGCAGAGTGCAACGTGTGGATCGACATCGACGAGCACGGCCCGCTGCACGACGACCCGCGCAAGGCCGGCTACAACGGAAAGATATGCGACGCGTGCGAGTTTGTGGCGGCCAACCCCGAATAAACTCGCGAATTTTAATTTTCCCGTCGCCCGCCGCAGAATGACCGAATTCGCCCGCCTCCAGTGCTCGCGCTGCTCGCAGACCTATCGACAGGACCTGGTGTACACCAACCCCAACGACGGCCAATACTGGTGCGATCAGTGCTACGCGGCGTCCGAGTGGGCGGCGTGTCACGACTGTGAGTTCTGGTTCCGCCGCGTGGAGATGCACGAGGCGCTCAAGACGGGCACGGCGTCCACGGGCCGCTCGGCCACGCAGATCCAGATGTGCACCTCGTGCCGCAATCAGCGAATCATGCGCCGGCGTCGCTTTTCAGATTAAACATCATTTAATTCAACAATGCACTGTGCAGTTCGAGGGGGTCGTGCACCGGCGGCATGCGCTCCAACAGCGAGATCACCCAGGGCCCGTCCAGCTGGCGGCCGTACTCTGATCGCTGGAGCCTGACGTGCACAAAGTACACGTCCAGCACGCGCCGCCTGTCGTGCGCCGACGTCTGTAATTCGACTGATCGCACGACCTGCATGTTGCCCTTGCGCATCACGGTCGTGTCGAACTGCACGGCGCTCGCGCCCGGCAGCCGCTCGTTCTGGCGCGTGCGCACGTCGTCCATCAGCGCGTCCACCACCTGCGCCACGCCGGCAAACCGGCCGTGCGGCTGGCGCACATACACCACATCGCGATCCAGCACCGCCTCGAACGGCGCGTACGCGGGCTCGCCCAGAATCAGCTCGTCCACGTCGTCGTCGTCGGGCCGCTGCACCGCCTCGTAGGGCCGGCCTTCGTCGTCCTCCTCGTATAGCACGGGCGGCTCCAACTCCACGGCCTGCTGCAGCAGCGCCTGCAGCTGCTCGAACAGCGTCAGCGAGGTGGCGTTTTCGCCCGGCTCTGGCTCGTTGATCGTGGCCAGCAGCTCCAGGTCGTCGCGCGACACGCGCAGCTTGCCGCCCGGCGGCGACGTGCCTGGCCGACGCAGTGCCGCGACGATTAGCGCGCACGCGAGAAGAATCACCAGTAGGCAGTGCATTTTGAGAGACGCGCGCCCCAAGGCGTTATTAATAGCCGCTTGGGCGGTGGGCCACCATTACACACCGTGAAATGGCATTGCCGATCTGGGCCAACAACGACACAGAGGCACGTGCAGTGTTCACTGCGTTCAGCGACCGTATCGCGGACGTGCGCACGCTGAAGGCGCCCACACACAAGCAAATCGATGATCTGCGCCGCGCGCTCGTGTTCGCCGAGGCGCGCATGACCGCGATCCACGCGGACGCGGCCCGCATGCAGCGCGACCCCTACTTGCAGTCGCTGTACTCCGACTTGCACCCCCGATTCGAGCGGGCGCTCAAGAGGCTCGACGAACTGGCGGCCACCGCGCCCGCCGACCCCCGCCTGGAGCGCATCATCGCGCGCTGCCAGCTCGCGCTCACCCAGCTCGCTGATCTGCCGCCACCCGATCGGATGACATCGGCACAAAGTCTGCTGTTCGTCAAGATCTCCGAGACCCGTGCCGCGGACCAATCGTGGGTGGACGCACAGTCTGTGGCAGTGCGCGCCACACCGCCCGCGTTGGCGGCGCAGGTCCTGCTGACCGAGCTCGCCATCGCCATCCAAACAAAAGAGTTCTCGCACGTGGTGGCAAACGCCGGCGTCGTGCGCGCTGCCGCCAATGTGATGCTGGCAGAGGCCCAGGCGCCGACGTTTGCGCTGACCGAGATGGGCGTGAAGGCCGCGATCGACGCACACGCCGCTCTCGTCACTGGGAGATTCAACCCGGTGATCAAATCGTTCACCGACTTTCCCGAGTCAAAGCGCGCCACGCCCGCGGGAGTGGATGCGCGTGCTGCGCTCACCTCGGCACGCGAGGCGGTGGATGCCGCCTGGGCCGCGATCGCCGCGCGGCGCGCGCAGCTGTCCGCCGTCAATAAACAACACATTGACGGGTACAACGATCTGGTGGCGCGCGCCAACGCGATCACCGAGTTTATGCGCGCCCAGCGGGCCGCGATCGCCACCCACACCACCGTGCAGCAGGTGGTCGCCACCCTGATGGCCGCGGGCGCGCGCTCCTTGGAAATCCGCGAGCTGGACGGGCTCTGGGGGCGCATGCCTCCGCCAGTGGAGGGCACGGATGCACACGCGGCGAGCGAGCGCGCCAAGGCCGCGATCATCCGCTCGAGCCTCGAGTACAAGCGCCTAGTGTCGGCCGCCAGCCTGCGGCGCGACCAACTGAACACAGAGCGCCAAGCGCTGCTGGACGTGGCCATGGCGCGCGGCGAGGCCGATCTGGCCGCCAAGGCGCTCGCCGACGCCCAGGCCGCCGCCGACGCCGCTGCTGCCGCCAAGGCCGCGGCGGACGCCGAGCTCGACGCGGCACTCGACGCGGCATGGGCCAGCGCCAAGGTCAAGGCCGACGCCGCACAGGCCGGCGCGGCCGAGGCGCTCGCTGCGCTGCTCGCCGCCGTGCAGGTGGCCGAGGTGAAGAACCAAGAGCTGGAGGCCGCGGTGGCCGAGGAGCTGGGCGAGAACACGCGTCTCAAGAAGGAGGCCGCCGAGGCAGAGGCGCAGGCCGTCCAGTTGGCGCAAGAGGAGGAGGTGCGCGCCGCAGCCGAGCAGGCGCAGCTGGCCGCTGCACAGGCCGTCGCCCAGGCTGCCGCCCAGGAACAGGCCGCCGCGCAGGCTGCCCAGGCGCTGGTGGACGGCCGCCTGGCAGCGTACGCGAAAGAGTATGCCGCGCACCGACTGGCCGTCGAGGCCGCAATCACGGACGCGCGCACGCTGCTCGCCACTGTCGGCCAGGAGCTGTTCGACGTGGACGATGCCGCGGCCAGTGCCGACCAGCTGGCCGCCTGGCTTGACGTGCTCACTGCCGCGGTCGCCGACACATGGGCGCGCGCCGTCGCCGAGTCCCTGTCAGAGGGCCGCGTGCGTGTGCTGGACACTGAAGTGCGGATGCTGCTGGCGCGAGCCCGCGCCCTCGTGCAGAACGCACGCGACGCACTGTCCGACGAGCGTGCCATGCTCGAAGAGGCCCGCCTCGCACTGGAGGCAAAGCTGGCCGCAGAGGAGGCTGCGCGCGTCGCCGAGCAGGCTGCGCTCGACGCACTGAAGCAGCAACAGGCCAAAGATCTGGCTGCCGAGCAGGCGGCGCTCGACGCGCTGAAACAACAGCAAATGGACGAGATGCTGGCCGAGCAGGCCGAGCTGGACGCCAAGAACGCGGCAGCCGCCGCTGCGCTGGCCTTGCAGGAGGCCGAGGCCGCCGCAAAGCACGCTGCCGCCGTCGCCGCGCTCAAGGCGCAGGAGGCGGCGCTGGCCGAGGAGCAGGCCGAGCTGACGCGCCGCGAGGCCGAGGCCCGTGCGCTCGAAGACCAGGCGCAGCTGGACGACCTGATGTCGGCGCTCGACGGCGCGCGGCAGCGAGAAGAGCAGCGGTTGGCGCTCCGCGACGCCCAAGATTCGGCGGACCAGGCGATCGCGATGGCCGAGTGGGCGCGCGTCGCCCGCGACACCGACACGGCGCTGCGCATGGCACAAGAGTCGGCGCGCCGGCGTGCGGCGAGCAAGGCCGCGCTGGACGACACGATGCGGCTGATGATCGAGCTGGCGCGCCTGCAGCAGGACACCGACACTGCGCTCCTGTTGGCCGAATTGGCGCGCCATGCCCTCAGCACCGACCACGCGCTCGCACTGGCCGAAGAGTCGGCGCTGCGCCGGCTGGCCTCGGGCACCGACCACGCGTTGCACATTGCCGAGTGGTCGCGCATCACCCAGGACACCGACCACGCACTCGCGCTCTGCGAGCTGAGCCGCGTGCAGCGCGACACGGACCAGGCGCTCGCGATGGCCGAACAGTCTGCCCGAGACGCCGAGACAACTCGGTTGGCCGAAGAGGCCGAGCGCGCCGCCGAGGAGGCTGCCGCCCTGGCTGCACTGGCCGCGGAGGAGGCAGCCAAGGCCGCCGCAGAAGCCGCCGAGCTGGCGGCCGAAGAAGCAGAGCGTGCCGCCGAGGAGGCTGCCGCGCTGGCTGCCGCCCGTGAGTTGGAAGAGGCCGAACGCCGCCAGCGCGAGCAGGACGAACGCGATGCAGCCGAGAAGCGCGAGCGTGCGGCGGCGCTGGCGGCGCGCGTGCCGTTCCGCCGCCCAATGTCCGACGACGAGCGCTACACCAAGCGTCGCGTGGAGCAGAATCAGCGCAACGTGCAGCTGGGCGAGCTCTCGCGCCTGCTCGACCTGCCCAACCGGCCAGAGACACGCTTCACGTGGCTGTTCACGCCCGACGTGCCGGCCGCGCATGCGTTTGCGCCGCTGCCCGCCGCCACCGCGATGCTGTACCCGCGCCCATTATTGATCCGCCGCGCCCATGCCGCACACCGCGGTCTATGGGAGCTGGTGGACGCGTCGCGACCCAATGAACCGCTGTATGGCGTCCAACTGCAGGTGGGCCACTGCTCGCGCGTGCACGTGCTGGCGGCCAACGACCCGCTGGTGCTGTACGAGCCCGATGTCGCCCAGTGGCTCCAGATGTTGGAGCCGGTGGGCCCCCAAGACTGGGAGTTGTACTATCGGGAGGAACTACAACCCGAGGTGCGCCTAATGGTCAAAGAGTCCACTCAGTTCCGCGAACAGTGGCTGGTGGACATTACCGCCCAGCACGGCCAGGACGAGACGCGCCGACGCGCCGCGCTCATCGGGCTCCGTCACCACGCGCCCGACGGCTGGGTGCAGGCGGCTGCCGGTGGCCCGGGCCCATTGGATTTCCCGCCCACGCTAAAGCAATACGTCGATCGGATGGGAGAATCGATCACCCGCCAGCAGTGGTTGGAGATGTTTGCGCGCAGCCGCCTGGTCGGCTCGGACAACGGCCACCTGTTGCTGCACCGGGAGACGCCCAATGGGTGGCTGCGCGTCGAACGCTACCTCCACGACGACCGGCGCCCCGGCCTGTACATGCCCGCGGACGGCGGCGACCTGGTGTCCGCGGTCGAGGTGGTGCGCTTCAACCCCCTCGAACGCTACACCGACCCCAAGCGCCGCGGCTCGCGCTACGTGCGCGAGCTCACCAAACTCCGGCCAGAGCGCACGCCGTCCATGTGGTCCGTGCGCGACGCGGCCGTGCCAATGACCACGGTGTTTGTGCGCGTGGACCCCGCGTCCGGCCGCGCCGTACCTAACCATTTCACGCTGCAGAGCGAGGCGTTTGCGGTGGACCCGCCCGCGGCGGTGCGCCGCTGGTACGCGGTGCCGGTGGGCGGCGAAACGCGCCGCCGCGACGACGAGACCCTGTATCTGCAGGCGCTGGCGGCAGACATTGTGCACGCGTGCGACAAGCGCCAGGAGGCGCTGTGGCAGCCGCTGCAGGCCGCGGGCAGCGCGCTGACGCTGGAGAGCGCCCACGACCTGGTGCCGCTAATGTTTGGCACCGAGAGGCCGGCGCAGGACAGCCAGTGCACGGTGGCGCTGTTTGCATTCGACGAGGTGGACTCTTATCCGCTGCGTACGCTGGTCGGCGACGGCGAGCCGCTGCCCAGCAAGCACGTCCCACTGGCAGTGCCGCTGGCCGAGGTCCTAGCTTCGGATCGATCGCGCGTCCTCTTTGACCGAGATGCGTCAAACGACAACGATCTGGATCTGGAGGTGGTGGCCGGCGGCGACGGCACCTACGAGATGGCGCACATTGATGCCGGACTTGGCGGCGACGAGGGTCGCGACCCCGTGCAGGCCAAGCAGCGCCGGCTGGCGTTTGTGTGTGCGCTTGTGTTTGTGGTGGAGCCACCACCGCCGCCCAAGCCGTCGGCGCCCGTGCCCGAGGCAGTGCCGCGCGAGCTGGCCGACGAGCTCACGCGATCCGGAGAGATAGAGTACAGCGCCCGCGTGTTTCGCACGGGCACCTATGCCACGTGGATCGCGCGCACACTGCAGAGCCGGCGCAACGCGGCGCGCATGCTGCGCTCGTTTGCCCGCACGCGCAAGAACATTCGCGACGCACTGGAGGCGCTGGTCAAGCTGACAGCCAGCGAGCTGCGCCACCAGGTGGGCCTGTACCGTGTGCTGAACACACAGGACGGCGTCTGGGTGGATCCCGACACCTCGGAGCAGCTGCTGATTGCGCCGCACACGCTGGAGGCGGTGCCGCTGTTTGAGGATGCGCGCGACGAGGCCGCCCTGTCCACTTTGTACGAGACGCGCCAGTGGCTAGAGACCGCGCTGCTGTTGGAGCACCACGAGGGGCGGCCCGTCCCGACGATCCAGCCGCGCGTGCTCGAGCGCCTCCGATCGCTGGCCGCACAAGAGCGCCGCGCACAGCCGGTGGCCACGGGCGCCGACCCCGCGCAGGTGCTGCCGATGGGCGCCGCCCGGGTCGGCCCCCTATTGGATTTGTGCGACCACGACGGCGTGACCACCGCGCCTCGGATGCCCGAGGCCCAGTGGCCCGTGTTCTACCGCGACGCGCTCGCCTCGCAGGCCGCCCAGTCCGAGAATGGCGCGTACGACACGTGGCGCCAGCACACGACGCGAGCCTCGCTCGCCGAGTGGTGGTCTGCCGCGCCGGGCGCCGAGGCGATAAGTGCCGACTGGGCGCGCATGCCCACCTGGACGGCAATGTGGCGCGCACTGCAGTCGGTGCGCGACCCCGACCTGTTGTCCCACGCCGTGCAGCGGCGCCTGCTGACCGAGCCCGCGGTCGCCGCGCGCGTGCGCGAGCTCGACCAGTGGATGCTGGCGCTGCGCTCGCCCCAATGGGCCGCACAGCTTGGCGTGAAGCCCGTGCAGGAGCTGCACCGCGTGTACGCCGAGCTGCGCGCCCTCGAGCCGCCGCCGCCAACGCTGCCCGCGCCCATCGAGTTGCGCCGGTGGGCACTGCGCATGCTGTCCCTCGAACTCTCGCAATTCGAACAGACCGCCACCGACGTGTTGGAGTCCATCCGCCAACAGGTGGACAGCGAGCTGCAAAAGTGGTCGCTCGAACTGGACGCCCACCGCCTCCGGATCAAGCAGCGCGCCGTGCGCATAGCATTGCGTGCCGAGCGCGTGCGCCTGCTCTACGAGTTGCTGGAGCCGCTGGACGCCACACTCAAGCGCCGCGCACTCGATCGTCTCGCCGACCACTTGGCCAAGTCAAAGCGGCACTACACGCCATCGGAGCGCGACGAGCTGCGCCGCTCGGCAGAGGAATGGGCCGCGTCCGACGACCTGCGCTCGCGCCTCTCGTCAAAGAAGCGCACACCGGCACTGTGGCCCGTCGGCCTGCCGCCCACGCGCCAGCAACTTTTGGGTGAGGTCGACCGGCTGGCCGGGATTTCGATGCCCACAATTGCTGGCGCCACGGCCGGGGGGTCCGGGCCCGCCCCTCCCGGCGCACCTAACCCTTCGGCGCCAGGGGTGCCCGTGTCCATCGGCGCGGTGTCGGTGGCGGCAGGGTCGGACGAGCGGCCGCTGCCCGACGGCGTGCAGGACGAGGCGCGCGCCGCGATCAATGTCCAGGAGCCCACGGCGACGTTTGCCCATCTGCGCGACTATCTGTACGATGCGACGAACGGCGCACAGCTGCCGGGGGCCGTAGTGCTGGCGGCGCTGCTGGCGATGGATCCCGTGGACTGGGCGGACGGCGTTGACCTCGACAAGATGCACCAGGAGCTGGCGCGTCTGCTGTTCCGAGACCACGAGCCCGACTCGGCCATCCGGGCCGTGGGCCAGTTGCGCGTGATGCGACACGTGCGCGCCGAGCGCCTGGCCGAGCTGTACCGCGAGCGCATGCGCGTCGCCCAATAC
>Ga0315287_10004706_pt1 | contig 13343 bp, 15 predicted proteins | sample YL17G11_0_MG_FD_205037 | JGI IMG/M metagenome (GOLD analysis project Ga0315287, IMG submission 205037) | Sediment microbial communities from Yellowstone Lake, YNP, Wyoming, USA - YL17G11_0 | ecosystem: Environmental > Aquatic > Freshwater > Lake > Sediment | place: USA: Wyoming | collected... | reverse complement strand
GACGGGGAAGACATCACTCCACAGGATTATTTGGAGCGGGCCCTCTCGGAGGAACACTACGGAAAGGGGGGTGTGCGTGCCACTTTGAAGCACTTCTTCCAAAAGAGGACTCTTCACACCATGGTGAGGCCCTGCACGGACGAAGCGCAGCTCCAGAATCTCAACGGCCTCAGCTCGTCCTTCTTTCGCCCGGAGTTTAAGAAACAGCTAGTCGGCTTCCGGGAAATCGTCAAGCTGGCTGCGACTCGTCCCAAGGAAATAGGGGGCATCTCGCTCAACGGCCCGGCACTGGCCAAGCTCGTGGCAGCTGCGATCGCTTCGGTGAACGACGGCAAGGCGCCCTCCATTCAGACGACGTTCGACTTCTTGCAAGAGCGAAGAGCCAAAGAGTTCGAAGACGAAACGCTAGCTGATCTACAGCGAGACGCGTTTCTGGCCAAGGAAACCCTGCCTACGGCGGATCCTTTGATGAAGCTCCGCCTACCAATGAAACCTTCCTTCATGCACCACCTTCCCGAGCTCTGGAAGAGCTGCGAGGAAAGACTGCTGAAGCGACATGCGGTGCTGGTGCGAGAGCTGGAGGACGCCAACGTGGAAGCCCAGACGAAAGTGACGAGAGAAGCTTTCGCCAATGCAACGAGCGGAGATGTGGCTTTTTCGGAAAGTATGGAAGCATTGACTGCAAAACTTGGCGCGGAGAAAGCGACGGCGGTCGCTCCTCGACTCCACGAGATCTACTTAAAAACGGCAGAAGATAAGAGGAGAGTTGCAGAAGAGAAAGTGGCGGATGCCGAGAAGTTGGTCGCCACCTTGCACACAGAGCTACTCACGGTACAGAAAGCTCACGCAGCAATGCAGGAAGAAATGGATGAAGCCTTGGTGCGGACTGCACAAGCCGCCGGAGTGATGTCGCATGAAGAATATGCACAGACCCTCGCGGAGACGAGGTATGAGGCTCAGCACGAAATGAACGCGCTGTCGGAAGCACGAGACGCGCTTTCTGTGGAACTCAGACGCCTGCTTATGAGCCAGGAGAGCTGCAAAATGGCCGAAGAAGCGCGCTTCTCGAGGGCGGAAGAAGACTCGCGGGCTTTACGGTCTGCTCTCATCGAGGCCGAGCTGCACCGAGACCGCCTGGCAGCGGAGGCGGAAAGCGTAGCAGGCAGCGAGAAGCCTCAGCGAAGCGATCTGGAAGACATCAAAGCCGACTTCGAAGTCATCGTGAGGCAGTGTGAAGCTCGAGCCTTCGGGGCATGCGACGACAGGGATCGTGCTCAAAAGCGGTGCGAGGACGCGGAATTTCTTTTGGCGGAAGAAAGGAAACGAGTGGGCGAAGAAGTGGAAATGCTCAAGGGGCAGCGAGAAGCTGCGAGAAGGGAGCAAGAAGAGGTGCGCAGGAAACAGACGCAAGACCTCTTGCAGAAGCGACAGCAGCTGGCCGAAGCCTACAGCGGCATCATGCAGGATTCTCAACGCGCTCGGGAGGCCTCTCTCAGCTCCGACAGAAAGCTGATGATGATGGAGGTGGAGAAGGACAGCCTCAAAAGGAGAGTGGAGTCTCTGGAAAATGACAGTCAGGAGCTCTCCAAAACTCGGAGGCTCTACGACGACGTTCGCTTCAAGCACGTCTCGGCTGAGGCAACGGTCGAAGCGTCCGTCAAGGTGCAAGAGATGCAGAAGTCGCAGTTACAGCGCCTCGAAACGGAGCTGCGGGAGGTACGCGCCACCGCTCAGCAGCGAGACCTTGAAACGACGAGGAAAACCGCGACCCTCGAGCTTCAACTGCAGGCTCGAGGAATCGCACTTACTTGAAAAGAAGAGCCATGCACTTCTCTCCTCTTGCCCGAGCATCCGCAGTCACGTTCGGTCTCTTCTTCGTCCTCGTATTGTTTTCGCGCTTCAGCATGACGGAGTCGGCGACGGGAGCCTACGGCAGAAAACAGTCGCAGGCAGTATGTCGCAGCACGATGAAGAAGGCGCAATTTTACGCCGACGCTTCTCAGCAAGACGAATCAATAGTGCTGGCCATTCTGCATGCGTGCGAGTCACGAGCGCACGCGCAAGCCGCGAAGGACTTGGCCGAAAAAACCGGCGTCGCTCTTGAAAACGACGCCCTGGTCATGGTAGAAGAACAACAAGACAGACTCGACGACCTTCTCATTCGCTTGCACGAAACTCTCAGTTGAAACGTCGATCAGTGGAGCCTGCTGGCGATGTCGCGCAACTGCTGCAGCTTCGAGGAAACGGTGAAAAGTCGAGCGCCCGCTTCCGGCAGGTTTTTTTTCCGCATGGCGACGACTTTGTCACGCGCCGCTACGACGGCCTTCCCGTCGGCCTGCACGACGTCGGACAGAGCTCGCAAGTCCTTTTTCATGGAACGAAACTCTTCCACGTGTTTGAGATAGGTAAGCTCGGCCGCCGTCTTCCGCGAAGTCGCTTCGTTGAGTTTGCCGAAGAACCCGCGCGCTTCGGAAAGAGCCGCGGCGAAGGCAGGGTCGCATGACGGAAGATCGGACTTCTGCAACTTTCGCAGCGCATCGGCGAGCTTCGAAGTGACCGCGTCGTCGTTGGGAGCACGTCGGAACTTCTCCACGAGGCCCATGATCTCCTCCGTGAGAGGACGGGTTCCCGCGTTCCCCAGCGCGGCACTGCAAGCGGGGCCGATGCGCGCCATGGACACGGCTGTCGTGGGGGACGCGAGAATGACGGAGCCGTCGGGCAAGCGACTGACGCTGGGTACAGAAAAGTTCTTCGGCGTCTTCAAGCCCAGCAGTCGGGCCGTCGCCTCGGCCTCCGAGAGGGCAACGACGGAGAAGCCTTGAAGACTCGTAGGCTGCATGGGAAAGGCCGTTTGCAGTCCGGGCAGGTTGAAGATGCTGCCTGGCGCGGACGCTTCTGGAAGAGGGGGGGCGGACGGTACAGCCGCTTGAGACGTGCTCGGAAGGCTAGGCTGCGTCGGCGCGAGCGGACTCGCTTCAGTTGTAGAGGGGTTGGGCGGTCCCGTGTCCTCCGGAGAAGGACTTAACGATGCGACGCTTGCATTCTGGGCGTCAGCCGTCATCGGCGTGAGGTTCGGGGATTGTGCGGACGAACTGGGGCTAGCCTCCTCTGTCGGAGGTTTCGACTCTTGAGCGCCAGCAATAGTGGGCTGCACTGTGGCGGAGGGTGCACTCGATGGCAGTACGGCAGGTGATGGGTCGCTCGAAGTCACTGTGACAGGTGGAGAGTCGCTGGGTGGCGTTGATGCGGGAGGGGTGTCGCTGGGCGGTGCCGAGGCATCAGCCACGGCAGTAGGGAGCGTCGGAGGAGAGGAGTCGACGGTAGCCTCGGCGTCTTTTAGTGCGGTTCCAGGTTTCTGTGCGTCGTTCGAAGGTGTTGTGGCTTCACTTGTTTCGGCTGTATTTTCAGGAGACGGGCTCTCTTCCTCGGTGTCGGAGTCGGTCGTGGACAAAGTGTCCAACTGACTGGAGGGTGAAGGAGGTGCGTCGAGAGGCGCAAACTCCGCCGGCCGAGTGAGAAGATCGGAAAACTTGACGGTGCGAGAGCTCATTTCTTTTCTACACAGGTTTCCTGCAAAGCAGGTGCGTACACCGTCGCTCGTCACGCATCAGGCTCGATGTTTGCACCCCTCGTTTGCAGCCAACTGAATTTATCCCTTGCAGGGGTGTCTCGCCTACCGTCCTTCCAAACTTTCCACATGATCTCCCACAGTTGACGTTGTTCGTCCGCGCCGGGGTGGTGATCCTTATCTTCTTTAATACTCAACGGAAAAAACTGCACTCTGATCTGTTTTGCGGTCTTCGAAGACGACATTATGAGGTCTTGAAGATTATTTGGATGCGTGTTGAACAAATCGTGGTAAGTTTTTTGAGACGATTTTTCTTCGAGTTCTACCTGCTTTGAATAGTCTGAAAGGTCTTTCAGTATTTTGGTGATGTCCTTCTGAACCTTTTTTTCTTCTGAAAATGCATTATGGACTGCTTTCAAGTGTTGTGTGAGAACGTTTTCTACGAAATTCCATCGCACGCCGCCCCCTTTGACTTCGGCCGTTTGCTTCAGAAAGAGAGGGTCTCGGGAAGGATGATCCTTATGCAGATGCAGCAGAAGAGCTTGTAGCCCTTTCACAAGTTCTCTGTACGTGTCTGAGCCATAGATGTATTCCGCGGTTTTCTTCGTCGCATTGTTGTGACCGTAGTTTCTTTGGATCTGCACTTCGTCCTGCCATCGCGACAAAAACGCTGCAAGGAGCGAAACGGCGTAGTCGACGGCACTAAGATTCTTTTCCGCATCCGCCAAATGTTGGTACTGCGCCGGTGCTGCGTGCGAGGGAGTTTTTGAGTGACTCGCCCCAGCGTGATCTTCGTACTCAGGCCAGAGGTCGAGTGGGGTCATTCTTGTTTTTTTACACGCAGATGATGTTTGACGTTCCGAGCTCATGGGTTGCACGTGCGTCGACATAAAAGCGCAGAATTATGTTGAAAAATAGAGCAACGTCTGAGTGAAGCGGTGCATCTCAAAAGCGAGTCCTACGTGCCGCAGGTGCATTTGCTGCCTTGGTGTTTCTCAAGATTTTAGTCAGTGTGTAGTATTGGCCCATTTTCTCCAACACAAACCTTCTGATCTCTTCGGGTGTTCTGTCTCGATCAAACTTGAAACTCAGCCCGGGTGCGGTAAAAAAAATGGTGGGGAAGGACGATACCCCCATCTGTTTTGCCAAAGGGTCCGAGGACTCAATCTCGTACACCGGCAGCAAATCTCCGACAGCCTTGGCGGCGGACTGTGGACCAGTGACGGCCTTGCAGTGTGGACAGCCTTTCATGTGGAAGACAACGAGGCCAAACATTTCCGAGTGCCCTTTGTATGTATGATTCAAAAAATCTGTCGACTTCCTTTGAGAAATCCGGTAATAGAAGAAATGAGCTCTATCGTTTCCCTAGAAGTTTTCTCCGTGGGTTTCGCTGGCTTCTGTTGCATTTTCTATGGCCTGTTGGGCATCTCCTTGATATGCACCAGCAACTGTGATAATTCATACATCTCCGACAAAGGAGCTTCGATCAAACTGACACCTGCAATCGCTTCTTTTTACTGCAGTATCGCCTTGATCACCGGATACATCCTTTGGATGCTGCGGGACACTGTAGGAGTAATCGTAGAAGGCGTCTCAACCTTCGGAAGCTCGCTCGGAAAACGAAGTGTCGCAGGAGAGGCAGGAGAGGCGATGCAAACGTTCTCCACACGCTTTGCTGTCATTCTCACTTTGGTTTTTGTGATCGTAGTCGTCTTCATGCGCATCGTTCTCTTGGGTCCTTTAGAAAAGTGTGAAAGTTTAGACCCAGAACAAGCTCCTTTCATGTTCGCTGTGAGATCCACGCTGAAGCGCATGGAAATATGGGTCATCGGCTTAGGCTTCTTGATGCTTTTTTGTGGGTTGGTCTTTTCCCTTACAGAAAAGTGGTACCAAGAAGGGTACAAAAAGAAGAAAGATCAAGGAGAAGATCCGGAAGCATACAACTGGTCCACTGCGATAACCGATAAGTACAAGCAGACACGAGGGTGGTGGAAAAAAGAAAACAACACGCCCCTGAAAAACAGCGAACGTGACCATCTGGAAGAAAGTGGAAGTAACCAATCGGATGTTGCGACTCCCTCGCAGTCTGCAGATCACACCAATGGACCCCAGGGGCCAGAAGTAGATCACCTCCCGCACACTTCTCCGCATCCTCCCACGAACCCTAACCATCCTTACATGGACCCTCATGCACACCCACACTTTCAAGGACAGCCACCCCACCTTACGGGCCAACCACACTTTCAAGGACAGCCACCCCACCTAATGGGCCAACCACACCCTGGTTGGGCCCAACCTTATCCTTCCACGCACCCTTACAATCCTCACATGGACCCTCATGCATACTCATACTATCAAGGACAGTCACCCCACCCTGGTTTGGCCCAACCGCATTGGGGCCAGCATACCCCCCCGCATGGTGGTGCTCCAAATCCAGCTTTTTTTCACCAAAGTCCACATGGCAGCGACCCACATGGCCACATATCTTCAGGCAACAACGCGTCGACAGGTTCCAGCAGCACAGCTTCTCCAGTGAGTAAAGCCTCGACGGTGAGTAAAGCCTCGACGGTGAGTAAAGCGTCGACGATTGGTTCCCAAAAAACAGCCTCCATAGAAAGTAAAGCGTCCTTGCAAAGTCGTAAAACTTCGGTACGCAGTAAATTTTCGCGGTCGCGCTAAACTTGCCGGACATTTGCTCGAAGTCTTCTCTCCAGGTCAGCATGATTTCACCACGCCATGGAAGTCTTGTTTCTCTGGTCTCATTTTTTGAGTCCTTGAAAAACGATGCAGACACACAGAGGGTAACCGGAACGGTGCCTGGGGCCTCTGAAGAAAGGCGTGCGAAGGTGCAGAAAATCAGACAAGGCTTCTCTGTACCAGGCCCACCAATAGCGCCGTCGCAGACGGAAGCCGCCTTATGTGAGGTCTCAGAGACGTTGGCAAAGACGCCGAAACCTTTGAAAGGAAATGCAAGGACCGCGTACTGCTGCAAAAAATGCAGCCACGTTTTCGCTCTCAAGAAAACGTTGGACATGCACGAAAAACATTGTCAGACACCTTCATGACCTGTGCGTCGATCCTGCGCTTTTAGGCTCATGCAATCGACGCCGTCATTTGAGCAATGTCGGACGCGCCCTCGATGGCAGCGCTGTACGTGTTGAGCGCGGGATACGACGGGCTCTACAAAATTGGTCGCACCAGCCAACCTTTGAGTCGACGCATCTCTCAACTCAACACCGGAGCTGCGCGAAAGCTCACACCTGTCGCAAGTTTCGCCGTGTCGCAAGCGCACGCTTGCAAGTGCGAAGCCTTTATGCATGCTGCCTTGAAAGACCTGTCGGCGTGTGAAGCTGGTGGAAAGGAGTTTTTCAGATGCGACGACGAGAAGGAGCTCGCCAACCGAGTCGAGGAAGCTTGGGATAATTTCTCGTCTTTCGCACAAAACCTTCTGGAGGCACAGGAGTCTGCCGAAAAAGTCGTGGACCTTTTCGACGCAAGACGGGCGATGTCAGCCGAAGTGAAGCAGCTGGAAGTGAAAAAGAGCATGATAGAAGATGCACTCGTCTCTAGGTTCGTCGACGGATTTTCTCGAGGAACGACGCCTCTTCTTTCGTGGCAAAAGCGATCCACAGAGCGCTTTGATTTGGACGCCTTCAGAAAAGACCATCCTGAAATGGCCGCCCAGTACACACGAACGCGCACGACGAGGTCGCCTGTATTCTTATGAGGCCTTGGCGGGGCTCTCCGAAGGCAAAAGCAGCGCCCGCAGCGACGCCCAGTCTTGGGCAAAAGTGAGGCTGTGGCCGGCTTCTTCGGCGAGTTCCTTCAAGTGTCGAAAGCCGTTGTCTTTGGTAACCACCAAAAGGCGCAGAGGCCTTGCTGAAACGGAACAGAGTTGCGCGACGTCCCAGATCATCTGGGTGTCCGCTGCGTTCTTGTGCGGAGACTGCGCTTTGAAGACGACGCACCCAGGGGCGTCGAAGGGAGGGTTGACGCCGAAGCCGTTGTACTGTAGGTCGGCGTAGGCTCTCACCTGCAGCTCCCCGGCTTCCGCAAGTGGAGCTATTTTCTGCAGGCAGTCATGCACGTTTCCAAGGTCGACCACGACGATGACGTCTCTGCTTTCCACGGAGGCGCAACGCTTCCAGAGGCCACCTTGCGCCTCAACCAGGCCGGACTGACGAAGCTCCTGGAGGGCTGCCGAAACGTCCACGGACGGCACACCGGAGCGTTGGGCCAACTCGGACAGCGTTCGCCACTCGAATCCCAACGACTCCAGCATGCGTGCGTGCTTCTCCATGATTTCTGAAACCCAGCAGGTTCACAAAAGAACTCTTTTGACATGGGACGCGTTCCAGAAGTCCTCATTCTGGACGCATGCGGTCAAACGAGTCTTATCTGGGCAGCATCCAAGAAACAAAATGAGCTCGCTCTCTCCAGACTTCGAAAGCAAAAGCCAAGCCAAGCTCAGGCAGCTGAGGATCCCCAAAAATGCGGTGGTCTCCGAAGTCTCACAGACAATGACATCAGACCCGAGCAAGGAGGCCACCATCAGTGCGATCGCAACAGAACCCGTAGTGGCGCATTACGCACCGGAAGAGATTTCTTCAGATGTCGTTGTGAACGAAAAACTTGTCAAACTTTCTGATGTCGCCGTCCGAAAAGTAGCGCTCAAGGATTGTCCTGTCAGCTTAGATCTAGTGGCTTCAGAAGAAGACTTCGCAAAGTACGGCTTGGAGGCGTTGAAGAAGTTGGCCAAGGCCTCCGCACTGGAGCTGCCGAAACAAGTCAACAAGCCCACCGCGGTGTCTCTCTTGGTGAATGCATACAGGAGCAAAGGATACGGAGGGGGGGTGCGAGAAACCCACGCCGAAGAAGCCGCCGCGTGTCTGCGATGACGAAGGCCCCTTCGAAGAGATCGGGCGCTTTTTCTTTGCGGCGGGCGCGGTTCATCCACGACAGAAGCAGCGGCTCCGCGAGATCAGTGGCTTCTTCGACGAAGCGGTGTTGAACCGGCTGCTCTTGCCGGTTGCGACGCAGGAGTACGCGATCTCGCTGCGTCTCTTGGACTACACCATGACGAACTGGGCGAAAAAGACCCGAGTCATGGTCGTGATGAATACTTCCCGAGGAAAGATCCCTTGGAACCTCTTTTCCCTGTACAAGGACTGGCTCAAATTCTATCGCAGACGAGGCTTCGATCCGTTTCGACGCCGAGAGCGCATCTTTTTTCTTCAGACGCTGGAAGACGGAGAAAAGAAGACCCTCGACACCACCGTCGCGCAGCTGAACTTTTTGCGCTGGGCGGACATGTACGGCATTTTGGACTATGTATCTGCCCGCAAAGAAGAAATCGAAGAAGACATGATGCTCACCTTAGGAGAAAGCAAGCGTCGTCGCTTCGAAGCTCAGCGTCGTCCGAAGGAGACCGCGCAGCCGGGATCGAAGAAGCGCAAACGAGTCGAGCTCTCGAGAGCGCCGGCTACGAAGTGCGTCGTGTATCCCATCCGTCAAGCAATTCGGTTCGAGGCCGTGGAAGATGGGGAGTGAGGACTCAGCACAGTCCCAAGTCCGGAAAGGACCCGGTCACGGCCGCAATGTAGCTCTGCCTCACCGAGGAATCTTGGAACAGCATGGCCTTGTCTCCGATAGGCTGCGGGCCCACGGGCGTGACATAGTTGCGCAGCAGACTCTGGTAGCCCAGGGTCCGTCCTAGGCCTTGTCGCGTGTTCTCCGAGAGTCTCAAAACGGACTTCATGTTTTCGCTGCGAGCGACGGCTTCGGGGGAGATGCTGTAGCGACTGAACTCCGCGTAGGCGCCGTCTCCCATGCTGGCGCACTTGGCCGGATTGGCCGCGCCCGCGCGCCAACCGGCAGGCATGACGCTCGCCAGTCCGGTGGGATTGTAGGCGGCCATGTACTCCTTCCCCGGCTCTGTCAGATCGAAGGCGCCTGAAAGAGCCGTCCCAGCCGCGAAGCTACCAGGCATGTTGAGTCCTCCGATGCTCGTGACCAGGGGAGAAGCCGCGTCCAAGGGAACGGTCGCACCTCCTACGATGCCCGGATGCCTCTGAGCGAGCGTGGAGGCTGCCGCCTTGGGATCGCTGCAGCTCCTGCCGCCACCCATCATGTCTCCGTACACAGTCTTGAGCTGAGGGTTCTTGTCCTTTGAGGCGTAATTCTTCAGGGAAGACGTCTCGTCCAGTTCGAGCACGATGGTCTCGTCGACGAGCACAGGCAGCTGCGAAGCGCTCATGGTGGACGGTTTGGAGCACAGCCACCAGAGGCCGAAGAACAAGAGCAGGAAAAATACGACGGCGCTGCACCACGAGCCTCTGCTCGAAGATTGGTTAGTTTGGGCGTAGCCCGAAGGAGACCCGGTACTTCCTTGACACGGTGCATACATTTACTGTGTAACCGAAAAAATCTTCACGGGACCTCCGCAAAAACACCGAAGAATTCGCACCGCGCCTTCCTCTCGCCATTGTTTAATGGTCCTCATCCCCGTCCCCGTCCTCCTCCGGAATAGGAATGGAAGAGGCGGCAGCCTCTGACACAAAAGAAAAGGACAGCGTTCGACTCACAAACGGGAAAGCTTTCGACTTCTCACGCGGAAAAACGAGCACGTCCGACGCGGTCAGGACGAGACCGAAGCTCCTGGGCAAGAAGTAGAGCGCTTTCACCTCGGCGCACAGCCAGACCTTTCCCCCCGGCAGGACGTCTTCTGAAGTGCCGCTCGTGATGAGTTTTTGGGATGCGTCGCTGGTGTTTCTTGCGAGCAGCTTCCAAATGAGAAGGTCGTCGTCTACCGTCAGGCTCAGCAAGGAGTCTTTCATGATAGGCTTGTAGAGCGTTTGGAGCTGTTCCGGCTTGAACTGCTTCTTGAAAAGTTCCGTCGACTTCTTTTCCGCGACCTCCAAGGCGTAGCGATCCAGGGCTTGCAGGCTCTGCGACAACGAACTCCCTTCGGGCACTTTGAGAACGAGTGTCTTCGGACCTCCTTCCGGCTTGCAGTCTTCTTGAACGAACTGCACCACTTCGCGGGGGGGGTCGTCTTCGGTGCAGAGCTGAATCTTGGGGGGTTGCGACGGAAAACTGACGCCGTCGGTCACAGGTATGCATCGAGTGTTTTTCCCCGCGGACGTAACATTGCCGAATCTCCACGTCAGCAAAGAGAGGTCGTCGTGGGGTTGAGCGGTCATGCTTCTTTTTGCAATGCCTCTCCTGAGGCGTCGGGGCATTTTTAACGCGGAGAAGCGAGGAGGGTGGCCGGCTGGCGGTTGAGCTCGATCATTCGCATCTGGGGAGGGTGTAGGGTTGATACTTGACTTCCACGGATGACACCTCGACGGGCTCGCCCAGCATGGCAGAAAGACGGGTTCGTCCCTTTCCAGCCGATTTGCCTCCAAGCTGCACTTTGGCTGCACCGTCTTCGTTTACTATGTAGCGTCTCTCCGGAGTCACGCATCGCATCTCTTCCTTTTCGCAGGGATACTGCTTGTCGCCAATTTTTTCGATCATGGCTTGTCTCTTGGGAAAGCCGCTGGCGTCATCTCGAGTGTAGGAAGTTCCATTGACCACTACGCGTTGTAGAGACTTGCCGTCGCAACCGTGTAAGTCCAAGAGCTTTTGACCGAGTACGTCGTCGACAAGGAACTGGCGGAGCTTCTTGTTAAAGTAGTAGTCGACGCGACAAAAAAGTATGTTCACGAGCCCTTTGGGTTCCTCTCCTTCACAGGAATCGTAGACGTTCAAAAGGGTCAGAAGCTTCTGGACGGGCACGCAGCTTTTCGACAGTATGAGGGCGAGTTTCGAAGCGAAGTATTTCGCTCTCGCGTATCCTCTCAGCTTTTTGTCGTAGACGAGATGCGCTCGGAAAAGCAGCAGCATAATGTACAGCTGGGTTCCGCGCGTCTTGGCGCAAGCCGCTCCGAGACACTGCGGTCGTTTGTCGTCGCATGCACCGCCTTTAGGCTTGCAAACGACGCCCGCGTCTCGCTGGGCTTCTTCTCGCTTGAAGAGTTCGAAGAGGTCGCCGTCCATCCAAACCGTGTAATCCAGACCGAGATCGATGAGGTGACAAACGCCGGCCTGAGGATCGCACACGACGTTGTCAGGACGAATGTCGCAAAGACAGAGCCCCAGGTCCGCCGTTCTGCAGATAGCCGCGTAGAGCGACAAAAAGAGTCGGTTCAGTGTCTTTGCGTCGACGTCGTTGCTTTGGAGGTATTTGAAGAGAGAGGTCTCCTGTTTCATCAGAGTGGCGGAAATGCTGCCGTGACAGCCCAGCGGCGCAGCCAACAAACTTTGGGCGTAGATGATAGGGTGGATACCTTCACGAGCAGCTATTCGCATCAAGGCGTTTTCTATCTTCATCTCTTCCAGTGGCTCCGACTCATCGTGACTGTACTTGGAGGTCACGCGCAACACGTCATTCTGCGGTGCGGTCTTCGCCCGGGGGTTTTTTCTCGAAGCTCCGGGGACATTGACGGGGGGGGACTTCGGGACGGAGTACGCATTGTTGAAAGAGCCTCTGCCGATGCACGCTACAACTCTACGAGGCGGAGAGTTGGGCAGAGTCACGGTTTTGGGCTGGGGGTAGACTTGGCTTTCGCCTTCTTTCAGTTCGCTGCATGGGCCCATGGGGCGGGTGTGTTTTTTGGTTGTTCGCGAAATTTTCGAAGGGCTGCCAGCCACTTGGACTCATCTTCTCCCAGCTCGCGCAACGCAGCGGCGGCCTGTCGTAGATACTCTTCCTTTTCTGTCAAAGACAGCTGGCATCGAAAAGAGCCCCCAGACGCCCCCGCAAGAAGCGCAGATTCCAAGCCAAAACGACGGAGGTTGTCCTCGTGGAAAAGATGATGAAAGAGAGGAATCTGGGACGCGTCGTCGTGGAAGTCCGCCAGCCGCGCGTCTATTCTGCACAGTGCCTCCATGGCCCAGAGACGAGTCGACATCGCCGCGGACGGCAACTTCGTTTGGCCATGGAAAACCCACTTCAGCACGGTGTAAGGGTCGCGGCTAAAGGCGGGCAGCACGGGTTCGTACTGCAAGATGTGCGCATCCGGCGACTGCAGCGCGAAGAGAGGGCGACGCGTCACTTTGGCCGTGGAGGAGCAGACCTCGGGCACAGATCGAGCGCCCACGAGCTCACCCGAGGCAATGCCGTAGTCCGTCACGACGGCGAGAAACCGGGGCTCGAAGACGTACGAAGTTCCCTCCACCGTCAACGAGGTCCGCTGTCCTTTGGACAGCATCCGGATGAGGACGTTTCGCGGGTAGAGATCGTTGTGCACCACGCCAAAGACGCTGGACATGCAGACGCAGGCGTGCATGATTTGAAGCACGAGATGCACCCAGTCGCCGCAATCGACGAAGACCTTCGCTGCGACGTCCTGGAGGCTTCCCTCGAAATGTTCCATGAACATGGTCAAAGACATGCTCGCGTCGCCGAAGGCTGTCGTCACGCCGTAGTGAAAGGGGTAGTGAGGTGTGACGCGCGAGAGCAGGAGTATGGTCTGTAGCATGGCGACGACGTGCTCTCGATAAGCCTGCATACGGGCTTTCCGAGACTTCCCGGAGAGGTCCAAGACTTTGGCGGCGCAGTTGGAGCTCTTCAGCACGGTGCCGTACTTCCCCTTGCCTATGACTTCTCCGAGAGGTTCGCATTTCCACTCGCGAAAGGCTCGCACTCTTTCGTCGAAGAATGTCATTTCCGTGTCACGGTCCCAAGTCTTGAACCTCTGTGCCGTGGACCACGCGCTGCAGCTGCGTT
>Ga0315287_10004702_pt1 | contig 13350 bp, 8 predicted proteins | sample YL17G11_0_MG_FD_205037 | JGI IMG/M metagenome (GOLD analysis project Ga0315287, IMG submission 205037) | Sediment microbial communities from Yellowstone Lake, YNP, Wyoming, USA - YL17G11_0 | ecosystem: Environmental > Aquatic > Freshwater > Lake > Sediment | place: USA: Wyoming | collected... | reverse complement strand
CGCCGAACTCGAAGACGACGCAGGGGTAGCGGCGCTGCGCGTGCGCCGAACTATCGCCGATCTCGAGGCGCTGCGCGGTTTCGCGCTGCCCCTCGTCGGCGTGCTCGACGCGTTGCCGGCGCAGACCTCGTGGCACACGTGGACGGCAGCGCTCGCATCGCTCGCCACGCGTGCGCTGCGACGTCCCGATCGCGTGCTCGCGGTGCTCGCCGAACTCGAGCCGATGGCAGCCGTCGATGCGGTGCCGATCGACGAAGTGCGACTCGTGTTGTCGCGCCGGCTGCTCGAAGTCTCGGTGCCGCCTCCGAAGCGCCGCTACGGGCGCGTGTTCGTCGCGCCGGTCGAAGCGGCGCGCGGCATGGCCTTCGACGTGGTCTTCGTGCCGGGTCTCGCGGAGCGGCTGTTTCCGCGCAAGATCGCCGAGGAGCCGATCCTGCTCGACGCCGCGCGCGCGCGTCTCGACGCGGGCCTCGCCACCAACACGCAGCGCGTTGCGAACGAACGCCGCGGATTGCGACTCGCGGTGGGCGCCGCGCGCGAGCAGGTCGTGCTCTCGTACCCGCGCCTCGATCTCGACGAAGCGCGGCCGCGCGTGCCGTCGTTCTACGCGCTCGAAGCGCTGCGCGCCGCCGAGGGCCGGCTGCCCGGCTTCGACGAACTCGCGAAGCGCGCGGAGACGCTCACGCTCGCGCGTGTCGGCTGGCCAGCGCCTCATGCACCCGAAGACGCCATCGATGCCGCCGAACACGATCTTGCGGTGCTCGACGCGTTGCTGCGCGATCCCACGCCGCGACCCGGCACGGCCCGCTATCTGCTCGACGCGAATCCCCACCTCGGGCGCGCGCTGCGCTTCCGCGGACGGCGCTGGTGGAAGCGCTGGACCTGGGCCGACGGGCTCGTCGCGGCACCCGAGCCGGGCCGCGAAGCCGCCGCCGCACGCGGACTCGAAGCGATCCGCGATCACGCGCTCGCGGCGCGCTCGTTTTCGCCGACGGCGCTGCAGCACTTTGCCGCGTGTCCGTATCGATTCTTCTTGCAAGCCGTGCATCGGCTCGCGCCGCGCGAAGTTCCCGAGGCGATCGAGGAGCTCGATCCGCAGGGGCGCGGATCGCTCGTACACGAAGTCCAGTTCGAGCTGTTCCAACGACTCGAAGCGGAGGCGTTGCTGCCAGTGCGCACCCCACACCTCGAACGCGCGCGCGTGCTGCTCGACGAGGTACTCGACGCCGCGGCTGCGCGTGCCAGTGACCAGCTCGCACCGGCGATCGCGCGCGTCTGGGAAGACGGCATCGAGTCGATCCGCGCCGACCTGCGCGAGTGGCTGCGGCGCGCCGCCGAAGACGAATCGGGATTCGTGCCGTGGCGCTTCGAACTCTCCTTCGGCCTGCCGGGCCGCCGCAGCCAGGCGGATCCGCACTCGACGCCCGACCCCGTGTCGCTCGACTGTGGCATCCAGCTGCGTGGCTCGATCGATCTGGTCGAGCGCCGTGCCGACGGCGCACTGCGCGCAACCGACCACAAGACCGGCAGGGATCGCGTCGGTCGCGACGCGATCACCGGGGGCGGCGAGGCGTTGCAGCCGGTGCTCTACGCGCTCGCGCTGGAGAAGCTGTTCGCCGGCAGCCCCGTCACGGCCGGACGTCTGTACTACTGCACCGCGACGGGCGGGTTCCAGGAACGTGTGGTGCCGCTCGACGCGGAGACGCGCGCGGCGGCGGTCGTCGTCGCGGAAGCGCTCGATGCGGCGCTCTCGAAGCCGTTCCTGCCCGCGGCGCCCGCGAAAGGTGCCTGCACGTTCTGCGACTATCGCGTCGTCTGCGGTCCGTATGAGGAACTCCGCACCTCGCACAAGCCGGCCGCCGCGTTGGAAGCGCTTGCGCGTGTGCGAGGCCTGCGTTGACCGCCACCGTGCTCCCCGACGCCGACGCGCGCCGCCGCATCCGCGAGGCGCTGGATGCGACGCTCTTCGTCGAAGCCGCCGCCGGCACTGGCAAGACGACGGAACTGGTGGCGCGTCTGGTGGCGCTGCTGCGCGGTGGGCATGCGACGCTCGATCGCGTCGTCGCAGTCACCTTCACCGAAAAGGCTGCCGGCGAGATGAAGCTGCGCGTCCGTGCGGAGATCGAGCGCGCGCGCGTGGACACAGCGACCAGCGCCGAGCAGCGCGCGCGCTTCGAGCACGCGCTGAGCCAGCTCGAACTCGCGCGGATCGGCACCATCCACGGCTTCTGTAGCGACCTGCTGCACGAGCGTCCGATCGAAGCGGGCATCGACCCGCTCTTCGAAGTGGCCGACGAGGATGCGCAGAACGAGCTGCTGGATCGCGTCTTCGACGGCTGGTTCGAGCGCACACTCGCCTCGCCGCCCGAAGGAGTGCGGCGTCTGCTGCGCCGCCGCGCGCGCGGCCGCGACGCGAATGGTCCGCGCGAGCTGCTCCGCGACGCCGTGAAGTCGCTGCTCGATCACCGCGACTTCGCGAGCCCGTGGCGACGCGACGCGTTCGACCGCGACGCCGGGATCGACCACGTCGTCGCGCAGCTCGCCGAACTCGGCGCACTCGCGGCGCGCGCTGCGAACCCAGACGAGTGGCTCCCGAAGAACCTCGCCGAGATCGAGCGCTTCGTCGCCGAGCTTCGCCATCGCGAACAGGTGCGCGGTCGGGACTACGATGGCCTCGAAGCCGAGCTGCGTCAGCTCGCGAAGTCGCCCAGCGTACACTGGCACTGGAAGGGAAGCGCGCGCCGTCCGTTCGCGAAGGGGTTGTCCGCCGAATCCGTCCGCGCGCAGCGCGACGCTGCGAAGCAGGCCCTCGACGCGCTGATCGAAGTCGCGGACGCCGACCTCGCGCCGCTATTGCAAGCGGAGCTGGCACCGGTCGTCGAGGCCTACCAGGCCGCGAAGCAGCGCGCGGGCATGCTCGACTTCCTCGATCTGTTGGTGCGCGCGCGCGATCTGCTGCGCAGCGAGGCGTCGGTGCGCGCGGAGTTGCAGGCGCGCTTCACGCACTACTTCGTCGACGAGTTCCAGGACACCGACCCGCTGCAAGCGGAGATCGTGTTGCTGTTGGCCGCGGACGATCCGGCGCAGAACGACTGGCGCCGTGTGGCGCCGCGGCCCGGCAAGCTCTTCCTCGTCGGTGATCCGAAGCAGTCGATCTACCGCTTCCGGCGCGCGGATGTCGCAGTCTACGAACAGGTAAAGCAGCAACTCGCCGCGCAGGGCGCCGACGTGGTGCAGCTGAATGCGAGCTTCCGCAGCGTTCCGCAGATCCAGGCGGCGGTGAACGCCGCGTTCGCGCCGCGCATGACGGGCGCCGCGGATGGATCGCAAGCCGCGTACGTTCCGCTCGAAGCGGTGCGCGCCGACGTCACCGAACGACCGAGCGTGATCGCGTTGCCGGTTCCGCAACCGTACGGCCGCTTCGGTCGCGTCTTCCCCTACGCGATCGAGCAATCGCTCCCCGATGCGGTGGGCGCCTTCGTCGAATGGCTCGTGCGCGAAAGCGGCTGGACCGTCTCCGAGCGCGAACGGCCGGACGAGCGCGTGGCGATCGCGCCGCGGCACATCTGTCTGTTGTTCCGCCGTTTCAAGCGCTATCGCGACGACGTGACGCGGCCCTACGTGCGCGGCCTCGAAGTTCGCCGCATCCCGCACGTGCTGGTCGGCGGCCGCTCGTTCCACGATCGCGAAGAAGTGCTCGCGATCCGCAACGCGCTCGTTGCGATCGAGTGGCCCGATGACGAGCTACGCGTATTTGCGACGCTACGGGGTCCCCTCTTCGCAGTGGCGGACGACACGCTGTTGGCGTTCCGGCAACGCGCGGGCCGCATCCATCCGCTGCGGCGTATCGACGCGGCGGCGCTCGGCCCGGTGGAGCGCGAGGTCGCCGATGCGCTTGCGGTGCTCGCGAAGCTGCACGCCGGGCGCAATCACCGGCCGCTCGCGGAGACCGTCGCGCAACTGCTCGCCGCGGTTCGCGCGCACGCGGGGATCGCGATCTGGCCGACCGGCGAGCAGGCGCTCGCGAACTGTCTGCGCTGCGTGGATCTCGCGCGCCTCTTCGAGCGGAACGGAGCGGCGTCGTTCCGCGCATTCGTCGAAGCGCTGGAAGCGCAGGCCGAGAGCGGCGCGGCACCGGAAGCGCCGGCCGTCGAAGAGGGCACCGAAGGCGTGCGTATCATGAACGTCCACCGCGCCAAGGGTCTCGAGTTCCCGGTGGTGATCCTCTGCGATCCCACCTGCCGTGCGACGCGCGAGCCGCCGACCCGCCACGTCGATCCGGTTCGCGGTCTGTGGGCCGAAGCGATCGCCGGCTGCGCGCCGCGCGAACTCATCGAAGCCCACGCGCTCGAAGCGCGCCGCGATCGCGCGGAAGCGGTGCGGCTCACCTACGTCGCCGCGACGCGCGCGCGCGATCTGCTGGTGGTGCCGGTGATCGGCGATCCGCGCGACGAGGACGCCGCAGAGGGCTGGCTCGATGTGCTGCTGCCCGCGCTGCATCCTGAGCGAGGGGCGCGCCGCAATCCGGAGGTTGCGCCGGGCTGTCCCGCGTTCGGCAACGACTCGGTTTGCGAGCGACCCGAGGCGTTGCGCGTCGGTGCTGCGGCATCGGTGGCGCCGGGCCTGCACCGACCGGCGTTCGGTTCTCATCGCGTCGCGTGGTGGGATCCCCAGTTGCTCGTGCAGGACCGCGAGCCGACCGCCGGGCTGCGCCAGCAGAGGATTCTCGAAGCCGACCGGGAAGGGGTCGTCGCTGCCGAGGGCGTGCGCGCATGGGAGGCCTGGCGGTCTGCGCACGACGCGGCGCTCGCGTGCGGCGCGGAGGAGTCGCTGCGGACGCGCACGGTGACGGCGCTCGCCGCGGAAGACGCGGTGCCAACCGAGGCGGAGGGGGGAGCGGTCGTCGAAATCCAGGAAGTCGGTGGCGCGCGCGGCACGCGACCGGGTGGGCAGCGTTTCGGCTCGCTCGTGCACGCGATCCTCGCTGCCGTCGATCTGGGCACCGGGGGGGCGGCCGCAGTGCGCGCGCTTGCGGAGCAACAGGGACGCATCGTCGGTGGGAACAACGAGGAAATCGCTGCGGCGATCGAAGCGGTGGCCGCGGCGCTCGCGCACCCGCTGCTGCGCCGCGCCGCCGCGGCCGCTTCGCGCGGCGAGCTGCGTCGCGAGACGCCGGTGTGGCTGCGGCTCGCGGATGGCACGCTCGTGGAAGGCGTCGTCGATCTCGCGTTCCGCGAGAGCGGCGTCTGGACCGTGGTGGACTTCAAGACCGACCGCGATCTCGAACTGAATCGCGCCAAGCATCGAGTGCAGGTACAGCTCTACGTCGCGGCGATCGCAGCCGCGACCGGTGAAGCTGCGCGCGGCGTGTTGCTGGCGGTGTGAAGGAGGAATCGTGGGGTATCGCGTGATCCAGTGGGCGACCGGCAATCTCGGCCGGGCCGCGATCGAGGGCATCGTCTCGCATCCGGAGCTCGAGCTGGTCGGCTGTTGGGTGCACTCTCCCGAGAAGGCTGGTCGCGATGTCGGTGAGATCGTCGGGATCGCGCCGGTCGGCGTGCGCGCGACGAGCGACGTCGATGCGCTGCTTGCGATGGAAGCAGCGTGCGTGCTCTACAGCCCGCTGCTCGGGAAGCCCCGAGACGTGATGCGCATCCTCGAGTCCGGCAAGAACGTCGTGACGCCGCTCGGCTGGTTCTTTCCGGACCGCAACAGCAAGACGACCGCCGAACTCGAAGCTGCGTGCCGGCGCGGTGGCGTGACCCTGCACGGAACCGGCATCCATCCGGGCGGCATCACCGAGCGCTTCCCGCTGATGATCTCGGCACTGTCGCGCAACATCCGCCACGTGCGCGCGGAGGAGTTCTCCGACATCCGCAGCTACGCGGCGGTGAACGTGGTGCGCGACGTGATGCTGTTCGGCAAATCACCCGAGGACGCGGTGAAGAGTCCGATGCTGCGCATCCTCGGCGGCGGCTTCGAGCAGTCGATCCGGATGATCGCGTTCGCGCTCGGCTTCGATCTCGATCCGCAAACGCGCACGCACCATGAGATGGCCGTCGCGACGGCACCGATCGAGTCGCCGGTGGGGACGATCGCGCCTGGCACCGTCGCGGCGCAGCGTTTCAGCTGGCAGGGGACCGTGCGCGGCGAGCCGGTCATCACGGCCGCGGTGAACTGGCTGATGGGCGAAGAGCATCTCGATCCGCCGTGGACCTTTGGCCCGGAGCGCGAGCGCTTCGAGATCGAGATCAGCGGCGATCCGCCCGCGAGGGTCATCTTCCACGGATTGCACCCGACGGATCTGGGCGCCGCGCAGCAGCGAAATCCCGGCATGGTCGCGACGGCGATCCACTGCGTGTCGGCGATTCCGTTCGTCTGCCGCGCCGAGCCAGGGATCCTCACCTATCTCGATCTGCCGCTCGTGCACGGTCGCGCAGATGCGGCGCTCGCGAGGCCGCAATGAGCGATCTGCTACCCGAAGCCGAAAACGCGCGCCGCGCGGTGCGCTGGATCTCGGATCAACGCCGCGAGAAACCGGAGCAGTCGCTGGCGGCGCTGCTCGATCAGGCGATGCTGCGCTTCGACCTGACGCCGGTGCAGTGCGAGCGGCTGATCGAGTTCTACCGTGACGCGTGAACGGGACCCTCTCAGCAGCGCGCGGCGCGCGGTACGCTGCCGGCATGGAATACGCACACATCTCGCTCGCGCAGCAGGACGAGTTCGCCGTCGTGACGATGCGTCGCCCAGAGCGTCGCAACGCGCTCTCGGAGCCGCATCTTCGAGAGCTGTTGCACGCCTTCGAGACGATCGGCGCCGGTGCGGCACGTGGCGCCATTCTCGCCGCCGAGGGTCCCGTGTTCTCGGCGGGTCACGACTTCGCCGACATGCACGGGCGTCGGCTCGACGAGATGCGCCGGCTGCTGCTGCTTTGCGCCGAGCTGATGCAGAAGATCCAGGCGATCCCGCAACCGGTGATCGCAGAGGTCGCGGGTCTGGCGACCGCCGCGGGTTGCCAACTCGTCGCGACTTGCGATCTCGCGGTCGCTGGCGAGTCGTCGCGCTTCCAGGTGCCGGGCGGTCGCGGTGGTTGGTTCTGCACCACGCCCGGTGTGGCACTCGCGCGCGCCGTCGGGCGCAAACAAGCCTTCGAGATGCTCGCGACCGGCGACGCGATCGATGCACCGACGGCGCTCGCCTGGGGTCTCGTGAACCGCGTCGTTGCGGACGCCGACGTGGCGCGCGAGACACGCGCGCTGCTCGCTCGTGCGACGCGCGGCAGCACCTTCTCGAAGGCGCTCGGCAAGCAGTCGTTCTATCGGCAGATCGATCTCGACCTGCCGGCCGCCTACGCCTACGCCACCGAAGTGATGGCGGCCGCCTCGCAGACCGAGGACGCACAAGAGAACCTGCGCGCATTCCTCGAGAAGCGCCCGCCGCGCTTTGCGAATCGTTAGAGGTCGTCGCTCAGCGCGCGAGTGCCGCCGGTGCTGCCGGTGCGGCCCGCGCAATCCAGGGCGCGATGTCGACGACTTCGAGACGGTCGCCACCGATCACGACGACGTGGTCGCCTGCTGCGTCGAGTGCGGTACGTCCCTTCACGTCGACCGCGTCGATGATGCGTCCGCGGAACGGATCCAGCACCTGCAGTCCGCGCTCTCCGATCAAGAAGACGGCGCCGCCTTGCACGGTGGCGTCCGTGACGGCGCCGATCGAATCCGGCTTCGGCCGATCGAGCGCGCGCGCGCTACGACTACCCGACACGTCGAAGCAGGCGAGTCCATGCGCGCCCAGCACGACCGCGATCCCGTCGCCCACGCGAATGCCGCGCGGCGCTAGACCCCGCGGGAGTTCCGCAGCGCGGACGAACTCGGCGGGTCGGGGGTCGCGCGCTGATCCTGCGTAGAGCCACTGATCATCGAGTACGAGCAGCGTGTCTCCGTTGCGCGCGATGCCCCGGAGCGGTCGATCGAAGAGGCGCTCGACGGGTCCGCCATCGAGTGGGGTGCGAAGCAGGCCGCGGGTGCCCGCGACGATCAATCGCCCGTCGACCTCCTCGACACCAGCGACGGCTCCCGCGGCTCCGCGGTCGAGCGCGAAGACGAGCCGGTATGCGCCGCCCTGGCGCGCGACGACCTCGAGGCCGTCGTCACCGAACAGCACGACGCGATTGCCCACGCGTCGCACGCCGGAGAAGCTCGCGATCCCGGTCGGACGCTGGTAGGTCGCGACGATGCGCGGTGCAGTCGGGTCGGAGAGATCGAGCTCGCGGAAACTGCCGTTCGGCGAAAGCGCGATCGCGCGGCCGACGTCCGTCGCCACCCCGGCGAGCCCACCGCCGGCGTTCCAGTCCGACCTTCGAGCCTGCTGCGTCGGCCAGCTCGCGATCGGTACGAAGAATCGCTCCCAATAGGGCGCGGCGGAGTGAGCGAACAGCGCAGATCCACCGGCGCGACGGTCTGCGTCCGGGATGCGCTGGCTGAACTGTTCGGTCCAGATCGGCTCCGCGTCCCCGTTGCGCTGCAACGAAACGGTGGTCTCCGCGACCACGCCCGATTTCGCGAGCCGGCCCTCCTGATCGTGCGCCGAGGCGGTGCGCTCGTCGTGGCGAATCGTCAGTGTTGCGGCGGCGGGGCCGTCGACGAGCGGGATGCCTGCGGCGGCATAGGCCTCACGGGCACGTTCTGTGAACAGCGTGCGGAGTCGCTCCGCTTCGCCGACTCCGGCTGCGATTTCGATGCGCAGCCCGACGGAACTCCAGTGTGACGAGCGTCGTGCATCGACTCCGGCGAGCGTTCGCTGCGCCTCGGCTGTGTAGTCGCTGGTCGGATGCTGTTGCACGAAGGCCGCGAGCGCGTCGGGGCGCCCGGCAAAGCCGCCGGCGCGGAGATACGTCGCGTTGCCGCTCGCGCGCGCAGCGAACTCGCCGCTCGGGAACGTCGCGAGGAAGCGGTCGTAGGCGGCGGGCGTCGCTTCGGCACGGGCCGCTTCGAATACGCGCGCTTCGAGTCGGCGGGTCAGCTCGGCAGTCGCCTGGCTATCGGGGTGCTCGCTGCGAAACCGCGTGAGCGCTTCGGACGTCGGGTCGCGTTCCAGCTGCAGCACCGCCAAACGTTCTTTCGCTTCGGCGTTGTGGGGAGAGTTGGGATGTTCGGCAAGGAAGCGGCGATAGGCCTGCGTCGAGTCCTGCGCTCGCACCTGGTCCCAGCCTTGACCGGCGCAGCTCGCGAGGGCGAGGGCGAGGAGGAGCGAGAAACTTCGCTTCGTGGAGTTGGGGCGCATGCCGGCGGTCCTCAGCACTGGGGGCGGAAGCGCCCGTTCGTGGATCGGCGCGCCCTCGGAGGCCCTTGAGTCGTACGGAGCGCCAAATGCTCCGCAGCGACCGCGCTTCAGGGACTCCCGGATCACGACATTGCGCTGGATCGGCAACTTTGCCGCAACGACGCGCGTTCGCGCAGCGAGGCGGCGGCGCGCAGCGATGCGATTCGGTATCGAGTCGGTGCGCCGTCCGCTGCCAGGAGTCCCCGATGCCCGATTCCCATTCCGACTTTCCCATCGCGATCATCGGCGCCGGCTTCGCGGGGATCGGGACCGCGATCCAGCTGAAGAAGGCCGGGATCCATTCCTTCACGATCTTCGAGCGCGCGGGCGAGATCGGCGGCACCTGGCGCGACAACACCTATCCCGGCGCAGCGTGCGACGTTCCTTCGCACGCATACTCGCTCTCCTTCGAGCAGAACCCCGACTGGACGCATCGCTACTCGCCGTCGGAGGAGATCCAGAACTATCTGCTCGGCGTCGTCGACAAGTGGCAGCTGCGCTCGCATCTGCGGCTCGGTACCGAGATCGTCGAGGCGCGCTTCGACGAGACGCAGGGGACCTGGACGCTCACCACGGACAAGGGCGACACCTTCGCCGCACGCGTCGTGGTGTCGGGCGTCGGGGGACTCGTCGATCCGGCACTGCCCGACATCAAGGGTCTCCAGAGCTTCCGCGGCGAACTCTTCCACACCGCGCGCTGGAACCACGACTACGAAGTGACCGGCAAGCGCGTCGGCGTGATCGGAACGGGGGCGAGCGCGGTGCAGGTGGTGCCGTCGATTGCGCCGCAGGTCCTGCGCCTCGCCGTCTTCCAACGCACGCCCGCGTGGGTCGTGCCGAAGCGCGACAAGCGCTACTCGGCGCGCGCGCGCCGGCTCTACGCGCGCTTCCCGGTTCTGCTGCACGCGAGCCGCTTCCTCCAGTATCTGTCGAGCGAGATCTGGGGCCCAATGATCTTCCTCGATGCGCCGCGCCTCTCGGCGGTCGGCGAGCGGCTATCGATGGCGCATCTGCACGCGCAGGTGAAGGATCCGGTGCTCCGCGAGAAGCTGACGCCGCACTTCCAGTTCGGCTGCAAGCGCATTCTGGTGTCGGACGACTACTGGGCGAGCTTCGAACGCGAGAACGTCGATCTGGTGACGGAGCCGATCGAGGAGATCGTGCCGGAAGGCATCCGCACTGCGGACGGCAAGCTCCATGAGCTGGATGCGCTCGTGCTCGCCACCGGGTTCGCGCTCGGGCTCGCGTCGGCGCCGTTCCCGATCACCGGCCGCGGCGGGCGCCTGCTCGACGAGGTGTGGAAGGAGGGCGCGGTCGCCTACAAGGGCATGACCGTCGCAGGCTTCCCGAACTGGTTCATCCTGATGGGCCCCAATACCGGTCCGGGACACACCTCGGTACTCGTCTACACCGAAGCCCAGATCGCCCACGCGCTCGGCGCGATCCAGAAGCTTCGCCGCGAAGGACACAAGTGGGTGGACGTCCGGCAGTCCGTGCAGGACCGGTACAACGCCGGCATCCAGGGTCGCATGAAGCACATGGTCTGGTCCACCGGCTGCCACAGCTGGTATCTGTCGAAGGACGGGAGCAACCACTCGCTGTACCCGGGCCTTGCGGCCGAGTACGCTCTGCGGGCTCGTCACTTCGATCCGGGCGACTACGAGATCGCGCGATTCTGAACGCCGGCGCGGCTAGCCGCGCCGCTCGCAGCGCCTCGTCGTCGCGCGAGCCCGAGCAGCGCGAGGGCCGCTGCGAACGCGCCGCCGGCGGGCTCGGGAACGCTGAAGAACGTGACGGTTTCGAGGTTCGCGCCCCCGCCGTACTGGAACTCGCCGGCCTGATCGAAGGGGAGCACCGTGAGCGCGCCGACTGCGGCGCCGGCGACGAGCCGATAGGTCCCGTCCGCGAGCGGGGTGGGCGCGGCGTCGAAGAAGTCGGCGAAGGCGAGCTGGCCCGACGGGAGCGGGGGCGGCCCGTTGACCATCGTCTCGATCTCGGTGACCAGGCCGAGCGTCGCCGCGTCCTCGATCAGGAAGAGCAGGAAGCCGCAATTCGTGCAGGCGTTCTGATAGGCCACGCTCGGCGTCGAGGTCAGGTTCATCGCGCCGTTCGCCGGATCGGTGACGGTGACGACGCCGTCGGGCTGCTGCGGAGCGAATGGCAGCGTGGCGGTGCGCACGCCGCCGTTCACCGAAAGCGACCAGCTGCCGGCCGGATACGCCTCGAGCAACGCCGCGAGGCTCGCGAAGCCCGCGGCGGGCGGCGCCGGTTCGACTCGCTCGCACAGCACCACGCCGGGGCCGCTCTCACAGGGCAGCGCGAAGGCACCCCGGCCAGGCGGCGTCAGCACGGCGGAGCTGACTCCGCTGCCCTCGACCTCGCCGTCGATACGCCACCCGTTCGCATCTCGGACAGCGAGGAGCGTCACCAGGCTGACCGCGGGCTGCGCCTTCGCCTGGAACGAAGTCGCCACCATCATCGCGATCAACAGCATCCTTCCCGTCATGCGATCTCCTTCCCCTCGCACACGCTGCGTAACGATCAGTGCGACGGGCGGCGGCGCCTCGCCTCTGCCGCCAGCGTCAGAGCCGCTGTCGCCGCGAGCAGCAGCTGACTCGGCTCGGGGGCGATCCGGAATCCCCACTCATTGAACTCGCTCGCCGGGTTCTGTTCGAGGTGGTTCGATGCGAAGAGGTAGGTGGATTGGTCGTCCCAGCTGCCGCCGCGCAGACCGCGATAGCTGGGTGTGGTCGTGACCGTCTCGTTCCACTCATAGACGTTCCCGCCCTGGTCGAAGGTGCCGAACGGGCTCGATGCCGACGTGTAGGCGCCGACGTCCGAGAGGTAGTTGAACTGGTAGTCGCGGGAACTCGATCCGGTGAGCGCATAGGTACCGCTCCAGAAGTTGCCCGCCCGATCGATGCTGGGAGGCGGCGCGGAGACCGGTTCCGCATCCGTCGCCATCGGGTAGTCGTAGTAGACGTCGAGCCCTGCGTCGTAGTACGCCGCCTTGTACCACTCGTCCTCGGTCGGAAGGAAGTATCGCGCACCGGGATTGCGCGTGATCGAATTCGCCGCGACGCCGTTCGGCGTGATCGTGTAGGCGCCGGTCTCGGTCGTGCCCGCGCCCTGCGCGCCGTTCGGCTGGGCGTTGTGGAGCCAGTTGGCGAAACGAAGCGCGTCGTAGAACGACACGAAGACCACCGGGTTGTTGCCGCGTCCACTCTTCACGCCGTAGAAGTAGCTGCCCGGGGCTCCGCCGCGCGTGATGCCACCGAGTGCATCGCTGTCCATCGAGGGGTTGTAGAGATTGTTCGGATCGGCGTCTGCCACTGCGTTCAGGAACTCGGCGTACTGCGCATTCGTCACCTCGTAGCGGCCGATCGAGTACTCGTACGCCACGGCGCCACAGAGGGTCGAGAAGCAGTTGTTGGTCGAATCGGGCGTGTTGTTCGGGCTCGTGATGTCGACCCGCTCGAGTACGAGAGCATGGACGGGCATTGCGACGAACAGAGCAACGAGCACGAAGAGTCGATGCATGCGGATGTCCACCTTTCCACGATTAGATTCACGACGGGCGGAAGCGCGATACGAGCTCCCGTCACCGCCTCCGCGCAGCAACCGCGATTATGACCGTCCACTGGGGAGGGTCAATCGGATCGGACGAACTCCTCAGCGAAGCCGCGCACGAGGCCGAGACGTCAGCTGCACGACCTTTTCGCTCGGCGCATCCGCGTGCTGATCGCGATACCTTCGAACACGATGCCGCCTCGAATCGACGCATCCGCTCTCGCTACGCGGCCGATTGCAGAGCTCGCCGCGGCGCTGGGGCTTGGCGCGGGCGCGTGGCGGCCCTACGGCGATGACGTTGCGAAGCTCGATCCTGCACTGCTCGACGCACCTCGGCGTCGCTCCGGTACGCCGCGCCTGGTGCTGGTCTCGGCGATCACGCCGACCGCCGCGGGTGAGGGCAAGACCACCACCAGCATCGGGCTCGCGCAGGGTCTCGCGGGTCTCGGTGAATCGGTT
>Ga0315287_10004700_pt1 | contig 13354 bp, 9 predicted proteins | sample YL17G11_0_MG_FD_205037 | JGI IMG/M metagenome (GOLD analysis project Ga0315287, IMG submission 205037) | Sediment microbial communities from Yellowstone Lake, YNP, Wyoming, USA - YL17G11_0 | ecosystem: Environmental > Aquatic > Freshwater > Lake > Sediment | place: USA: Wyoming | collected... | reverse complement strand
GCAGTAAGCACCAAAGGTGATTCAAGGGCTGGGTATGGAGGTTGCAGCTGCATCAACCGGGGCTGCTTCCGCCAGTTGTTCCCGGAGAAAAAACAGCATTTGCAAGGCGGTCAGGTTGCGCATCTGCATGCCATATTCCAAACTATGTGGAATGGAGAAATCGGTAAAATTAATATACGAGATGGAACTAAGGTGCGCCGGATCGATCATCCCCTTGTCTGGCAGAGGCTGGACTGCCAGCCAGAAATTCCAGAGCGGTAGTTGGTACTCCAAGGCGAGCCGGGCAATTGTGGCATTGATGGGATTACCGCCTTCAACGTCATCGGCTTTGGTAGCCAGAATGGGAATAATACCCTTGGCAATTGTACCTTCGATGATGGTGCGCAGGTTGAGCTCGAAAGAGGCCGGGTCTTCGCGGAGGTAGTAGGCATCGTTGGTGCCTATGGAAATAAAGGCAAAACCGGGATGGTCGAGGCGGTACTGGCAGTCGAGCAGGGTCTCTTTGTTCAGGCACTGCTCACCGGTCCAGAGGCTGCTCAACAGGCCGGCGGTGTTCAATCCGTTTTTTGCAGCCAGGCTGGGGCGTTTAAAGGAACCCTGAAAATAATCTATAGCAGGCTGGAGGTACGTGTACTCTCCAAGATTGTAATTACCGTCAAAGCCGACCAGGAAGGCCGGGGCTGCGCTGATGCAATCGCCGATGCGGGAGAAAACGTGGGGGTTATTCCCCAGGCTCCGCCCATGGCGGTAAATTTCGCGCAGGCGGTCGCTGATTTTTTCAGGGACAACCGGCAGCTGCTTCCAGAAATCCGGAAGGAGCGGTGTACGGCTGGGTGTCAGGGTTGATTCGACGGTCAGAGGGGAGGCGCTGGGAGAGGCAACGAGGAGGGTTGGGGATGACAAGCTGCCAACGGGTGTAGGCACGGCCTCCGTGGGGGTGACCGGGGCTGAAGAAATACAAGCCACAAGGAATAATAGCAGGAGACAACTGTTTATCACGGCGATCTTTAGCCTGCTTTTTTGCAATTGCCTGCCCGGATTCATATACTATTCAATTAACCGATTTCGCGATCGCGGCAATGTGTTCCGGTGTATTTCCGCAGCAGCCGCCCACTACGCGCGCCCCCAACGCAACAGATTTCCTGGCAAATTCGGCCATCTGCTCCGGCGTCACGTCAAAGACAGTTTTCCCGTCCAGCATACGCGGTAAGCCTGCGTTGGGCTTCAGCCATAACGGGAAACCCGGCTCTGCAGCAGCGTATTCCTGTGCCACCGTTTCCGCGTTTTCCAACGAGCTGCCGCAATTGGCACCCACCAGGGCAGCGCCCATCTCTTTGTAGCGTTTGATCATCTCCGCAGGTCCGACGCCCATCATCGTGCGCGTGCCGCGGTCATAACTAAAGGAGACTACTATGGGTAGATCGGTGATGTTGCGCGCCGCTTTGAAAGCCGCATCGGCTTCATCGAAAGCAAACATGGTCTCGATGACTAGTAAATCCACGCCACCCGCCACCAGACCCTGGACCTGTTCCGTAAATGCGGCGCAGGCATCCTCCGGAGTGAGAGCACCGTAAGGTTTCATCAGCAGGCCGATCGGCCCGATGGAACCTGCGACCAGGATCCCGCTACGGATTGAAGCGGCTTTTCGGGCCAGTTCGACGGCACGTGTGTTGATCTCAGCCACGCGTTGTCCATTTTTCGAGTCCTTCATCCGCAAGCGCGTCCCTCCGAAAGTGCACGTCAGAATAATGTCCGAACCGGCCGCTACGAATGCCGATTCGAGCTTCAGGATTAGATCAGGCTGGTCGAGCACCAGGTCTTCGGGAGCGATACCGGGCTGGAGACCCATCTGGTGCAGGTTGGTGCCTGTAGCTCCGTCGGCAACGAAAGTTTTACCTGATTGCAATTGTTCCAGAAATTTGTTCATAAATTCTCCGCGCGTGGCCCAATTATACCGGTTGATTGGGCGGGATTATACTCCACCACTATTAGATTAAACCTTCTGTCCCAGGGCTTTCATAAAGCCCGAAAGCCTGGCAACTCCCCCACCCCGAACCCCGGCACCACCTTTGATTCCTCACATCGACACCTCAAGGCGTCGATATGGCTGCTGGCGGCTTGTCCCGCGGAGGTACTGTGCGAAAGCCGCCTCGGCCTATGTCGTTGTGTAGTAAAATCTTTCTTCAGAGATATCCCTATTCATTCGGAAAAGAAAACCTTGCCACCCCGTAAAGAAAGTATTAAAGCCAAAGCCGGTTCCATTACTGATCGGACCCAACCGCTCATCCAGTTACGGCAGGTCTATAAAGTCTATGAGACCACCGCAGGCGATTTTCCCGCCCTGAGGGGTATCAACGCGGACGTCCATCCTGGCGAGTTCCTCGGCGTGATCGGAAAATCGGGCGCGGGGAAATCCACTTTGATGAACATGATCACCGGAGTGGACCATCTCACTTCCGGTGAGGTGATTATCCATAATGAGAATGGGCCAGTTTCGATCCATACCTTGTCCGAGGATGCCCTGGCGTTGTGGCGCGGGCGCAGCATGGGAGTTGTTTACCAATCCTTCCAACTCTTGCCGATGCTTACATTGGTGGAAAATATCCTACTCCCGATGGACTTATGCGGCCTCTATAACCGTACCGAAAGCCGTGCCCGCGCCCTTGAGCTCTTGCGCATGGTCGAACTTGAAGAACACGCCTATAAACTCCCCAATTACATCTCCGGGGGTCAGCAGCAACGCGTGGCGATTGCGCGCGCCCTTGCCAACGATCCGCCGATTCTCATCGCCGATGAACCGACCGGCAGCCTGGACTCGGTGACGGCTGAACACGTCTTTGAAGTCTTCGAGCACCTGATCGAGAACGGGAAGACCATCATCATGGTCACGCACGATAACAGTCTGGCGCCGCGCTTCACCCGCCACTTGGTCATACAGGACGGCGAAATAATCCCGGACCCTTCGCCAACCTCACACCTTGCCGGTGTCCTGCCGGAAGGACAACGTGGTCAGCCCGGACGCGGAAAGGGGAAAAAATGACCTCAGCCAACCGCCCGGCCCCGGCCGCAGAAGCAGTCATCCAGTTGCAGAAGGTGGTTAAAACCTTCAAGAACGCCGCGGGTGAGTTCCCCGTCCTCAAAGGCATTGACCTGACCCTGCGAGGCGGCGAGTTCGTCGCCATTATCGGCAAATCGGGCAGCGGCAAGTCCACACTGCTTAATATGATCACCGGCATCGACCATCCCACGGGCGGACAGGTGGTCATCAACGGCGTAAATATCTACAAAATGAACGAGAGTCAGCGGGCGCTTTGGCGCGGGCGGAACCTAGGAATTGTCTTCCAATTCTTCCAACTCCTGCCCATGCTGACCCTGCTGGAGAATGTAATGCTGCCGATGGACTACGTCGGCTTGTACGATTTCGACGAACGCCCGATGCGAGCCATGGAACTGCTAAAGATGGTCGGGCTGGAGAAACAGGCGCACAAACTCCCCGCACTGGTCTCGACCGGACAGCAGCAGAGCGCCGCAATCGCACGCGCCCTGGCGAACGACCCGCCCGTCATCGCCGCTGACGAGCCGACCGGGAACCTGGACTCGCGTTCGGCGGAGGCCATTATCAACCTGTTCGACCATCTGGTGCGCAGTGGAAAAACGATAGCAATGGTCACCCACGACCCATCGCTTACCGGGCGGACTTCACGAACCATCATCATCTCCGATGGTGAACTGGTGGATGAGACGGTGGCGCATTGTTTGCCGTTGCTGGATCATCGTCAAATGTTGGAAGCAACCCGCCATCTGGAACACTTTTCTTACCAACCGGGAAGCACCATCCTTCAGCAGAACCAGCATGTGGATTATTTCTTCATGATTGAGCGCGGCGTAGTTGAAGTTGTGCTGTGCCCCACCCGGGAACCGGGACTACTCCGCGGGCAGAAACGGAAAGACACCCGCGTGGCCCGCCTTGGGCCGGGACAATTCTTCGGCGAAATTGAACTATTGCAGGGTGGCCAATCCATCGCCTGCATCCGCGCCGCTTCTGACGCGCCGGTGGAACTGATTGCTCTGCACCGGGATCCTTTTATCAAATTACTCGGCGATTCGCCTCTGACGGAAGAAATGATTGGAAGGATTGTACAGAGGCGGTTGGAAGAGAACCGCACTGCCGACCGGCGGCTCAGGAAGTAAGGAAAGAAGAACCATAATGATGCGTCCGCGTTGGCGTAAAGTTTTCCACGATTTGATCGACAGTTTCTCGCGCACAGCTCTGGTGGTCCTTTCGATTGCCGTGGGTGTCTTTTCAATTGGGGTCATCGTCGGCGCATACGTGATCATCTCCCATGATATGAGCGCCAGTTATGCGGCCAATAACCCGATGAACATCGAACTGCGCAGCTCGCCTTTTGATAACGAATTAGTCACCGCGGTTGAAACCATGCACGAAGTCAAACAGGCGGAGGGAAGGCGCGTCTTCAGCATGCGGGCGCGCATTCCCGGTAGTAGCCAGTGGGTGGCGCTCAACCTGGTGGCGATTGATAATTTTTCCAGGATGCAAATCAACCTGATGCACGCCATCGACGGGACAGACCGGCCAGGCAAAAATGAAGTACTGCTCGAACATAAAGCGCTGCAAGACCTGCATATCTCTGTCGGTGAACCACTCGAATTTGAACTCGACAATGGCAGCCTCCAGACTATGAGGGTGGTTGGTATCGTGCAGGACCCCAGCACTGGCGCGGGCGATTTTCTGGCCCAACCCTTCGCGTACATAACCACCGATACGCTCTCGTTTCTGCACCAGCCGGATGTGTTCAACCGGCTGTACGTCACGCTGACAAATGGTCAAAATGATGATCAAACGCTGCGTCAGATGACCGCTACAATCAGGGATAAGGTCGAAAATAACGCGGTGACCGTTTTTCGAACGCGTTCCTCTAAAACGAACGAACACCCGCTGGCTTCCACCGTACAAGCCGTGCTGGGTATTCTACTGGCGCTTGGAATCTTGATCCTGTTTTTGAGCAGTTCATTGATCGCCAATACCCTAAGCGCCTTGCTCAACCAGCACCTGCGTCACATTGGCGTGATGAAGCTGGTGGGGGCACGCCGCAGCCAGATCTTTGAGATGTACTTCGCCTTGATCCTGGCTTTCGGTGTGATTGCCCTGCTGATCGCCGTCCCGCTGGGCGGACAGGGCGCTTATGCCCTGGCTGCTTTTATTGCCAGTAAAGTAAATTTTAATATACTGGGTTACCGCATTGTTCCGCTGGCTCTTGTGGTCCAGATCGTTGTCGGGTTGGCTGTACCGCTCCTGGCCGGGTTGCTGCCGGTACTGAATGGCTCGCGTATTACGGTGCTGCGCGCCCTCAGCGGGGAAACAGCCGGGGCCGAAAAGAAACCAGGCCTGGTGGGAACGCAGCGCGAGTCCTTGCTCGAGCGGCTGCAACTCCGGTTCAGCAGTCTCCTCGCCCGGCGCGGCATCCATATACCGCGTCCCTTGCTCATCTCCCTGCGTAACACGTTCCGGCGCAAGGGCCGCCTGGTACTGACACTCTTCACTCTGACGATGGGTGGGGCGATTTTCGTAGCCGTGTTCAACGTGCGCGTGACGCTCCACGATTATATTGACCAGATCGGCAGGTATTTCCTGGCCGACGTGACCCTGGATTTTGATCGGTTCTACCGCCTGCACGAAGTTGAGCAGACCGCCTTGCGAATGCCGGGAGTGGTGTCGGTGGAAGGCTGGGCTTATGCCAGCGCCGAGGCACTCTACCCGGATGGCACCACTGCTGACAATATCACCATTCTGGCTCCACCCGTGAGCAGTAAACTGGTCTCACCGATATTGCTGTCCGGGCGTTGGCTCCAGCCGGGCGACAGGCAGGCCATCACGGTGGCCGAAGGCATTCTGTCGAAATTCCCTGACCTGAAGCCGGGAGAGACGCTGCGCCTGAAGGTTAACGGAAGTGAAGATGACTGGCTGGTGGTGGGCATCTTTAAGTTCGTCAACCAGCAGGGAACGATAGCCTACAGCACCTATGAATACATTTCCGGGCTGACCCATATCACTAACCATGCGTTCTCTTACCGCATCGTAACCGAAGACCATGACCCGGCCGATCAGCAAAAGATGGCCGATGGAATTGACTCATATTTCCGTGCCCAGGGTTTTCATGTCAGCCAGGCACGCACGGGTGAATCCACCCTGAGAACAGCTTCCGACAGTCTCGACATCCTGGTTACATTTTTACTTATCATGGCCTTGCTTACGGCGCTCGTCGGCAGCATCGGCCTGACCGGTACGATGGGCATGAACGTGCTCGAGCGCACGCGCGAGATCGGTGTTATGCGCTCCATCGGCGCAGTCGACAGGGAAATCATGCGCACGGTCATCGTGGAAGGCATGTTGATTGGCGGCCTCTCTTGGATGCTCGGCGCGTTGCTTTCGTTCCCGATTACTTATCTGTTATCCTCCATTATCAGCTCGGCGATCTTTCACTCTCAAATTTCAGTCCACTTCACCTTTACCGGCTTCTTAATTTGGCTGCTGGTTGTACTGGCACTTTCCGCAGTGGCAAGCATCCTGCCAGCGCGCAATGCCGCCCGGCTTACCATCCGTGAAGTGCTGGCCTACGAGTAGCCTGCGTATTCAAAGGAGTTCAACCATGAAAAGAATTGCGACAGTTCCCTCTTTGACCCTGAGCCTATTATTACTATTAACTGCTTGCGGCAGTAAGGCAACCGATACCCTCGCAGCAATTCCCACGCCTGCGGTGGAATCCGTTATTGCCGAGGGGCACCTTGTTCCGAACCAGAGTGTGTACCTGGCCTTCCAGGCAAGTGGCCGGGTGGAAGAGGTTCTGGTTAAAAAAGGCGATCACGTTCGCCAGGGGCAGATACTCGTGCGCCTCGGCGACCGGGAACCGGCTGAAGCCGCCCTGGCAGGCGCGCTGGCGCAGAGTATTGCTGCCCGGCAGGCCTACGACCTGCTCGTCCGCAGTGCGGATCTGGGTCATGCCCAGGCCTGGCAGACTTATATGAATGCACAAAAAGTGCGCGCCGCAGCCAAACTGACTTTGGACCGGCTTGACCTGCGCAATCTCCAGACCGATATTGACAACGCCCAGGCAGACGTCACCTCCCGCCAAACGGACCTGGATAATGCTCAGATAGATCTCGACAAGTACCGTAACCTGCCTGCCGATAATGCCACCCGGAAATCCTACGAGGATAAATTACGCACGGCACAGACCAACTATGACACCGCCGTTCAGAAAGCTGAAGACCTGATCAACCGCCGCGATAGCGTCTATGCGGCGCTGAACGCCGCCCTGGCCGCCGAAGCTGAAGCCAAACGCGCCTACGAGAACACGCTTGACGGACCCGAACCCGATAGACTGGCATTGGCACAAGCCCAATTGGAGGCCGCCAAAGCCCAGGCAACCGCGGCCCAAAGTGCCCTGGATAATTATGATCTGAAAGCCCCCCTGGCCGGGAAAGTGGCAGACCTCAATGTGTCGGTCTACCAGATGGTCAGTCCGCAGACGTGGGTGGTGGCGCTGGCGGATACCAGTCAGTGGTACGTGGATACGAGCGATCTGACCGAAATGAATGTGGTCAAGATCAGCGTCGGGCAGACTGTGCAGGTAACGGCAGATGCGCTGGCGGGTGTCACCATGACCGGCGTGGTTGAGTCGATCAGTGGGGCACCCAAAATCCAGGGTGGGGATGTCCTGTATACCGTGCACATCCGCTTGAACGATCCTGACCCCAGTTTGTTGTGGGGGATGACTATGGAAGTGACCTTCTCTCCGTAGATGCAGCCCCGGAGTATCAATTTTGGGAGACAACCGGAACTTCCCGGGAATCCAATTCTGCCGATTTCTTCACCATCGCGCCTGAAATGTCTTGCGGGAGTGTACAGACTAATGGGCTTATGGGATAATCCGTGAAAGGGGTTTTCCGGCTTGCAAAATCATTCGTTGATCAATACCCTGAAAAGCCTGCGCGGGAATCCGCGCGGTTGTGTCTTTACCGAGCCATTGTGGGGCATCCCATTTAACCTGTATGCACCTTATGTTTCGGTTTACATGTTGGCTCTCGGTGTATCTGATAAACAAATCGGATTGATTGTCAGTATCAGTTGGGGCTTTCAGATCATCATGGCGCTGTTGGGCGGCGTGGTCACCGACAAACTGGGGCGCAGGCGTACAACCCTGATCTTCGATATTCTTTCATGGAGCGTTCCTGCGCTGATCTCTGCCTTTGCTCAAAACTTCTGGTATTTCCTGGCAGCTGGCATCGTTAACAGCGTCTGGCGCATTGTTCTTAATTCTTGGACCTGCCTTTTAGTTGAGGATGCAGACCAAAGTCAGGTTGTTGATATTTACACCTGGATCTACATTGCCAATATTATTGTCGGCTTTGTCGCGCCGCTGACGGGGATATTGATCGGTGCTTATTCACTCGTACCGACCATGCGCGGATTGTACATCTTTGCGGCGCTCATGTTTGTGCTGAAAGCGATACTCACTTACCGGATGACACAGGAGACCGGGCAGGGCCAGGTCCGCCTGCACGAAACGCGCCACCAGAGCGTGTTTGGTGTGCTGGGCGAGTATAAAGACGTTTTACGCGCCCTGCTCCATACCCCGCAGACGCTCTACACCGCAGGGATCATGCTGGTACTCAGCATTTCTTCAATGATCAGCGGGAGCTTCTGGGCGATCATTGTGACCGAGAAGCTGCACATCCCGGCCCGGAATCTAGCGCTCTTTCCATTTGTAAAATCAGCCATCATACTGCTCTTCTTTTTTGTGGTCATGCCGCGTATAAACAAAATGCACTTCAAACTGCCGCTTGTATTCGGCTTTCTCGGCTTTGTCGCCAGCCAATTGCTGCTGATCACCGCACCAGATCAGAGCTATCTCTATCTTGTCATCAGCGTTTTCCTGGAGGCATGTTGTTTTGCCGCAGTCAGCCCACTCGTTGACCAGATGATCGTGCTGACGATTGAGCCAAAGGAACGCGCCCGCATCCAGTCAATCCTGTACGTGGGTATAATCCTGCTCACTTCGCCATTCGGCTGGATTGCCGGAATGCTTTCTGAGATCGACAAGGGTCTGCCCTTCATCCTGAATCTCATTCTGTTCGCGGCGGGAGCAGTGTTGGCGACCATGGCCGGGAATGCCTCCCAAAAGAAATCTGCAACAGAAATACGAGCGGATTAAGGAATACACTTATTCCTCCCTGATAATTCAAAGGCTTTTTCTTTGGGAATGGCATAACAGGGGGCTGATGAAATTAATCCAATGAACCGGGAAAAGTGGATAACGTTGTTCATAAAGTTACCCTCTTCGGTTTAGCCATTCCCTGTCTTGCGAATGCTTGACCTTCATCTGATTCTCGGTTACAATTTTCGCCGCTTAAAGAGTTGCCCCTTTAGCTCAGCGGATTAGAGCGTTTGGTTGCGGACCAAAAGGCCGTGCGTTCGAATCGCACAAGGGGCACCACCGAAGCGGGCAGCCCCCGCTTCTTTTCTTTTTCTGGAGATGAGATATGGAAAAGTACCAGATCTTACTTACCAATGATGATGGAATTCATTCACCAGGTCTGTGGGCTGCAGCAGAAGCGCTCTCGGACCTTGGCTATGTGACCGTAGCCGCACCGCGCGACCAGTCTTCGGGCATGGGCCGCAGCCTGCCGATGAGCTCAGATGGCGTCATCCGGCCCGAGAACCTGCGCGTACGCGGCAAGGATTGGACAGTCTACGCTGTCGGCGGAACCCCGGCGCAGGCTGTTTTGCACGGCATCCTGGAGATCATGCCTCAGAAACCAGACCTGGTTGTCTCCGGCATTAATTATGGCGAAAATGTTGCCACCGGCATCACCATTTCCGGCACAGTCGGTGCAGCCATGGAGGCCGCTTCGCAGGGCATTCCAGCTTTGGCGGCTTCACTCGAAACCGACCGGGAGCAGCATCTCTCGTACTCCACCGAAGTTGATTTTTCAGCGGCGGCTTATTTCACCGCCACCTTTGCCCGTAAGATGCTGGAGAAGCAATTCCCCTCGGAAGTGAATTTGTTTAAACTGGACATTCCATCCAACGCCACGCGCCAGACCCCCTGGCAGGTGACCCGCCTGGCCCGCCAGCGTTACTTTATCCCGGTGAAACCCAAGCGTAAATCCTGGGAAGAGCGTGGACCTGTAGATTACCAGGAAGCTGCCAACCTGGACAGCGAGGTCGAGGATAGTGATGTATATGTCCTACGCATCAAGCGCATGGTCTCTCTTACGCCGCTCAGCCTGGATTTCACCGCCCGCGTGGATTTTGATGAGTTGAACCTGCTGCTGCGTTCCGATGATTGACGTGTCTGGAGGGGCGTGATAGAATGCACTCCGCACCGGGCGTGTAGCTCAATGGCAGAGCATCGGCCTTTTAAGCCGTTGGTTAAGGGTTCGAGCCCCTTCACGCTCACCAGAGTCCTCTTTTCGAGAGGACTTTTTTTATTGAGAACCTTCACGCTCACCACTGTCTTCTTTTAGAGAGGTTTTTTTAAATGTTTCCATCAGGTGATGATATTCGTTCCGCGGAAAAAAAGAGGGACGAATAATTGCCTCCGGCTACCCCGTTCTTTTCGAGGGCTTCTTTATCTCGGGACCTAGTTATTGGCGGTAGGAAGCATCGGTTTGGATTTGTTTCCGTGGACAAAACAAAGAGGAACAACCTCCCCCCACGGTAGAGCACCGGGACAGAGGACAGGAGACGGGAGGTTGTTTTTGAGGAACAACAGAGGAACAACCTCCCCGCTGGAAGAGTGCTGGGACGTTCCGCCGGAAGGACACCGGATGATATCGCGAAGACCGCTTCTGACATTGGTTTGTTTCTGAGGAACAAAAAATCCTCCCCTCCAACCAGTTCTCTTCAGGGATTTCTTTCTTGTATTAATCCGGCATAATTCAGCGTGCGGATGCCTCAGCCGAAGGCGACCTCCTCCGAAATTTTCAATTATTAAGGTACTAAGAAAAAGCGGCCAGGATTCCCGACGGACGTCCCTTGCCGCGTGTTAATTATAGCACAAATGTGCTAACTTGCAAGCTGCGCTTTCCTGAAAATATTATTGGGGGATACCAATTCCGGAATCAGACGCCATTATCATTCAGGTGTATAATCCCCGCAAAGAATTTTGGCCTTATCGGTACGATCGCATTCCACCCACCTGGAGACGAGCATGAGACCCTCCCTGACCGATCTGCCTGTTCTGGACTGCCACATCCATTTCGGACATCCGGATTTTATGCCTGGTCTGATCGGGATCCTCGATAAGAACAGGGTGGGAAAGTTCAATATTGTTTGCACGCCGCACCGAACGCGTCTGAGCCTTGTGCCGGACGCGCTTTTTGTTAAGTCATTTCACCCTCAACGAACCTATGTGTTCGGGGGGCTGGATATATCACCTTTCTTCATGGCGCCTGATTCCTGCGGGGCACTTTTCGCTCAGTACGTGGATACCCTGTCGAAAATGGGTTGCGACGGGATCAAGATGATCGAGGGCAAACCCGACATTCGCAAAATGTTGCCCATTCCTCCTTTTGACAGCCCTGCCTACGACCCTTACTGGCAGAAACTGGAGCAAAGCGCTCTCCCGCTGCTCTGGCATGTCAATGACCCGGAAGAATTCTGGGATGCCCAGCGCGTGCCGGACTGGGCTCGCACCCAGGGATGGTTCTATGGCGACGGGACCTTTATCAACAATGAGACACAATACGCCGAGGTGCTGCATGTTCTGGAGCGCCACCCAAAATTGAAAGTGATCTTCGCCCATTTCTTCTTCCTTTCCGCCCAACTGCCGCGCCTGGCAGACCTGCTCGAGCGCTTTCCCAACCTGTGCATCGACCTGACACCCGGTATCGAAATGTACCAAAATTTTTCCAGAGAACCCCAGGTGGCGCGTGAGTTCTTCCTCAAATATCAGGAGCGGATCCTGTTCGGTACAGACATCGGTGCCAAAGCGCTGCTCTCCACGCCCGAAATGGGAATCGAACCCGGCGAGAGTGCCATGCGAATTGAATTGGTGCGCAGCTTTCTGGAAACTGAAGGCGAGTTCCGGCTGGATTCCACCGGCGGGTTCCTTTTCGGCAAGTTCGAAGGCGCTTTCCAGGGTCTCGGGTTACCGAAAGATGTGCTGCGCAAGATCTATGGCCTGAATTTCGAGCGCCTGGTTGGCAACCTGCCCAAAGCCCTGGATCCCCAGGCCATTGTCGCCGAGTGCAAGCGCCTGGCAATGATGATCCCGGTCATGGCATCCATGCAGCCCGGCAACCTAGGCGATGGGTCCATCGCCAATATGGTCAAAGAGCACTTTATAACTAATTAAATTTAGAAAAAGGAGAATAAAGCCAATGAAAACCATCAAGAGATGGCAGGAACCCATCTATGCCATCGGCGGTTTTGGACCCGGGTTTCTATACCAGGTGGTCCTGACCTACCTGCTGTATTATTACCGCCCGGCGCAGTCGCGCATTGAATTAGGCGCACTGGTGTTTGCGCCACCGGCCGCCTACGCCCTCGGCATGCTGCTCGCCAGGATCCTGGATGGCGTGGTGGATATTCCCATCGCCGTCTGGACCGACAACATGCGCAGCCGCTGGGGACGTCGTCGCCCGATGATGCTGCTGGGTTTGATCCCAACCGTGGTCTGTTTTGTCCTGCTGTGGTTTCCGCCCGTCACCGGGCAGAGCCTGGGTGCGAATGGCCATTGGGGCAACGCCGTGTACGTGGCGGTTATCAGTTCGTTGTATTTCTTCTTTCACACCTTCATGATCGTCCCTTACCTGGCAGCGCTCTCCGAGATCGTACCGGATGAAAATTCACGCGTGCGGGTGGCCAGCTGGCAGACCGTTTTCAGCACCGGCGGGTATGTGTTGACCTTTGTGGTCGCGCCCATGCTGTTTTCCCGTTTCGGTGTGCGTGGCGCTGCGCTTATGCTCCTACCCAGCTTCATCACGTTCATTGGGCCAATCCTGGTCATCAAGGAAGACGCCACCAATGTTGCCAGCGCTACCAGCCAGATCGAGAAACAGGTTCCCCTCTGGGACAGTCTGAAAATGACATTGACCAATAAGACTTTCATGATCTATATGTCTTCAGTGGCAACCTTCTTCTTCGGCCTGCAGTTCTTCCTGGGAGGGATTGCTTTCATCGCCGCGGACATGATGGGTATTACAGATACCAACCTAGGGCTTATGAATGCCGCTGCGTTCGCGCCGGTACCGGTCATGTTAATCGTCTTCAACCTGATCAGCCGTAAGAAAGGTGCCAAGTACGCCTTCCGCGCCGCTCTGCTGGTCT